>Ga0302120_10001463_pt1 | contig 11065 bp, 6 predicted proteins | sample AG5_Bottom_MG_FD_203118 | JGI IMG/M metagenome (GOLD analysis project Ga0302120, IMG submission 203118) | Marine microbial communities from Western Arctic Ocean, Canada - AG5_Bottom | ecosystem: Environmental > Aquatic > Marine > Oceanic | place: Canada: Western Arctic Ocean | collected 2017-10-01 | reverse complement strand
CTGGTTTATTACGCTGGCGCTTTGGTTTGCAAATGTGGAAGCAACACAATGTAGAATTGTGGCGTGAAATTTGGGACGCTGCCGAGTTACGCAGAGAAGCAGGTGAAGCCGCTGCCACCAGCGAAATCCATGGTTACGATGGCGAACCAAAAGCAGTATCTAAGTGCCGTGAAAACTTAAAGCAAGCGGGTATGACAGACCGAATTCGCGTTAGTCATAGAGAGCTCAAAGACCTAAAGCCACTCACGCACAATGCTGAGCAACAAACCGGCTTGGTAATGACCAACCCTCCGTATGGTGAGCGATTAAGTGAAGTGGCAGATATCCAGTATTTGTATCAGCACTTAGGTGAGCGTTTGAGCCAAGACTTTATTGGCTGGGAATTAGGTGTATTTACCGGCAACACCGAATTAGGTAAGGCTGTTGGTTTGCGTTCTCACAAGCAGTATGCTTTTTATAATGGTGCCATTAAAAGTCAGTTGTTAATGTACACTCTAGAAACCGCTAACCGCTTTGCAGATCGTCGCCAAGCCAGTGGTGAAATCCCATTGCAAGCGCTCAGTGAAGGCGCTCAAATGTTTGCCAACCGTGTGGTTAAGAACCTTAAATTGTTCAGCAAATGGGTAAAGCAGGAAAAAATTGAATGTTACCGTTTATATGATGCTGATATGCCAGAGTACGCTGTGGCGATTGACGTTTACGGTGATTGGCTGCATGTACAGGAATATGCAGCACCTAAGACCGTTGATGCTGAAAAAGCGCATCGTCGTTTAGAAGAGGTGATGTTAGCGTTGCCACAAGCTATGGGAATTCCAGCAGAACGTATTGTATTAAAACAGCGTCGCCAGCAAACGGGTAAAGATCAGTACCAAACCCATGATGAAAAAGGCGAATACATTCAGGTTCAGGAAGGCGGTTGTAAAATTTTAGTGAACCTTAACGATTATTTGGACACTGGATTGTTCTTGGATCATCGTCCTGTACGTCAAAAGATTCAACATCTAGCCCACGGCAAACGCTTCTTAAACCTATTTTCTTATACCGGGACTGCAACCATACATGCAGTACAAGGCGGGGCCCATAACTCATTGAGTGTGGACATGTCGGCTACCTATTTGTCTTGGGGTAAAAAGAACCTTGCATTGAATGGCTTTAGTGATCGTCTGCATCGTTTTGAGCAGCACGACTGTATGGAATTCATCAAGAGCCACAAAGGTGAATATGACCTGATCTTCCTTGACCCTCCTACTTTTTCTAATTCTAAGAAAATGGTAGGTGTGTTAGATGTGCAGCGTGACCATGCGTGGATGATTCATAAAGTGATGGATTTGTTAACAGAAGATGGCTTGTTAATATTCTCTACTAACTATCGCCGTTTTGAGTTGGACGAAAAAGTACTTCAGCACAACCACGTTGTAGACATTAGTGATGAGACCTTAGATAAAGACTTTAGTCGAAATAAGAAGATTCATCGTTGTTGGGAAATTCGTAAGTACAAGCCTGAAGTCATCGTAGAGTCGGAGTTTTATAACGCTGATTATGCAAAAACCCAGGTAAAGCCTAGGGCGTTGCCAGCTAGAGCAGCAAGGCCAGTGTCAGACTCTTCGTTGGCTGCTACGCCAGTAACAGCTCCAGAACCTGTCTCTGAAGTGAAGGTTGATAAGCCTGTAGCTAAACCTGTAACTAAGGATCAATCAGGTTTTAATCCTTGGTTGAAAAAAGACTAAACTGTTTTAGTCTACTGACGTAGCGCCGATCTTATGAATACTTAAGTCGGCGCCGTTAAACTCTTCTTCTTCCGTGAGTCGAAGTCCCACAAACTTTTTCACGCCGCCATATACAATAAAACCACCGATTAACGCGATGCTTAAGCCCAGAAGGGTGCCAAGTAACTGAGACATAAAGCTTACACCACCCAAGCCACCAAAAGCTTCTAAGCCAAAGATGCCAGCAGCAATGCCTCCCCATACTCCGCATAATCCGTGTAGTGGCCATACCCCTAAAACATCATCAATTTTCCAACGGTTTTGTGTCTGGATAAATGCGTAAACAAACATACCGCCTGCAATCAGGCCTACGGCTAAAGCCCCAATAGGGTGCATTAAATCTGATCCGGCACACACGGCCACTAACCCAGCTAACGGCCCGTTGTGAACAAAACCTGGATCATTCTTACCAATCACTAATGCCGCTATTGTGCCGCCAGCCATGGCCATGAGTGTGTTAACCGCCACTAGACCGCTAATGCCGTCTAAGGTTTGAGCTGACATCACGTTAAAGCCAAACCAACCAATGGTTAGAATCCACGAACCTAAGGCTAAAAAAGGTATGCTTGAAGGCGCAAAGGCTATAAGTTTTCCTTTACGATAACGCCCTTTACGAGTGCCCAATAGCAACACTGCTACTAGTGCTATCCAGCCGCCCACGCCATGCACCACAACGGAGCCTGCAAAGTCATGAAAGCCTGCACCGAAGGTTTGTTCTAGCCATGTTTGGATGCCATAGTTGCCGTTCCAGGCGATACCTTCGAATAAGGGGTAAATAAGACCCACAGTTAACGCTGCGGCAATGAGTAGTGGCCAAAAGCGGGCTCGCTCTGCAATGCCGCCAGAAATAATGGCTGGAATCGCTGCGGCGAAGGTCATTAGGAAGAAAAACTTCACTAGCTGGTAGCCGTTATTAGCGCTTAATGCCTCGGCACTGGCAAAGAAGTGTTGATCGTAGGCGATCCAGTAGCCGATGAAAAAATATGCAAGGCAGGAGAAACCAAAGTCCGTCATGATTTTAACTAAGGCGTTAACCTGGTTCTTATGCCTTACGGTACCCACCTCCAAGAAAGCAAAACCCGCATGCATGGCGAGCACCATAATGGCCCCCATAAGGATAAACAGAGTGTTAGAACTTTGTACCAAAGTGGCTACTGCACTTGTTGTGGTTTCCACAAGAACTCCTCAAATGTATGTCTGCACCATTTTGGCGCAATAAATTTCTTAGCAGGTTGATAGTGGTGCGTCATGCAGCGATTGCGTGTGCTTTAGGCATCTAAAATCTAGCTAGTAGGTATAAAGCAAAGACCGTGCCATCGATTGATTTTTTGGCAATAAAAAAACCACCCGGAGGTGGTTTGTTTAACTGCTAAAGGTTTTGCTCTATTTAGCAGGGTAAGGGCGCTTAGTTTCCCCCGTATATAATTGGCGGGGACGACCAATACGATAAGGGCTATTAAGCATTTCATGCCAATGAGAGATCCAGCCTACCGTGCGTGCTAAGGCAAAAATCACCGTAAACATGGAAGTTGGTATGCCAATGGCTTTAAGGATGATGCCAGAGTAGAAGTCTACATTTGGGTATAACTTGCGCTGGATAAAGTATTCGTCTTCTAGGGCGATTTGCTCTAAACGTTTAGCAATTTGCAACAGAGGATCATTCTCTACACCAAGCAAGGCCAATACCTCGTCACAAGTTTCACGCATTACCGTGGCGCGAGGGTCAAAGTTCTTATATACCCGGTGACCAAACCCCATAAGCCGAAATGGGTCGTTCTTGTCCTTAGCTTTGGCAACAAATGCATCAATATTAGACACATCACCAATTTCTTCAAGCATATCGAGTACAGCTTCATTGGCGCCGCCGTGAGCAGGCCCCCATAGGGCAGCAATGCCAGAAGCGATACATGCAAAGGGGTTGGCTCCAGAAGATCCTGCTAAACGCACGGTAGACGTCGATGCATTTTGTTCATGATCAGCATGCAACATGAATATTTTATCCATAGCGCTAGCTAAAACAGGGTCTATTTTACTTTCCGCAGTAGGTTTACCAAACATCATGTGTAGGAAGTTTTCGGCGTAATTAAGGTCGTCACGGGGGAAAACAAATGGCTGGCCAATAGAATATTTGAAACACATGGCTGCAAGGGTTGGCATCTTAGCGATTAAACGGTGCATCGCTTTTTCTCGGTGATGAGGGTTGTCGTTGTCAAGTTGGTCGTGATAGAACGCAGATAGCGCGCCTACTACACCACACATAATCGCCATTGGGTGGGCGTCACGGCGAAAACCGTTAAAGAAATGGGTAAGTTGCTCATGCACCATGGTGTTGTTAGTAATATGGCCTTCAAATTCATTCATCTGTTCGGTGTTGGGCAGTTCACCGTGGATTAAGAGGTAGCATGTTTCTATATACGATGAATTGGCTGCTAAATCTTCAATGGCATAGCCTCGATGCAATAAAATACCGTTATCACCGTCGATGTAGGTGATTTTAGACTCACATGAGGCTGTAGAAACGAAGCCTGGGTCGTAGGTGAAGAGACCTTTGCTCACTAATTGACGCACATCGATAACATCTGGGCCGGTGCTGCCTGAATATATTGGCAGTTCAATGGGGTCCATACCTTCTACGTGAAGAGTGGCTTTTTTTTCGGACATTTCTTGGCTCCTGAAATTTATAGTGAGAGGGATGGATGGCAAAGTAGTAATATAACGCGCGTACGCCATATAAAATAGCGGACATAAGCCGTGTACATCCAAAAACTGGAGCTTATCTTACCTTACACTTACCCTAAACTGGAGCCTATCTTACCCTAGATATGCTATAGAAAAGATTTGGCATATAAATTGTAGATATAACTATAAGTGATGTGGGGAGGAGTTGTTATAACGCTAGGTATATATGATTCTACTGTCACGGGCGCTTGTAAAGGGCCAGTGTTAAGTCTAAGCCTTGCAATGGCTGCTTCTTGAAGCATGTCTATCGACATAAAGTTTATAACCATACGACAAAAGTTGCGTTGTTTTCTGTGGTTCAAGTCACTATACTTACGGCCTACGTGACGCTTCCAGGTAAGGGGTTGTCGATTTGACGTAGTGTTCCAATCCTTAATTTAACTCATTTTTCTAGCCAGAGTAGGTAACCGTGAGCGATAAAAGACCTGTTAACCTCGACCTAGGCACATTCACACACCCGTTAATTTCTGTGGTTTCTATTAGCCACCGAATTTCTGGCGTTATTTTGTTTGTCGGCCTAGTATTTCTGTTTAATTTATTTGATACCTCATTAGAAGGGGCCGCAGGTTTTGCTTCTGCACAAACCTTGCTACAAGAGAACTTTTTTGCCCAGTTTGTCACTTGGGGGCTCTTGGCTGCCTTAGGATTTCACTTTAGTGCAGGCATAAAGCACCTTGTTATGGACTTAGGTCATGGCGAAGAGCTAGAAACGGCCAACAAAGCAGCAAAATTTGTTATTGGACTAACGGTTGTATTGGCCATATTGGCAGGAGTTTGGGTATGGTAACCACAGTTACAAGTTATGGTAGAAGTGGGCTTTCTGATTGGTTAGTGCAGCGCGTCAGTGCAGTTATACTAGCAGCCTATTCTATATTTATGGTGGCTTACCTGCTGCTTAACCCACAAATAGATTTTTCCCAATGGCAGGCTTTATTCAATTGCACCAGTATGCGTATTTTTAGTTTAATGGCTCTGTTGTCCTTGGGCGCACACTGTTGGATTGGTCTCTGGTCTATTTCTACCGACTACCTTAAGCCGTTTTTACTACGCTTTGTATTCCAAATGGTAGTTGGTTTGTTAATGTTCATTTACACCATTTGGGGTGTTCAGTTGCTGTGGGGCCTATAAGTTATGTCAAACATTTTACGTAAAATGTCCTATGAAGCCATCGTTATTGGTGGTGGTGGTGCTGGAATGCGAGCGGCATTGCAGCTTACTGAAGCGGGTTTAAAGACCGCATGTATTACTAAAGTTTTTCCCACGCGTTCTCATACAGTGTCGGCTCAAGGTGGTATTACCTGTGCAATTGCCAGTAATGATCCAAATGACGATTGGCGCTGGCATATGTATGACACTGTAAAAGGCTCCGATTATATCGGTGACCAAGATGCAATTGAATATATGTGTAGTGTTGGGCCACAGGCGGTGTTTGAGCTAGATCACATGGGTCTGCCTTTCTCCCGAACTGAAGAAGGCCGCATATATCAACGTCCTTTTGGTGGCCAATCTAAGAATTTTGGCGAGGGTGGTCAAGCAGCTCGTACCTGTGCCGCTGCAGATCGCACGGGTCATGCGCTATTGCACGCCTTATATCAAGGTAATTTAAAAGGCGGCACTACCTTCTTAAATGAATGGTTTGCTGTAGACATGGTGCAAAATGACGATGGCGCTATTGTTGGTGTTATTGCTATTTGTATTGAGTCAGGTGAAACGGTTTACATTGAAGCTAAAGCAACCGTATTAGCTACAGGTGGTGCCGGTCGTATCTTCCAGTCCACCACCAACGCATTAATCAATACTGGTGATGGTGTTGGTATGGGATTACGTATGGGTTTGCCTGTGCAAGACATGGAAATGTGGCAGTTCCACCCTACCGGTATAGCGGGTGCTGGCACCTTGGTGACTGAAGGTTGCCGTGGCGAAGGTGGTTACCTTATTAACAAAGATGGCGAGCGTTTTATGGAACGCTATGCGCCTAACGCTAAAGACTTAGCCGGACGAGATGTAGTGGCACGCTCCATGGTAATGGAGATTCTAGAAGGCCGTGGTTGTGGCGTAAACGGAGATCATGTGCTCCTAAAGCTAGATCATTTAGGTGAAGACGTGTTGGAAAGCCGTCTGCCTGGCGTTTGTGAGCTATCTCGTACCTTTGCTCATGTAGATCCGATATTTGAGCCAATACCTGTGGTTCCTACTTGCCACTATATGATGGGTGGTCTACCCACCAATATCGGTGGTCAGGTGCTGTACCCAGAGTCAGAAACAGAAACTCGTATTATTGAAGGCCTATATGCCTGCGGCGAAGTGGCTTGTGTATCAGTGCACGGAGCTAACCGTTTAGGTGGTAATTCCTTGTTAGATTTGGTTGTGTTTGGTAGAGCAGCAGGCATCCAAATTGAAAAATCAATGCGTGAAGGCTACCATGCTGAAGCAGCAAGCCAAGCTAACGTAGATGCAGCTATGGTGCGTTTGAATGCCCTTAATAATTCTGAATCGGGTGAAAGTATTGCCCAAGTTCGGGAAGAGCTTCAAAAGACGATGCAGCTGTACTTTGGTGTGTTCCGCGAAGGCGAAAGTATGCAAAAAGGATTAGAGCTACTACGTGAACTGCGTATTAAGGTATCTAATCTTCACCTACAAGACAAAACGGGTGCGTTTAATACGGATCGTATAGAAGCTTTAGAGTTGCAAAACTTATATGAAGTAGCATTTGCTACGGCGGTTTCTGCAGAAGAGCGTAAGGAAAGTCGTGGTGCCCATGCGCGTAATGACTTCACTGAGCGTGACGATGAAAACTGGTTAAAGCATTCGGTGTATTACCCTACTGAAGAACGTCTTGGTAAGCGAGAAGTGAACTTTTCACCTAAAACTATGGATGCCTTTCCACCTAAAATCCGCACTTATTAAGGAATAGTGATATGTTAACAGTGAGTATTTATCGCTACCATCCAGAACTTGATGCGAAGCCTTATATGCAGGACTTTCAGCTTGATACCGGTGGTAAAGATCTAATGGTATTAGATGTTTTGAACCTGTTGAAAATTCAAGACAGTGGCCTGGCATACCGCCGGTCATGCCGTGAAGGCGTGTGTGGTTCCGACGGTATGAATATTAATGGCACTAATGGTTTAGCGTGTATTACGCCATTATCAGCCTGTGTAAAGAACAATAAGTTGATCCTGCGTCCATTGCCTGCTTTGCCGGTCATTCGTGATTTGGTGATCGATATGGATCAGTTCTACAAGCAATATGAAAAGATTAAGCCGTTCTTATTGAACGATACACCGGCCCCAGGTATCGAACGTCTTCAGTCGCCTGAAGAACGTGAAAAGCTAGATGGTTTATATGAATGTATTCTGTGCGCTTGTTGTTCCACAGCTTGTCCTTCATTTTGGTGGAACCCAGATAAATTTATTGGCCCAGCGGGCTTACTACAAGCCTATCGTTTCTTGGCCGATAGCCGTGATACTGCGACAGAAGAACGTTTAGCTGATCTGGATGATCCGTTTAGCGTGTTTCGCTGTCATGGTATTATGAACTGTGTCACTGTTTGTCCTAAAGGCCTGAACCCAACCAAGGCTATAGGGCATATCCGGAACATGTTGTTGACTAGGGCTACCTAAGCTATAACAATAAACAAGCTCGGGGCCGCTGTCTAAAGGCCTTGAGCGCTAATTTCTTTAGTAAAATTTAACTATGTAGCTTAACCATATGACGCATTACGAGTTATACTAGACGTGTTTGGTTAAGTTAGACCACAATCAGAAATCGGTGATACTGAATGCAAGACAGCGTAATGGAGCAACAGAGGCGAGAGTCTCATTTCTCTGGCGGCAACTTTGCGTACATTGAAGAGATGTACGAAACCTATTTACGTGATCCCAATGCAGTGCCAGAGCAATGGCGGCAAGAGTTTGATCAACTGCCCCGAGTGCCAGACTCCATCAGTGGAGATGTGCCTCACTCTACTATAAAAGAGCACTTTGTTCTTTTAGGTAAAAATCAAAACAAATCCCACCCTATACACACTGCAACTCTAAGTAGCGACCACGAGCGTAAGCAAGTGAGTGTGGTACGTCTAATTAATGCATATCGTGTGCATGGCCACCAAATCGCTAGTTTAGACCCCTTAGAGCTTAAACCTAAAGAAGTGGTGCAGGCCCTCGATCTACGTTTTCACGAGTTGTCTGCAGCGGATTTAGATACTGTGTTCCAGGTGGGTGCATCCTACTTAGGCAAAGAAGAAATGCCTTTATCGGAAATCATTTCTGGGCTAGAGCTAACCTACTGTTCAACAGTAGGTTGTGAATACAGCCACATTGTTAATACCGATGAAAAACTATGGATTAGACAACGGGTGGAATCAGTACGTAGTCATCCTAAACATACGCCAGCAACACGTCGGCATATATTCGAACGCTTAATCGCTGCAGAAGGTCTAGAAAAATATCTGGCTTCTCGTTTTTCGGGAGCTAAACGCTTTGGCCTTGAAGGTGGTGAAGTACTTATACCGATGCTGGATAACATTATACAGCGCTCGGGCAGCAATAAAGCCAAAGAAATTGTTATAGGCATGGCTCACCGTGGCCGGCTTAATGTCCTGATTAACATTTTTGGCAAAAATCCAGTCGATTTGTTCGAAGAGTTTGAAGGTAAACAGCCTTTGAATACGTCTGGTGATGTTAAGTACCATCAAGGTTTTTCCACCAATGTGAACACTCCTGGCGGAGAAGTACATATGGCTATGGCGTTTAACCCGTCGCATTTGGAGATTGCTAATCCAGTAGTAGAAGGCTCGGTACGAGCACGCCAAGATCGTCGTAATGACACTGAAGGCAATACGGTGTTGCCTATTTGTTTACATGGCGACGCTGCTTTTTCAGGGCAGGGCGTGGTCATGGAAACGTTACAAATGTCCCAAACCCGCGCTTATAAAACCGGTGGTACAGTTCATATTGTCATCAATAATCAGGTGGGCTTTACTACCAGTAAAAAAGAAGACGCCCGTACTACGCCTTACTGTACTGATGTTGCAAAATTCATCGACGCTCCAATTTTTCACGTTAATGGGGATGACCCAGATGCCGTGGCGTTTGTGTCGGAATTGGCGTTAGATTATCGCAATGAATTTAAACGTGATGTTGTTATCGACTTAGTATGCTATCGCCGCCGCGGCCACAACGAAGCGGATGAACCGTCTGGTACACAACCATTAATGTATAACGCCATCAAAGCTCAAAAAACGGTGACCACTTTGTATGGTCAACAACTGATTGACGAAGGCGTTATTACGGCAGCAGACATTACCTCTTATCAAGACGATTATCGTGATGCACTTGATAATGGTGAACATGTTGCCAAAGCTCTAGTGACAACACCGGATACCAGTTCGTTTGTGGATTGGAAGCCATATCTAGGCCACGAATGGACAGCAGCGGGCAACACGCGCGTATCCAGCAGCGTATTAAAAGATTTAGGCCAGCGTTTAAATCAGGTGCCGCAAGGCTTTGTAGTGCAGCGCCAGGTGAAAAAAATCCTTGATGACCGTTTAAAAATGGCATCGGGCGCAGCGGAAGTCAATTGGGGTTTTGCTGAAGTTATGGCCTATGCCTCTTTGTTGGAGGAGGGTTATCCCATCCGTCTCACAGGACAGGATGTAGGCCGTGGTACGTTTTCACATCGTCATGCCGTATTGCATGACCAGAAGGGCAGTGGTGCTTACGTTCCTTTGCGTAATTTATCACCCACTCAACCCGAATTTACTATATTTGATTCCTTGTTGTCTGAAGAAGCTGTGTTGGCGTTTGAGTATGGTTATGCATCAACGTCACCAGAAGGTCTAGTCATTTGGGAAGCGCAATTTGGCGACTTCGCTAACGGCGCTCAAGTGGTTATTGACCAATTTATCACCAGTGGTGAACATAAGTGGGGCCGTATGTGCGGTTTAACTATGTTGCTACCCCATGGCTATGAAGGCCAAGGTCCAGAACACTCCTCCGCTCGTTTAGAGCGCTACTTGCAGTTGTGTGCCGAGCATAATATACAAGTGTGTGTGCCTACCACGCCTTCGCAAATATTCCACTTGATTAGACGCCAGGTGATTAGGCCTATGCGGAAGCCATTAGTGGTGATGACACCTAAGAGTTTATTACGTCACAAGGTGGCTGTTTCTAACTTAGGCGATTTATCGAAGGGCAAATTTCAGACTGTTATTGATGATGTAGATGATCACAATAAAGAGGCAGTGAAGCGTGTTGTTCTAACTAGCGGTAAGGTGTACTACGATTTGCTTGAGCAGCGTCGTTTAGGCAAGTTAGATCACGTAGCAATCATTCGTATTGAACAGTTGTACCCTTTTCCTGAACAGCACTTAGCAGACGTATTAGCCCAGTATCCTAATTTGGAAATTGTGGTTTGGTGCCAAGAAGAGCCACTAAACCAAGGTGCCTGGTATTGTAGCCAGCATCACATGCGTAAAGTTATACAGCTATGTCGTCCTCATCTAGCTTTGATCGTCGCTTCACGAACTGCTTCAGCAGCGCCGGCATGTGGTTATATGT
>Ga0302120_10001461_pt1 | contig 11084 bp, 6 predicted proteins | sample AG5_Bottom_MG_FD_203118 | JGI IMG/M metagenome (GOLD analysis project Ga0302120, IMG submission 203118) | Marine microbial communities from Western Arctic Ocean, Canada - AG5_Bottom | ecosystem: Environmental > Aquatic > Marine > Oceanic | place: Canada: Western Arctic Ocean | collected 2017-10-01 | reverse complement strand
CACCGCCATACGGGTACTTGGGTCATCATCGAAATTAATCTCTTGATAGGTCAATCTTTTTTCCTTTAACAGGCGCTTTGCAGCCACACAATAGGGGCAGAATGTGGTGGTGTAGAGCAGAAAGTCTGACTCGGCAGTCTTCGCAGCCTCTTCGATGATTCCCATGCTGTTTCCCCATCACTTTGGAATTCCTCATCCCTCAATAAGTTCTGCCTGAATTGGTTGATCTTTCGTTCTCCTTTTTCCCCTTCGGCCATCGAGTATCTCGGGGTTTTCAACTCCCCCGTCTAATCCTTCATCCCCGTCATCACCCAGGACCCTCTGCGTTTCTTCGGTATCGATGTAGAACAGTGCAAAGATAACTACCGTCTCAAGAACACCGGCGATGTAGAACAGAGTGACGAAATCGAATTGCCCAGCCAAGGTTTCAGTAATAGCATAGCCGACCACGGCGGAGAGATTCATCAGTGCCATGTAGGTGGTATATTGGGTGCCACCGACATCCTTCCAGGTAATCTTCATCATCACTGAATAGAGGTTTATCGCCGCCACATAGAGTACGAATGTGCGCAGTGCCCAGATGCCTATCATCACGCTTGAATTATCCCACCACGGAGCCAAAGCTCCCCAACTGGCGGTAATGATCGCCCCCAGCAAGACCGAGAATATCGCCACCTTCCGGCCGCCGAATCGTTTTCCCAACTGGCCGCCGACCATATAGCCGAAGAAACCGATTATCAGCATCAGTCCTCCCTTTGTGGCGTTGAATTTCTCTTGTGACCAGCCCAACTCCTGGATGAATAGTAAGGGCAGTACTGGAATCAGGAAGTGTGCGAAGAAGGCGACGAAACTGATGAGAAGGCCGAGCCTTGCTGACTTGAGGGAAAATACCCGTTGTAGTTTCTCGAAGATTTCCTTGAAATCACGTTTTTTGCCATCTTCCTCCCTCACCTCATCGGCGGCCATGCCCGAACTGTCCTCAGCCTGCCACGGGAACCGAATGTCGCCGGGGCGTTCTCGCATCAACAGTGGCACCATCATTATCAGCGCTAAAATCGGAATCTGCAACAACACAGCACCACGGATTCCAATTGTGCCGATTACTGATCCCAGACCGGCACCGCCAATCATGCCACCGAATATCTTGGCGCTGAACATGTAGGAGTTTACCTTCTCAAATTCATCATCCTTGAGAACATCAACCGCCAAGGCGTCGGTGCTTACATCCTGCAATGAGGTGAAGATGTTGTAGACGAAGAATATCGCCGAAAGGGCAACTATATTATTGGCTGGGTCGGCAATTAGAAGAATGGTTGAGAGGGTGATTATCATCCCGGTCTCAGCCATCAGAATCCATGGGCGTCGTCGCCCCAGAGCCGGAAACTGGTAACGGTCAATGACCGGACCCCACAGGAACTTGCAAGTCCACGGCAATGTACCCCAGAACAGAATTGCCGCCAGCATTCCTGCGCTTACGCCTTTGGCGGCCAGAAATGTGACGAAGGTGATGGTGATGAATCCCCAGGGCATTCCTTGAGCCACGTAAAGGGCACATAGAGTGAGAACACGTAGTCGATAACTCTCAACTAGAGTCCCACCGGTTTCTCTGGGATTCACTCCCGCACCTGATTCAGTACCCTTGGTGGTGGTTGTGATGATGGCCGCTGCGGCTGCGGCGGCGATGGCGGCTTTGCGCTCTTGGTCACTGAGCGGTTTGAACCAGTCTTGGCGTATCGAGACGTAGACCAGTCCGACGATAAGGGCGATGAACCAAGGTGCGAAGAGGAAGCCGGAGATTCGCGTACTGCCGACCAACATCGTCTTACTATCACCATCTCCTGTTCCTTCTTCGGTCAGGTTTGCATTCCAATCCCACCACGCCAGGGTAGCGACGATGTCGAGCCCGGTCTGCAGTCCATCCTCAACGTTCTGACGGCCCCCAGCGAGATTATTTATCGTGGCAACAGTATCGGTTTGAGCATGTTTAGGGGTCTGCTCACAGGTATCTCCCTCCTCGATGACATTTTGATGCTGACCGCGAATCCAAGTGGCGCTATGGCCGGCCATGATGAAGTTGTAATGGTCGGAATTACCCTTGGTGTCGTCGATTACCCGTACCCATTCAGTTGGATGAGAAAGGTCGCTATTGATGTCGGTCAAGACGCCCTGTAGCCACTCAGCATCGGCTTGCATCTGCTCGGTCACCTCTAGCCCTTCGTTCTCGTAATATGACCAATCGCTGATTGGGGATGTGAACTCATACAACGTCCAATAATCCTCGGAACAGCCTGTTGCCTGACTTAGTGCTGGGGTCGGCACCGGCCAATTGAGGGCGAACATGTCGAGATTGACGTAGGTGACGTTTACATCTTCTGGGATCTGTTGTGAAACGAAGTGAAGGCTGCCCTTCCCACCTCCTTCTGAAGAAGATGTGCCCTGCCATTCCTCGTAATCCCACCATCCCAGTTTCCAGGTGTGCAATGGGGTTTCATTCCATTGTGAGAAAGCTCGAGCCAACTCGAGCAGAGACCCACTTCCTGTGCCATCATCATAGGCGCCTGAACTGGAGCAGGTTGGGTAAATCAGGCCGGATACCGGCGGTGGGGAATAACAGATTGCGTCGTGGTGAGCGCCGACGACCATCCAATTATCCTCTAGGGTTCCATTGATGGTGACTACGATATTCTCGCAATTATCACATTCATCTGTGGTGAATGGTTGACGTTCAACCTCATATCCCATCCCCTCCAATTCATCGGCAATCCAGTCACGGGCAGCGAAATTGGGATTGGTGTCGATTTGCCGGTATCCGAAATTTGCCATCGAAACCATGTTGTCGTAGGCGGAACTACCGGCCGGCCAATCTGGTGGTTCCTCCTCAATCACCATTCCATTCTCAAATTGAGCGCCTACGGGCGCCGCCAGAGCGCCGGAAAAAGTAACTTGAGCCATCATCAATGCAAGAAGCAGGACCTGACCTGACCTTCGCTGCATGGGCGGTGGTGGTGGCAGGGTGACTTAGACTTCGCCCCGTTGACTTCGCCCCCCTAAGGGGCGAAGTGGATTATGAGTTCTGCCTCGGGGAATCGCTATTGCACTGTTGGTGATGCCGAAGCCATGAGCGGGTGGGAAGTACCAGAAGTGCGCACTCAACCGGTGAAGCGTGACGACGAATTAAGAAATGAGATTGAAACGCAAGAAGTAGGTGATGGCGAGATTGCTCTGTGGTGGCTGACCCAAGCCTCATGGGTAGTGAAATTCAAATCCTGCACGGTAGTTATCGACCCATGGTGGCGTGACCTTTTCGCCGGCGACGTGTGGGGAAAGCTGCTCGGTGAATACCCGCTCAGGCCCGAGAATTTCCCGAATCCGGATTACGTTTTCTGTACCCACTGGCATGATGACCATCTGTGCCCAATCACCTTGCCGAAGATCGCCGAGGCCTTTCCTGATACCAAGTTCATCGTCCCCTCACGTTCCTTTGATATTCTGGTCGAATGGGGTATTTCTGCTGAGCGGATCATTCCCACCAACGGCCATCGCACCCAGAGCGTCGGCCAACTGACCTTCAAGGCGGTACCAGCGGCACATATGGAATTGGATTTCAATGAGGATGGAGATTCGTGGTACGTCGGTTACGTGATAAATTGCGATGGTGTGACATTGTATCATATGGGTGATGGCCAACCGTGGCCTGGTTGGCACACGGCGATAGGCAAGGCCGCTGATTCACTTGGTAGTGGCCTTGATGTGGCATTATTGTGCATTAATGGAAATGATAATCTCAGCCATGTTCAAGCCGTCGACCTGATTGAAAAGATTCAGCCAAATGCCACCATTCCGATGCATTATGGGATGGACCCGGGAAATACGGTCGAGCCGCAGATTTATATCGATGAATTGGGCAAAAGATTGCCTGAATATCCTTGTGATATCGCCCTACACGGGGGGGGATTCATCTATCATCAAGGAAGCCTCTCGGTGATATGATGTCTAGCCTTGAAAACGACCTGTTTTCTCTGCTTTGGACTGAGATTGATTTCGATGACCATCCCATTAGGGGCGGGCACGGTATGAAACCAGAGGGAAGGGTGGAAATTCGCATTAATGAAAATTGCATTAGTATTAATGATAATCGCATAGAGATGATTCTAGCGCACTCAAATATATTTAGAAATGACGGCACCGAGGAGTTATACTCAGATGTTGTGATGGCAAGTAGGGCTGATGTAAAGGGCGTCAAAGAGTCACTACCACTGCACATTATTGCCTTGACTGAAAAGCCCGAGATTATTGTGAATCCACCGAAAAATGTCCATTTATCCACTCTTCCGATGTCTTGGATAAGCCACGAATTGGCAAAATCAGATTTATTGAGAGATCTGTTTACAGAACCACTGATTTCACTGGGAAATCCGGTTTCATGGCGTGATGAACTGTGGTCTTGGCGGCAACAATTATCACCACTTCTACCCCAGTGGACGTGGCATCTAGAATTCGGCAACAAATCCGACCGTCTCGGATGGTATATCCGCGCCCCGGGAAATTCTCTATTCACGGTATTTCTCGGTTGGGGAGGTCTAGACAACGAGGCACTTTCCGGGGGTGATCTCGATGGACAGTCCGGAAAACACGGATTCTTCCTGTTTGAGCGTGCCCCCCTTGGTCAACTCGGCCGTCCTGACGAAGCCGAGCCGAATCAAGCCGATCATCTGCGTACTCAGCACCTTTTCTCCCAAAACGGCCAACTGTCGAAACTTGTTGAGGCCACAAGTCGGGGTGATGTGGATTTGGCGTTCACTGAAGTCTTCGACCCCCAGAATGGTGCAGGTTCTGAATTATGGCCACTGGTAATCGGTCGTTGTCCGCCCGAATATTCATCTTCACAGGTCGGCGATTGGTTTTCCGACCTGCTTAAACTTCTGCGACCGGCAATCGACTATGTTTGCGTGACGTGACGTTGCAGGCCATCGACATCGTAGTCCCACTCGATGATTTCCCAACCGGCCTCGATGCAGGCCGTCTTCACAGCATCGACCTTGCCATGGTTGGAGATTATTGCCACTGTTCCACCTGCGGCAGCCCCCATTCCTTTCCAGGCCAGAGCAGTCTTGGATTCCATCAGGTCATCGACCAGTGGTCGGTATGCCTGATTCAGTTCGGGGCTCATATCATCTATCGCCGAACTGACGGCGCGGATTGCATCAATGAAAATATCACGGCGGTCTGAGGTTAGGGAATTAGCAACTTGGCGAGCCATTTCCCGTAGAGTCATCAGCGCTGAGTGCACCGCTTTATCCCCATCATCATAGCGTTGCCAGATGCCGTTGTGAATCTCACCGCTGGTGTGGGTGATGTTGGTGTAGGCGAGCACTAGATGACGCTGTAACCATCGGGTTGCCGAGGGCATCGGCTCAAAGGGAATTATCTCAACATTTTCGCCATGGAACATCAGGTGTTGAAAGCCACCTCCTGCCGCAGCCCACTGGTCTTGGCGGCCGCCTCGGTTTCCGAGTAGTGCTTCAAATTGAAATGCGAGTTCGGCAATTTCCTGCGGGCTACGTCCTTCGCCGCTGATGGCTGCCAAAAAGGCGACATTGAGTGCCCCACTGGTGCCGAGCCCGGAAGATGTCGGGCAATCCGAATGGTATTCTACCGATAATTTTCCTTCGTCGTCGATGCGCATCACTGCTTCGATATATTGGTTGATGGCGAAATTGACGACCTCACCTCCTTGGTCATGGGTGAATGGAGCGCAATCGCTCCACCCTCCCGCCAGATCAACCCTGACCGGAGCGCGCACCTTGATTTCCTTAGCCATCTAATTTATCTCCCATTGAAAATCGAGCACCTATTTCATCTCCCCTACCGAGTCGGCGAGTGCGTCGGCGAATAGTTTTCTCCCCCGGATGATGAGCTTCTCTTCCCACTTGGTTTTATTCAACCTGAAAGTTGCCCGAAGTTTGTCCCGACTCCAATGATTAAGCGCCTCTCGGCCCTCTCCCCCACCCCATTGGGTCCACTGATTCTCACTGCGCAGAGCAGTGATGACGGAATAGGGTCCTACTGTACCGAACTCCTGGGTAATCGAAGTCCATTCGATTTTAGGGAATCTCGCTTCCACCCCGGCCTGCAGTCCACCGCGAATCCTGTAAGCGACACCAGCCTCGGGGTCGAGACTGGTAATTCTCTTGCCATAATGACTGCGCAATTTGGCTAATATCGGGTCATTGGCTGTGTATTCGACCAATAGGGTATCGTTTCCGGCCTTGCCCAACCCTGTGTGCAGGTCAATCCACACACATCTCTTGACTCCACTGAGGTTTTCTTCTAGCCATTCTAGCAATACGACTGAACTTTTTTCCAGTTCTCCGCCTCCGAACTGCAGACATTTCGGTCTTTCATACTGCCCTTCGGAGAAGGCTTGTTTGACATTTGCGAAGCCATGTTTTGCGACAAACAGCATTGCACGGCGCAGAAAACCATCCTTCTTTTCCGGTGGCTCCTGCTCATTGATCAGTGGGCTCAATGCCGCATATCCCACCGGCTCACCGGAATAATCTTCGCCGGGAAGCAACATATTTCGATTGAGGTCGACATTGGATTCGTTTACCCTTCGCAACCACGCCATACCGTACGGGTTGACTATGTGGATGAAAGCTAGAGCAGTATCCTCGGGTAAGGTCTTCAGTTGGGCCAGAATCGACAACTGAATAGCCGAGCCAGCAAAGCCCTCGACGCCGTGCACACCAGAGGAAATCATCACCAATCGGCTGGCATCCTGCGTTCCTATCAAGGCTACATCGATGGCTAATTTCTCTTCTTGGGGACCGAGTTGGTCGATGTGTAAGCGCTGGTGCGAGACCGCAATACCGCGCTCTTCGAGTCTCTCAAGTGCGAGGTGAAAAGAGGCAACAGCCGCCACATAGTCACGCGACCAGAAATTCAATCGCCTCACCTCATCGTGAAGGTTACAATTCCACCGGCAGGCACACAGATTTCCCCACCTGCTCCCACTTCTGTATGGTGCAGGTCTGTAGGGCGCTCAAGCATGTCACAAGGCTCGATGTGTAAGTCGAGGTCACTGGCCAGTACCCCACTCCACTCTTTGGAAGTGGGATTCCACAGCCGCAGCGCAAAGCCGTCACCGTTTTCACACGGCTTGCAGGAGGATGCAATTGGCATTGGTTTTTCCCCTTCAAGGTACCAAGTCCTCGCTCTGGTGCCTAATCTCCCGGCTTCAGGCAAAGGGTCGAAACTGCCATCGAGTTGTGGCTTCGGTAGACCGGGAAGCAGAGTTATCTGGGCGGCGAAAGATTCCGCATACTCATGAACTCCATGGCCGCTGATAGTTGGTTGTGATTCATCCCACGAGTCTTCAAATGGCAATAATCCCCAGCGGATTAAGTGATGGCCATGGCATTGTGCCCCCGGTGCTGGGAAACACGGGCCGGCGCGGTTGCGCCGCCATGCAAAGCCATCGCGTGATAGCCAACCGACACTTCGTAGCATGGTGAAGCAGAGTTCTAGCGAGCCATCATCACCCAATCTCGCTTCATATTCATTGGAGCCGGGCGCGAGCAGTGCCAAGCCGCCGACCTCGTCTTGTGCCAATACCACATTGCGCATATGCTTAGTAGGAACTTCGGGTTGATTCCACGAACTATCGTGCGGGAAGTGCCAAGGTCGCTCGGCCATCTCAAATGCCCCTCCGGCACGAACTACATCAGATACTATTCCGGTCGGGAAAATCATTCTCAAGCGGTGGTCGTCGATGCTATTGTCGACCACTGAGTCTACTTCAACTACTGGTGAGCCACTGCGCATAGTCACCCAATGTTCGATGCTCATCCAATCTTCTTCGTCACTGCGTAACTGCTTTTCATCACTGAATGAACGCGGCAATAACCATTCGATGCGGATTTGCATTGTCGCCGACCATTCATCGCAATGGGAGGCGGTGATTGTGACCTCGGAGCGGTAATTCCCCTCGTCGTGTAGATTTCGTCTCCCGACATGGTCAGGTCGCTCCTCCAATCCGACATCCTTGCCGGCGCCAACAGGGACAGCGTATCCCCCGGGACTGTGATCATAACTGTCTCCAGCATCTTCGTCGTCCTCGAGCCAGCCTAATCCCGAGTAGGTCTTGCCGGTCGAGGCATCAATTAGGTCAAAGCGTCCATCTTCGCGGAAAATCACCCGTATCAAGCCGTTCTCCATCCACCAACCCCCCTCTCCATCGCTGGTGGTGACCGGCTGCGCCGGGGGTGGAGTGGTGTCGATTCCCGGTAACATGTGCAAGACATGCCAACCAGGCTGAAGTTCACTTACCTCAATGGCACCTCGCACCTTTGGTAATTTCACATTGGCGACCCGGTCGGAATGGATGTGTAACCCCCACAATGGCTCGGTGATCACAAGGTTAGAGAGAACCGCCCCATCGCCATCGGCTAATATCACCCGAGCAGTCGGCATACTCAGCCATCTTCCCGAATCAGGAACTGAAGAATCAACTTGAACCGAGCCGCTCCATGGGACGGATAGTGGGTTGTGAATGAGGAAGGGGATTGCATCCTCATCGATATGGCTGAGGTCGAAAAGCGGTTGTAATTCATTGCGCAGGTCATCGGACAGCATGCTGGCGATTTCTCTAGCGTGGCGAAACCTAATCTCCATGTCCTGATGGGTAGCATCGACACTACAACCACAGATGTCGTCGTGAGGATGATTGCGCAGTACTTCGCGCCATGCCAATTGCAGGCTTTCAGGGCGAGCCCGACCTCCCAGCCCCCATGATAAAGCCGCCATCGGCTCGATTTGATGGGTCAGCATAGCCATCGTCGAGTCATTCATTCGTTTCAGGTACAGTCGCGCACTGAAAACCCCTGAGAGAAGGGCTCGGTCCCAGCCTTGATGTAATTCCCCCTGATATCGGGTGATTGCCCTCCCTGCCTTCTCCTCTTTCTCAGCCCACTCTTTTATTGCCGCGAAGAAATCTCCGAATCTGGCGTGGCGTAATTCGATCACACCGGAGAAATGTTGGTTTGCCTCCTCAATTAACATCGGCAAGGTAGGTTGCGGCATGGTGTGGTCGGAGCCATTGCCCAACTGCACTACCGGTGGCGCCCAATTATAGGTCTCTTCCAAGCCGTCGATAAGCCTCTGTAGCCGACCCATCGCGGTTTCCACATTGACCGTCAAGCCGTTCTTGGCGTCGAGTTGCCGATCCTCGAATCCCCATGCCATCAGGCAAGGATAATCCGGAGTTTGCTTGACCGCGGTGACTGAGGTTGTGCCATCGCCAGCAACCCACTCGAATACGCATCCTGCATCGGCAACCCATTTTCCTGCTCCACGAGTGAAAAGAAAGGTGTCCAAGCCGACCCCGCGTAGAATCGCCGGTAACTGGGCGACATGACCGAAAGGGTCGGGGACATAGCCAATATCACTGCGGCCACCAAATTGTTCGGCGATTCGGTGGCCGAACTGCAGGTTGCGTACCAAGGCCTCACCGCCGACGATGAATTCATCGGGAAGCACGTACCAAGGCCCGACACCAAGTTTTCCGGCTTTGACTAATTTCTCGATTCGGCTGCGATTCTCCGGCTTCACCTCAAGGTAATCCTCTAGGACCACGGTTTGGCCATCGAACTCAAACGAGGGATAATTATTCTCGGGGTTCTCAAGTAATTCCAGCAATTCGTCAACGAATTCAATCAATCGGTAACGGTATTGTTGAAAGGGTAGATACCAAGCCCGGTCCCAGTGAACGTGAGGAGTGACATAACCGATTAGTGGTGTGGTCTTTTCCTGCGATTCTGCCGTCGGAGCGCTCTGCGCCATGGATATCCTTTGCGGCGATGATTCATGAGGGTTCGCTATTGGTGTTGAGTCATTCCTCTTCAGTCATCGCCGAATTGACTACCTGCTTGAGTTCATCGCTCGAACTCTGGCCGTCACCTTCAGAGCCATCCCCATCGCCGTCTGTCTGGTCCAACCAAGACTTTTCGGATGGCATAACCACCAACTTCCATCCACCCAGGCCTCCCAGAATGATGGCGAGAGCATAGAATATCGCCGTCACTTGGTCGATGTAGAAGGCCGAGCCGTCGGTATCGAAATTAGCCCAATACATCATCGGGTCTTGATTAGCGTGTACCTTGTCCTGTAGCAGTTGCGCGGTCTCGGCATCCATCGCATTTGAACTCTCAATCATGAAGACTGCTTGAAGGTCATCCATCGTCGGATTATCAACACCAAGGCCGCGTTGGTCAAAGTAAATCACCGATTGTGATTCGCCGCTAACGATTCTCCCGGTAACAGACTCGGTCATCAGTGTAGTATTGGATCCGAAGTAGATTGGCAGAACCCCGGGAAAGACATCCATGATGCTCTCACTATCGAGATTCTTGGCCTGAACCGGATGGTCGACAGGACTGGCCTCAAGTCGCCATACCTCGGTGGAAATTCCGTGCAGGTCACCTTTGCCGGAATACTGCGCCTCGAGAATTGCATAATCCGCCAGATTGACGGTGAAACTCGGTGGATTGTTGGGGTCATAATTGGTGCCGTCAACCCAACCACCGGTTGTGCCACTGGCCTCGACTATGGGCGTTAGACCATAGGAGCCATTGTGATGTTCACTGGTGCGCCACCAAAGTTGTGAATTACCATTGTTGGCGACATATTCACCTACCTTGGAAAGGTCGACTTCTCCAGTGTTGATGGTATGAATACCCGGTTCATTGGTCACGTTGGGGCTGCTGTAGTAGGTCTTGTTAATCTCAAGGCTGGCCCAGCCGACACTGGTGTCAGCCATTGCCGCAGAAATGCTGGTCTGGTTCGAGGCAGAGTAGGCGAGAAGTGGGTCGTGCCAACCGAATAGCCATTGGTTGACCTCCATTGTGGAGTATTTGGTGACGCCGAAAATACTCTCCAAGAAATCGGGTAGAACCCCATCAAACATCCCCTTTACCCAGAATTCCAAGGTGTCGGCCTCGGATGTGGTGATGTTGTAAATCAACGCCATGGTCTGGTTGCTCCATTCTAGTTGCTGACCACCGATTGTAGGGGTGAAGTTAGCA
>Ga0302120_10001460_pt1 | contig 11087 bp, 11 predicted proteins | sample AG5_Bottom_MG_FD_203118 | JGI IMG/M metagenome (GOLD analysis project Ga0302120, IMG submission 203118) | Marine microbial communities from Western Arctic Ocean, Canada - AG5_Bottom | ecosystem: Environmental > Aquatic > Marine > Oceanic | place: Canada: Western Arctic Ocean | collected 2017-10-01 | reverse complement strand
GCAAACTTGTTCATATTGGGTGCTGGAGAGAACACTGTTATTACAGATCAATTTGAAGGAGCCACACATTTTGGAGGCACCTATGACGCGACAAATAAGACCTATTCCTTCAATATCGCCAGATATATTCATCAACTATTGTACGAAGGCCGTTCGAATGATGGATTGTATCTGATTGTTCCTAATAACCTTTTAATCTCGGGGAGCGTAGTAAGTGCGAATAGGGTGATTCTCGGTGGCCCTGGGCATTCAACCCTGGGAATGAAGTTGAATATGATTTATACAGAGCTGTAATGTGTGGTATTGTAGCATATATAGGCGAAAAAGAGGCTTATCCGATTCTGATTAAAGGCCTCAGAAGGTTGGAGTACCGAGGTTACGATAGTGCGGGTGTTGCGGTTCTAAACTCGAAACTTCATCTACATAAGACCAAGGGAAAGGTGTCAGATCTTGAAACTGTTCTGGAAGGGAAGAACCCTAAAGGAACTCTTGGTATTGGCCACACCCGTTGGGCCACCCATGGTGAGCCAAACAATGTCAATGCGCACCCCCATTCTTCTATGAGTAAAAAGCACGTGATTATACACAATGGTATAATCGAGAACTATGGATCCCTAAAAAAGGAACTTGTGAAAAGGGGATATAAGTTCAAAAGTGAAACGGATACAGAAGTGCTGATACACCTGATAGAGGATATTCAGATCAAAGAGAAAGTAGGGATGTTCGAGGCAGTTAGAATTGCACTCAATGAGGTGGTTGGTGCTTATGCGATTGTAATACTGTCAGATGAAAATCCAGATCAACTGATTGCTGCTAAAAAAGGCAGCCCTCTGGTAATTGGCATAGGTGAAGGTGAGTTTTTTGTCGCTTCAGATGCAACGCCCATTGTGGAGCACACGAAAAACGTGGTGTATTTGGAAGACAATGAAATTGCAATAATGACCCGCAATGAAGAGCTGAAGATAAAGACTATCAAGAACAAAGACATTACACCGTATATCCAAGAACTGCAAATGCATCTTGAGGCTCTAGAAAAAGGAGGTTATGACCACTTTATGCTTAAGGAAATTTATGAGCAGCCTCGTTCAATAATGGACAGCATGAGGGGTAGAATCAGCTCTTCTAAAGGTATAGTGGCGCTAGGTGGTATTAAGGATTATGAGAAGAACCTCGTCAATGCCAAGAGGATTGTTATTGTGGCTTGCGGGACATCCTGGCATGCAGGACTGGTAGGTGAGTATCTGCTGGAAGAACTGACGCGAATACCGGTGGAAGTTGAATATGCATCAGAATTCAGATACAGAAATCCAATCATTGAGAAAGGAGATGTGGTGATTGCCATTTCTCAATCTGGAGAAACTGCTGATACTTTGGCGGCCATTGAAATGGCGAAGAAGCGGGGTGCGATTATTTTAGGAATTTGCAATGTTGCAGGTTCATCAATCCCTCGGGCGACACATGCAGGGTCCTATACCCATGCTGGCCCGGAGATTGGAGTAGCCTCAACCAAGGCATTTACTGCACAAATCACGGTTTTGGCATTGATGGCACTTTCTGTAGCTCAGAAGAAAGGGACTCTGACCGAATCTAAGTTGCGTCAATTGCTGCGGGAATTGGAACTTATTCCTGACAAAGTCGCCAAGACGTTGAAGTCCAATGACCAGATAAAATATATATCTGACATCTATAAAAATGCTCCAAACTGCCTATACTTGGGGAGGGGGTACAATTTCCCGGTAGCTCTTGAAGGAGCGCTTAAGCTAAAAGAGATTTCCTATATACATGCGGAGGGTTATCCTGCTGCGGAAATGAAGCACGGTCCTATTGCATTAATTGACGAGGAGATGCCTGTAGTGGTTATAGCTACAAAAAAGGGGTCTTATGAGAAAGTAATAAGCAATATACAGGAAGTCAAGGCGAGGAAAGGGAAAATTATCGCCATAGTTACTGAGGGGGATACAGCTGTAAAAGAAATTGCCGACCACACTATTGAAATTCCTCAGGTGGCTGAGGTATTCACGCCACTGATCTCAGTTATCCCCTTGCAACTGCTCTCCTATCATATTGCCGTCATGCGCGACTGCCATGTCGACCAACCGAGGAACCTGGCCAAGTCGGTTACAGTAGAGTAGGAAGGTGTTATTCCTTCCCTTTATACCAAAATAAAATATTGGAATTATCCATATAGGGTTTTGTATCCTTCGATAATATTAGAACCATCATATCTATGAAGGGAAGGATTCCCACGATCCCGCCGAATGTGACTATGTAAAGAACAGGGATTATTGGTTTGGCACCCAGATATATCCGGTGTATGCCCAACATGCCAAACGGAACTGGAAAGGCTAATATGGAAGCCAGTAGTTTGCTTTTTGTTGAGTCACTCGCAGCCTTATAAATATCAGGAGCAAGCTGGGGCAAGGGTGAGGTGTTAATACTCTCAACCTGTGACTGCTCATCAACCAGCTGAGGTTTGGCATGTACTTGCGAGAGCGCCGGACAGAGACATAATGTAGTCAGTACCAGCTTTCCAAAGAGACCCTTAAACTGCTGCTGCATATTTCTCAGCTACCTTATCCCAGTTTACCACGTTCCAGAATGCAGAGACATAGTCTGGCCTTCTGTTTTGGTAGTTGAGATAGTAGGCATGTTCCCATACGTCGATTCCTAATATTGGAGTGCCTTTCACATCAGCAATATCCATTAGGGGGTTGTCTTGATTTGGAGTTGATGTTACAGCAAGGCCGTCCGCAGTTATCACTAACCATGCCCATCCTGAGCCAAACCTGGTTGCCGCTGCTGCAGCGAACTGGTTTTGGAAATCTTTAAACGAGCCAAATGTTGCACTTATAGCGTCTGCAAGGTCTCCGCTCGGAGCGCCTCCAGCATCTGGCCCCATTACTTCCCAGAAAAGGCAGTGATTGTAATATCCGCCACCGTTGTTTCTGACCGCCGCTGAGTGGCCTGAAATACCCCCAAGAATTTCCTCAATTGATGAATTAGTCAATTCTGTGTCCTCAATTGCATTGTTGAGATTGGTTGTATAAGCATTGTGGTGCTTTCCATGATGAATCTCCATAGTTGTTATATCGATGTGCGGTTCGAGCGCATCATGTGCGTAAGGTAGGTTCGGTAGTTCGAATGCCATTTTGTTGATTTTTTTGCCTCTTTAATCAGGGGCGTTATAATACTGATGAATATTCAAATATAAGATAATAATAAATGCCTATTTCCTTTTGAAGATGGGGACCGTTGAGCAGGCCTCTCCAAACATTAAACTCTTGACAACGGGCTTTAGAATTGCCGTAAGTTTAACATAAGCAGCTTCAGGAACAGGCTTGTCTCCGCAGCCGTTTACGATCACAGGCTTATCCCTGTATCGTTCTAACTCCAAATTCTGCAATGTTTCTTCAAAGAGAACGGTCTCTAGTGTTTCGGGTTTGCCTAATACCACTTTCTTCGCGATGTCTTCAAGGTGAGAACTAATCAGCATATATGCCCAGGGTGGGACAATTGCATCTGTAGAGCAGGTCAGGGCAATATAATGGTCATTATACATCGACCAGTCCTCTTGCATTAGCTGATCTCTAAATGACTTTTCCCGTAGTACAAGGCCTTCATCGAGATATTTACTGATATCGATTACGGAGCGTTCCCCGTCAGTGTAATAGTCTTCCAGATTGAAATTCACCAATGTGCTCAGTGCAACCCTATTTTCAATTTCCTCAGTCATTGCTTATAGCATTCCCAGCTCTAATCTTGCATCCTCCGACATCATGTCCATCTTCCAGGGCGGTTCAAACACAATATTAATTTTTGCAGTGTTCACATCTTTGATTCCCCGAATTTTGGCTTCTACTTCAGCTGGCAAGGACTCAGCAACGGGGCAATTGGGAGATGTTAAAGTCATTTGTACATCTACATTGAACGCTTCGTCAATGTTAATCTCGTAGATGAGCCCCATTGAGTAAATGTCGACCGGTATCTCAGGATCGTAACAGGTCTTTATAACGTCAATAATCACCTCTTCCAGCATTTTCTTTGTCATTCCCATTGTGTCTATGCCTTTGCCTTATACCCTAAAGCGTATATTTTCATTTGTTTGATCATTGCCGCCAGTCCATTTGATCGGGTTGGTGACAGGTGTTCTTTTATTCCAATCTCATCTATGAAGTACAGTTCAGTATCGAGAATTTCATCTACGTCATGATCAGATAGTACATGCACTAGCAATCCAATGATTCCTTTTGTAATGATTGCATCACTATCTGCTGCAAATATCAGTTTTCCATCTTCAAATTCCGTTCGGAGCCAAACCTTAGCCTGACAGCCATTTACTTCATATTCTTCCGTTTTGTATTTTTCATCCAGTAGGGAGAGTGTTTTCCCAAATTCAATGAGGTACTCATACTTCTCCGTCCAGTCCTGGAACATTGAGAAGTTTTCAATGATTTCTTCCTGAAGATCTTTGATGCTAGCCATTTGATTCACTCATTACCCCAATAGGGACTCTGCTTTTAAGATGCCAGCTACTAACTTATCCACCTCTTCTTTAGTATTGTAAAAAGAGAATGAGGCCCGCACCGTACCTGTGATGCCGAACCTGTCCATCAGCGGCTGCGTACAATGGTGGCCCGTCCTCACCGCAATGCCCAGTTGATCAAGGATTGTGCCTACATCCAGTGGATGGTGTGCTCCAAGTAAAAAAGAAATCACACCTGCCTGTTCCTTGGGCTCACCAATCAGCCTGAGACCTTTGATCTTCTTTAGTTCCTGTATTGCATAGGTGAGTAAGTTGTGCTCATATACCTCGATGTTCTCGTATCCCACCCCTTCGATATAATCTATAGCTGCTCCCAGGCCAATGCCTCCGGAAATGTTGGGTGTTCCAGCTTCAAACTTATGTGGGAGGTCATTATACTCAGTTTTTTCGAATGTTACGCTGCTTATCATGTTTCCTCCTCCATGATAGGGTGGCAGCTCATCAAGTAAATGTTGTTTTCCATATAGAACACCCATGCCGGTTGGCCCGAACATTTTATGGGAAGAGAAACAGTAAAAATCGCAATCGAGATCCTGTAGGTCAACACGCATATGCGGAACTGCCTGTGCTCCATCAATGACTACCAGTGCCCCCTTTTCGTGTGCGCTATTGATGATCTCCTTTAGGGGAAGAACTGTGCCTAGTGTATTGGACACATGCGCAACACTAACAACCTTAGTCTTATTCGTCAGTAAAGTGTTATAAGACCCAAGGTCAGGATTTCCGTTGTCATCAACAGGAACCACCTTGAGCTTGGCTCCTCTCTCTTCACAGAGCAGCTGCCAGGGCACAATGTTGGAGTGGTGCTCCAGTTCTGTAACGATAATCTCATCATCTTCTTCAATTAATCCTTTCCCAATGCTGTAAGCGAGTAGGTTGATAGATTCTGTTGTGCCCCGCGTAAAAATAATTTCATGGGCATGAGCGGCATTCACCAAATTCCTCACTTTTTCTCTCACCAATTCGTATTGCTCAGTGGCATTCCCGGACAAGGTGTGAACTCCTCTATGGATGTTGCTGTGATCGTGGGTGTAATATTCAGATATAGCATCTATTACTGCTTTTGGTTTTTGGGACGATGCACCGTTGTCCAGATAAACCAGTGGGTGTCCATTCACTTTCCGCTCCAATATTGGGAAATCCGCTCTTATGTTATTCGGATCCAATATCATTGCTGCGTCCGTATTTTCTGCTTCCAAAGTTTCCACTCTCTTGCTTTAGCCTGCGCTAAGGTGCTGCAGGATTTGCTGAATCACCCGTCCCTTAAATCCCTCATCCCCAATTTTATCAGTCACTTCCACGGAAAACCCCTGCAGCAACATAGACATTGCAGCCTTCCTGGGAATACCTCGGGATTGTAGGTAGAACAATGCTTCCTGATCCACTTGTCCAATGGTAGCACCGTGACTGCATTTAACATCATCTGCATAAATTTCCAGCTCTGGTTTTGTATTCATCGTAGCATTGTCTGATACAACAATATTTTTGTTTGATTGGAAGGCATTTGTGCGTTGTGCATCTTGATGTACCAAAACACGTCCATTGAAAATTCCCGAGGCATCATCATCCAGCAGTCCTACGTAGAGCTCATTGCTCAGGCAGTCCGGCTCCATATGCTCGATTGTCGTGTGATTATCTACCTGGTTGTTACCTTGTATATGGTAGTAGCCATACAGATTGGCTTCACAACCGGTCCCTTCCATTTGAACATTCACATTATTTCTAACAAAACTTCCATCTAGTGTAACGGTTACTCTGCTATATTGGGAGTCTCTCTTTTGCTGCACGTAACTTCCATTGACCGAATTGCCCTGGTCATTCTGAAGGACATAATGACGCAACGATGCATTTTGTTGTACAACAACCTCCTCTATTGCGTTGGTCATTGCATTGGTAGATGCTGATGCATCTTGTCTTATAAGGGTAACCGAGCTGTTCTTGCCAACTACAATTAAATTCCTTGGCTGTACTATTCCACCCTCTGCGCACAGGGGTTGTTGTGGTAGGTAAATAGGGTCTTCCACAATAGTATCATCAGGAACGTGAAGAAATATCCCATTTGAAAAGAATGCGGTATTAAGCGCTGTTAAACCAGCATTCTCTATCCTTGCGTATTGACCCAGGTATTTCTCAATCAAAGGGTGATTGTCGGCAATGGCTTGCTTCAACGACCCATATTCAACATTGGCTGGTGCATTCAGTGAATTCAGCTCTGTATCATTGCAATCCAGGGTTACCTCTAATCCGTTGAGCACCTTGCCTATTCGGGAGTATTTCCAGTATTCGATACGGTTATTGGGCAAGCCGTCAGATTCCAATTCGCGCAAAGCGTTCTCCCTAGTACTGGCCAAGTTAGGGCACGCATTTTTTGGAAGCATATTCCCGGTGCTTTCGAATATGGTCTGGTATTGCCCTTTCATCACGATTCAGTCATTTCGCCAAATTCCTCCCTGATCCAATCATATCCTTTTTCTTCCAGGGTTAGTGCGAGATTTTTGTCACCAGATCTCACAATACGTCCGTCATAGATAATATGAACGTAATCAGGTATTATATAATCAAGTAACCTCTGGTAGTGTGTTATTACTACCGTAGCATTATCAGAACTCTTCAACCGGTTGACTCCTTCTGCGACTATTCGCAGGGCATCAATATCAAGGCCTGAATCGGTCTCGTCGAGTACCGCTAGCTTGGGTTCTAATATGGCCATTTGAAAAATTTCTGATTTTTTTTTCTCGCCTCCGGAAAAACCTTCGTTAACTGAGCGGGATGTTAGGCTTTTATCTATTTCAATGACCTTCATTTTCTCCTTCATTAACTTGAGGAAGTCGGCTCCATTGAGTGGTTCCAAACCGTTGAATTTCCTTACTTCGTTAAGCGATGTGCGTAGAAAGTTGGTGGTGTTGACACCTGGAATCTCAATGGGATACTGAAAGGCCAGGAACAAGCCCTTTCGCGCACGATCTTCCGGGACCATATCAAGAAGGTCTTCATTGTTAAATATTGCACTACCTGCTGTGATATCATATTCTGCTCTACCTGCCAATACTGAGGCGAGTGTGCTTTTCCCAGAGCCATTGGGGCCCATTATGGCATGCACTTCACCGGCATTCACTTCAAGGTCAATACCCTTTAAGATCTCCGTTCCTTCTACAGATGCTTTTAAGTTCTTTATGCTTAACATAACTTATTTTGCTATTAGCTACTTTATCCTACACTGCCCTCTAAGCTGATGGCCAGTAATTTTTGTGCTTCTACTGCAAACTCCATTGGGAGTTGTTTCATTACTTCTTTGCAATAGCCATTGACTATCAATCCTATAGCTTGTTCTGTGTCTAATCCCCTTTGGTTGCAGTAGAATATTTGATCTTCCCCGACTTTTGAAGTTGTTGCCTCGTGCTCTACCACGGCTGTTTTGTTGCTGGTTTCAATATAAGGGAAAGTATGGGCACCACATCGGTCACCCAGAAGGAGTGAATCACATTGTGAAAAGTTCCTTGCATTGTGTGCGTTCTTTCCTATCCTCACCAGTCCTCTGTAGCTGTTATTGCTAACACCTCCTGATATTCCTTTTGAAATAATCGTACTCATCGTGTTCTTGCCTATGTGCAGCATTTTTGTTCCAGTATCTGCCTGCTGGTGATTATTGGTGACTGCCACTGAGTAAAATTCTCCGACCGAATGGTCACCTTTAAGGATGACGCTTGGGTACTTCCAAGTAATTGCCGATCCTGTTTCAACTTGAGTCCAGGATATTTTGGAATGGTCTCCTTTGCAAATGCCTCTTTTGGTCACAAAATTATAGATGCCTCCAACGCCGTCTTTGTTACCCGGAAACCAGTTCTGCACCGTGGAGTATTTTATTTCAGCTCCTTTGTGGGCAACTAATTCAACCACTGCAGCGTGCAGTTGGTTCTCATCTCTCATGGGTGCTGTACAGCCCTCTAAATAACTTACATAGGAATCTTCATCTGCGATCAGTAGTGTCCTTTCAAATTGCCCTGTATTTGCTTCATTGATCCTGAAGTAAGTCGAGAGTTCCATTGGGCATCTCACGCCTTTAGGGATATAGCAAAATGAACCATCTGAAAACACTGCAGAGTTCAGTGTTGCGTAGAAGTTGTCAGTATAGGGTACAACCGTGCCTAGGTACTGTTTAATCAGGTCCGGATGTTCGTGTACCGCATCTGAGAATGAACAAAAGATAATACCCAACTCCTTCAGCTTCTCTGTGAATGTGGTCTTGACAGAGACGCTATCAAGTACGAAATCAACAGCGACTCCTGATAGTTTTTTCTGTTCCTCCAATGATATGCCCAGCTTGTCATACATTTTCAGGAGCTCGGGATCCACTTGATTCAGCGATTCCAGTTCAGGCTTTTTCTTGGGTGCGGCATAGTAGATAATATCCTGAAAATTGATTTCAGAGTATTTTACATGCGCCCATTTGGGTTCATTCTTCAAGGTCTTCCAATGTTGAAACGCTTTCAACCTCCAATCCAGCAACCATTGCGGTTCATTTTTCTTACTGGAAATCAGCCTAACAGTATCTTCAGTAAGCCCTTTAGGGGCTACATCTGACTCAATATCTGTAACAAAGCCATACTTGTATTCCTGGTCGGCTACTTCTTTTAATATGTCAATTTCTTCTGACATCTACTTCTTATTTAATTACGTGTGTACGAGTAGTATTGTTACTTTATACGGAGAAACTCTCGCCACAACCACAGGTGCGAGTTGAGTTAGGGTTACCAAAGGTAAATCCCTTACCATTGAGACCTCCAGAGTAGTCTAATTCTGTTCCCACCAGGTACAAAAAGCTCTTTTTGTCCACGACAATCTTTACCCCTTTGTCTTTAAACTCCTGATCTCCTTCTTTCAGCTCTGTGTCGAAATCCAGGATATAGGATAACCCGGAACAACCACCGCTTTTAACACCTACACGCACAAAGCTGTCATCTGGTGCATCAGATTGAGAAATTTCATGCAATAACTGCACTTTTGCCGATTCACTTACTTTGATCATCCCGTTAAAAGTTCAATTCCCATATAGGGTACCGTTATTTAGATTCATTCTAAATAACCATCATGTTTAGGCAAATTTACCAATTAATAATTACACGGGCAAGGTATTTGAGATATGAAAGTTGTGTAACAGGTGCAATATATAGCATGCGGATCGTTCAACATGATGATATGGTGATTGGGTGCTTTAGGCGAGTTAGTTCATCGCCAGACTGGCCAATTTGGGAGTTGAATGATCTTTTGGCTAACTGCATATAAAAAGCCCTGCTGAAGAGGCTTCAACAGGGCTTTTTATTGAGGAAGGTGTTATTTTTTTGCGGGCCTCTTCTTTCTTGGCTTCTTATCTTCAATCTTTCCCTCTTTTTTATTAGGGTCTGCTAAGTACACCCTTGAGAGGTCTCTGTATTCCATTGGGTTAATGTCAAAATTCCTCACGTTCAATTGAAGCAATCGATAGTGCTCATAGTAGTAGATTGGCATAATCGCAGCATCATCCATGGCTACCTGATCAGCCTGCTTGTATAATTCCAGGCGCTTTTGTTCGTCCACCTCTCGCAACGCCATCGAAAAAAGCGAGTCAAATTCAGTGCTCGCATAACGTACAGAGTTAATGTAGGACTTGTCATTCAGATTGGCAGGAATGTGAGGGCTGTACAGAAGGTTTAGGAAATTCTCGGGATCTGGGTAATCTGCGATCCATCCAGTTCTCCAGAACAAAGCCTTTCCAGTTTCCAGGTTATCTAGATGCTGGGCCCATGGCATAACACTAAGTTCGACATCTATACCTAAAGTCTCCTTGAGTTGCTTTTGAATAACTTCAGCAATTTGAACGTTCCTTGAACCCCCACTATTCAGTTGTAGCGTGAGCTGTGGAAAGTTATCGCCGTTGGGATATCCGGCTTCAGCTAGAAGCAACCTCGCTTTATCTGCGTCAAACCCATATCCTTCAATCCCTTCATAGTCATATTTTCTAAATGCTGGAGGCACTATTCCATATATTGCTGGTCTCCCTTCGCCTTGCAGCGTATAGGTAACAATTGATTCCCGGTCGATGGCATAGTTAAATGCTTTCCGAACCAGTTTATTGCTAAAGAGGTCGCTCTCGTGTTGGAATCCATAATAGTGCAGTGCGAGTGCTGGAGTTACCTGCAATTCAAAATTAGCACCATTTACAGCATCAGCAAGTTCACCCATCACCTCATCAATCATTTCAATGGGAAGTTCAAATACCATGTCCAGATTGCCTTTTTTGAACTCAAGGAGTTCAGACTTCTTTTCCTTCAAGAAGGTGATCTTAATTCGATCTAAGTACGGTAGAGGATTGCCGTGTTCGTCAACAGCCCAATAGTCCAGATTCTTGGAAAGGACCACCGCTTCACCTTCTTTTATGGTTTGCACCTCAAAAGGACCTGTGCCAATACAATTGACACGCATATCAATTCCATATTTTTCTACAGCTTCCATGGGGAATACCCATGTGAAAGGAGTGCATAATACCTGCAAGAATCCGGCATAACTA
>Ga0302120_10001459_pt1 | contig 11090 bp, 9 predicted proteins | sample AG5_Bottom_MG_FD_203118 | JGI IMG/M metagenome (GOLD analysis project Ga0302120, IMG submission 203118) | Marine microbial communities from Western Arctic Ocean, Canada - AG5_Bottom | ecosystem: Environmental > Aquatic > Marine > Oceanic | place: Canada: Western Arctic Ocean | collected 2017-10-01 | reverse complement strand
CCTTCGACGCCGTGGGGGCCATGGACGTGGCCAAATCGGTCGGCCTCACCATCGCCGACCGTATGCTTGGCGGCAAGGGCTTCGCCGTCAACCCGGATCGGGCCATCCGCGAAGTGGAGACCGCCATGATCGATCAGATCGCCCAACTCTACCTGCGCGAATGGGCCAACTTCTGGAAATTTGAGGAGCCCCTCCGCGTGAGCCTGTTGGGCATCGAACACGACCCCAGCCACATCCCGTCGACCGGCTCAGATGAGAGTTTTTATCACATGTGCATCGATGCCGAGATTGGCGATTGCATGGATCAAATCCAAATCATTCTGCCCGTGCGCGGCATGGAACCACTGTTGCGCCACCTCGCCCAGCACACCCAAAGCGGCTCCGAGGAAGAGGAGGAGGAACACTGGCATGAACAACGACAGAACTGGGACAAGGCCTACGACAAGGTGCGCGTGCCCCTGGTGGCGCAGTGGTCCGACCTACGGATTCTGGCCCGGGATCTCCTGCACCTGAAGAAGGGCGACATCATCCCGCTGGATCGCAAGCGACTGAATCAGGTGGAAGTGCAACTGGCTGGCGAAACGAAATTTATTGGCTGCCTGGGCAACCTGAATGACAAGGTGGCCGTGCAACTCAAAGAACGATTTAAACATTAACCGAGAAACGTATCATGGCTGAAGAAGAAGCAACTACCGAGACCGCCGAAGCGCAAGCCGAGGCCACCGAGACCACCAGTGAAAGCACCGAGACCACGGTCGAGGAAACTCCCGCCGCGCCCGCGGCCAGTGAGAAGCCTGACGACCAAAGCGGCAATCTTGAATTCCTGCTGGATGTGCCCGTGCGGCTCACCGCCGAACTGGGCAGTTGCAAGATGACCATGCAGGAACTGCTGGATATGGACCTCGGCTCCGTGGTGCAACTGGACAAGCCGGCCCAGGCGAACGTGGACGTGTACGTGAACCAAAAGCTCGTGGCCCGCGGCGAAGTGGTGGTGGCGGAAGACAATTTTGGCATTCGAATCAAGGAAGTGATAGCCAAGACATCGCAGACATAAACCGCAGGTTTAACAAACAACAGGGCGAAAAATCCTCTTTTTCGGCCTGAAAGCGGCTGTTTTTTCTGAAACAGCCGATTATTTCAATTTTTCATAAATGGCACGGTATGTGCTGCATTCAGGGAGTGTTGGCATCTTTTGCCGGGTCGCTCAATGCGAAGAGTCGTCAAGGAAGGCAGGCCCGGCCAGAAACCGACCGCAACGGAATGCACCAACCCACGGGTTGAATATTATGAAAGATCGCAACTGCAAATGGAGGCTGATCGGCTTGGCAACCGGTTGGCTTTTTATCGTAAACGCACCGGCCATCGAGCCCGCCCCGGACTCCAATGCCACCGCCACCAACGTATCGGTGGACGGCAACGCCACGGCCGCCAATGTGACGGTGGACGGCAACGCCACGGCCGCCAATGTGACGGTGGACGGCAACGCCACCGCAGATGGCAATGCCACGGCAGCCCAGCCGAAGCACCGATCGGCGGCTTCACAACGAATTTACGGGATGCCCCTTTCCCCCGAAAGTTATCAACCCAAGCCGGTAAACCTGATGGAGGTGACCGTCCGGGTTTTTGGCGCGTTGCTGGTGGTGATGGCCATCCTGATTGGCGGGGCATGGTGGTTCCGCAAGTCGCGCCTGTTCGGCCTGGTGCCGCCCAGCCAGGCGAAGTTAAAAATTCTTGAGACCAAGTCGCTCGGCTCGCGCCATGCCATGCACGTGGTGATCTATGGCGAGCAACGCTTCCTGATTTCTGATTCACCCGCGGGCACCAGCTTCCTCACCCACCTTGATGATCCCGGCGAAGAGCCGCCGGAGGAAGAGGCGGCTGAGGAGCCGGAGCCCGGCACTTTCGCCTTCAAACTGAAAACCTTGATTAGCCGCACCTCATGAACGCTCACACTGAATCGCCAACCAATCCCCGCCCCCGCGTGCGCCGCTGGGGTTGGGTGTTTGTATTATTGTTGATCGTGACTGCCGGCGGGTTGTTTGCCCAGGAGACCGGCGGCGGGAGCACCAACGCGTTCAATTTCAACATCGGCATGAATCTGCCGGAGGAACCGAAGAAGGTGGATGTGGCCATCCGCATTGTGTTTCTCATCACGCTGCTCACGGTGGCGCCTTCGCTAATCATGTTGATGACATGTTTCACGCGGATCATCATCGTGTTTTCGTTCCTGCGAAACGCACTCTCGCTGCAGGGCGTGCCGGCCAATCAAATCATGATCGGGTTTGCTTTGTTCATGACTTTTTTCATCATGCAGCCGGTGTATCAGGACATTGATCGCGACGCGATCCAGCCGTATAGCGAGGGCACGCTCACCGGGGGTCAGGCACTGGACAAGGCGAAGGGGCACGTGAAGAATTTTATGCTGCGCCAGGCGCGGCCGAAGGACGTGGAGTTTTTTGTGGGTCTGGCCAAAATGGGTCCGACGAAGGTGGAGGATCTGCCGATGAGCGTGGTGATTCCGGGCTTCATCCTGAGCGAATTGCGAACGGGGTTCCAGATGGGATTCCTGTTGTTCATTCCGTTTATCTTGATCGATTTCGTGGTGGCGATCGTACTGATGAGTCTGGGCCTGCTGTTCCTGCCGCCGGTGACCATCTCGATGCCGCTGAAGATTTTGTTGTTTGTGCTGGTGGATGGCTGGACGCTGGTAGTCCGGTCGCTGGCCCTGAGTTTTAACGTTTGACCAAGGAGAAATTATGAGCCCGGATTATGTCGTGGAATTGATGAAGGGGTTGATGACCCATATCATGATGATCGCCCTGCCGCTGCTGCTCACCGGCATGACGGTGGGCCTGCTGGTGAGCCTGTTTCAGGCGGTCACCTCCCTGCAGGAACAAACGTTGACCTTCGTGCCCAAGGCGCTGGCGGTGGCCATGCTGCTGTTTTTCATCATGCCCTGGATGGTGCGGACGTTGATGGATTACACCACCAACATGATCGATAAAATGCCGGCCATGGCGTTGTAGGGAGGGCCATGCATGAATATTTCCTAACCTGGTTCATGGTGTTTATCCGGGCGGGCGCCATGCTTGCGATCTTCCCAATCTTCTCGGCGGCGGCCATGCCGGCGCGGCTCCGGATTGCGTTGGCGGGGTTTCTGGCGATGCTGACCCTGCCGGGTGTGAGTTTGCCGGAAGGATTTTTTGATAGTGACCTGGCCCACTTCGTGGGGCTGATTATTAAGGAGGTTTGCTTTGGTCTATTGCTGGGATTTGTCTGCCGGCTGATCCTGTTTGCGATGGCGCTGGCGGGGCACTACATCGGCGCGGAGCTCGGCCTGCAACTGGGCAGCCTCATTGCGCCGGGGGAATCCACACCCTCACCCACCCCTTCGGTGATTTTACAGATGATGATGATCATGCTGATGTTCTCGCTGGATATCCATTTCGAATTGCTGATGGGTTTCCAGCAATCGTACCATGTGCTGACCATCGGCAGCGGGGGATTGTCCAACGCGTTGTTCGATGAAGTCACCGTGCTTTGCGCGCGGACCTTTACCGTGGCGCTGCGCATTGCCGCGCCGTTGATCGCAGTGTCCATCGTGGTGAACATGTTGATGATGGTGCTGGGCCGGACGATCCCGGAGGTGAACGTGTTTATCATGAGTTTCTCGATCAAGATCCTGGTGGGGGTGTTCCTGTTTGGTTTCACCCTCTCCTTGACCGCGCGCGAGATAACCAATTATTTGCATCAACTGCCCAATGATTTTGTGGTGATCACCCGTCTGCTGGCGGGGGGAGGATAACCGATGGCTGAAAACGAATCAGGCCAGGAGAAAACCGAACAGCCAACTCCAAAAAAGCTGGAGCAGTTGGGGGAGTCGGGCCAGTTCGCACGGAGTACGGAGATCAACACGCTGGTGCTGATTGTCGCCTCGATGATAGTGCTCTCTTTCACGGCCTCCCAAATGGTGGATACGCTGCGCTTGTTCATGATCGGTATTTTCCAGCAACTGGGCACCATCCGCATGACGTCCGAATCGTTCATGGGCCATTACGGAAATTTTATGATGACCGCCGGCTCCATAATTTTCCCGGTGATGATCGCCGGGGTGCTGGCGGGGGTCATGGCGGCGGGCGCGCAAAGCGGGATGAAGGTATCGCCCAAGGCCATTGAGCCGAAGTTCAGCAAGATCAGCCCGTTGGCCGGGTTCAAGCGGATCTTCGGCACTCAATCGCTGGCTAAGTTGGGGGTGAGCCTCATGAAATTCGTGGTGATTTTTGGCTTCACCTATCCGGTGATTAAGGAAGTGCTGAATGATCCTATTTTTTATTCATCCACCGATGTATGGCATTTGCTGTCGTTTATGGGCCAAACCGCGCAGGGCGTTGGCATGCGGGTGATTGCCGGCATGGTGTTGATTGCCGCAGCGGATTATGCCTACCAGCGCTGGAAGCATGAGCAGGATAGCCTGATGACCAAGCAGGAGGTGAAGGATGAGAGCAAACAGGTGGAGGGCAACCTGTTGCAGAAGGGCGAGATGCGCCGGAGGCGGCGCCAGTTGCTCATGGACACCATGAACCAGGAGGTTCCCCAGGCCGATGTGATTGTGACCAACCCGACGCATCTGGCCGTGGCGTTGAAATATGACCGGGCCGCGATGGGCGCGCCGCGGGTGCTAGTGAAGGGCGCGCGCTATAATGCCCTGCGGATTCGTGAGATTGCCAAGAAACATGACGTGCCGATCGTGGAAAACAAGCCGGTGGCGCGGTTGCTTTTCAAGAATTGCAAGGCGGGCAAGGAAATTATCCCTGAGTTGTATGCCGCGGTGGCGGAGATTCTGGCCTTTGTTTACCGGACTAATCGGTACAAATATTACATGAAAGGCCAGCGCGTGAAGATTTAGCACGATTGTTTGTACAAATGCCAAAAACAACCCATTTTAAGCAAGTTTTGGCACTTAATGTGCTGTGTAAAAGGGTGTCGCGCACGGACGCGCGGCGGTTTGGATATCTAAAAATATGAGCTTCAACCATCCAACTGAAGTTGAGCGGGGAGGCGGATTGCGCGCATGACTGCCGCCGCCGCCAAGGTGGAGACCACGCGCTGGGCCGAGTTGGGCCTCGTGACCTTCGTATTCAGTGTGCTGATGTGCATGGTGCTGCCGGTTCGGCCTTGGATGGTCGACATTCTGCTGGCCTTGAGCATCTCCGTAGGGCTGCTGGTGATGCTGGTGATTATTTACCTGCGCGATCCGGCCGAATTCACGAGCTTCCCCACGCTGCTGCTAATCATCACGCTGTTTAGATTGGGGCTAAACATTGCGACCACCAGGCTGATCCTCGGCGAGGCGCAGGCGGGCGAGATCATCCAGAAATTCGGTGAAGTGGTGGTGCAAAATAATTACGTGGTGGGCTTCGTGGTGTTTGTCATCCTCACGGTCATCAATTTCGTGGTCATCACCAAGGGTGCTGGGCGCATCGCGGAAGTGGCGGCGCGGTTTACTTTGGACGCCATGCCGGGCAAGCAGATGGCGATCGACGCCGAGTTGAACGCCGGCCTGATCAAGGAGGAGCAGGCGCGCAAACGGCGCGATGATCTCTCCAAGGAGGCGGACTTTTATGGGTCGATGGACGGGGCCAGCAAGTTCGTGCGCGGTGACGCCATCGCGGGCATCATCATCACGCTGGTGAACATCATCGGCGGCATCGGTATTGGGGTGATGCAGCGCGGCATGGATGTGAGCGCCGCGCTGCAAACTTACACCATCCTGAGTATTGGTGATGGCCTCGTGTCGCAGATTCCGGCGCTGGTGGTTTCCACGGCGGCGGGTATTTTGGTGACGCGCTCGGCGGAAAAACAAAGCCTCGGCACCACCCTAACCAAGCAATTATTTTTGCAGCCGAAAGTGCTGAAAGTGCTGTCCGTTTCCATGCTGGGGCTCTCCGCCTTCTCGCTGTTCACCGGCATTTTTCCGTGGTTCCCCTTCCTGTGCATGGGCATGTTGTTCGGCTTCATGTATCGCAGTTTTGAAAAACGTGGGATGCTGATTGAAAGCCCGGTGGGCCCGGACCTTGATGATGGAGGTTTACCCGAGAGCGATCCCGAGGGCGGAGGGGATGCTCCCGCCGGCAGCGGCAATCCCGGCAGCTCGGAGAAGATGGAGGAGCTGCTGAACTTGGACACGCTGCAAATTGAACTGGGCTACGGCCTGCTGGCCTTGGCCGATCCGAAGAAGGGCGGCGACGTGCTGGAACGCGTGACCAGCGTGCGCCGGAATTTTGTGGAGGAAATGGGCTTCATCATTCCGGCGGTGCGGTTGCGCGACAACCTCGAGCTGCAGCCCAACGAGTATCGGTTTATTTTCCGAGGCCAGCTGATCGCGACCGGCGAGGTGATGCCCGGCTATTGGCTGGCGATGAACACGAACAACAGCACCGAGGTGTTGCCGGGCGTACAGACCACCGAGCCGGTGTACGGCTTGCCGGCTACTTGGATCACCGAGGTGGAGCGCAAGAATGCCGAGGTGGCCGGGTACACAGTGGTGGATCCGGCGTCGGTGTTGGTTACGCATTTCAGCGAGACGATCAAGCGGCATTGCCACCAGATTCTCAGTCGGCAGGATGTGCAGGTGCTTCTGGACAATCTCAAGGAGAACAATCCCGCACTGGTGAACGAGCTGGTGCCCACCCTGCTCAGCGTGGGGCAGGTGCAGCGGGTGCTGCAGAATCTACTGGCCGAGGGCGTGTCCATCCGCAACCTCGTGAGCGTTCTCGAGCGCGTGGCCGATTATGCGGAGACCACCAAGAATCCCGACGAGCTTTCCGAGCATGCGCGCAAGGCCATTGGCGCGCAGGTGGTGAAGCCGTATCTCGATGGCCGGGATCATCTCGCCGCCATCACGCTGGACCCGTGGCTGGAGGAGGAAATGGTGAAAGGCATCCGGCCCTCGCAAAACGAGACCGTTCTGCTGATCGATCCGAAGATCGCCGAGCACCTTTCGCATCACCTGCATCAGGCCATCCAGCCGATGATCGCCGAGGGCCGCACGCCGGCAGTGATTTGCTCGTCAATGATTCGGGCTGGACTGCGGCGGTTCTTTGGGGCGAAGTTCCCCGAGTTGGCATTCCTCAGCTACGAGGAACTGCCGCCCAAGATCGAAATCGTGCCGGTCGCCTCCGTGCCCTCCTTGCAATAATCGGGCCGGATGACCGGACTATTTCCCCGCATGAACACTGTCAAAATAGTCGCCGACACCACGCAGGAAGCCCTCGAACAGGTGCAGGCCCAGATCGGCCCCGACGCGGTGATTCTCAACGTGCGCAAGCTGCCGCATGATGGCGTGAAAAAACTGTGGTCCAAGCCGCGCATCGAGGTGCTGGCCACCGGCCCGGAAAAGACGCCCACCGGACAGGAAGCGCTTCAGCAACTCGCGCTCAAAGTGCAGCAACTCGAGAGCGAACTGCATACCCGCGGCGTGACGCCCTCGGATGCCCCGCCCAGTCCCGACATGAAACTGCCGCCCAAGGTGATGGCGCTCATTCGCGAGGCGCAGGGCGGCAAGCCCGAGGAAGCCATGCTCGGGTCGGTTCAGATTCTGGAGGAAATTGGTCTGCTGCCTTCGCACGCGCGCTGGCTTTCGGCGCAGGCGCGGAATTTTCTTGGAGCCACCAAGCCGCGCAACCTGCCCGAGGAAGTGGAGCTGCTGCGCGATGTGCTTTGCGAATATTGGCACCAATTGGCGCGGCGCGTGGAGAAGACCGGCAACCCGACGCGCGTGCTCATTGGCACGCCCGGCACCGGCAAGACCACCGCGATTGCCAAGTGGCTTACGCAGGAAAGTTTTCTCCGCCAACGGCCTTCGCGGGTGTGGCGGCTGGATGTGGACCGGCCAAACACAGCGGATTTTCTCAGCCTGCACGGCGAGCTGCTGCAGGTGCCCGTGGAGCGGGTGTGGGATGCAGCGGAGCAACCGCCCGAGGATGCGCTGCGGCTGGTGGATTTGCCGGGGGTGCCGGCGGATGACGAGGCCGCCATGGAGGCGCTGGTCGCGCAGGTCAAAGAACTGGGCGACACGGAAATCCATCTGGTGCTTAATGCCGCTTATGACCTTGGGTTGCTGCTGCGGCATGCGAAGGCGTTTTCGGTTTTCCCAATCTCGGGTATTATCCTCACGCATTTAGACGAGGCGGAGCGGCGCAGCAAGGTGTGGAACGTGATGCTCGCCACGCAACTGCCGCTCACGTATCTCTCCGGCGGCAAGGACATCCCCGGCGATTTTCATGCGGCCATTCCGGAGAATCTTTTTGATGAGTGGATTGCCTCGGCGATGGCCGGATAGGAAAAAGAGCTTCTAGTTTCCCGTCAATACCCCGCCCGCCAGGCGCGAAGTGCTGAATTGCGCGCAATGGTTGAACAGGCAGTGGTTGATTTCCTCGAGCAGGTCATCCCAGTTGCCGGGCTTGGCCTGGCGGAACAGTCTCATGGAGGGATACCACGGCGTGTCGGTGCGGTGCATGCGCCAGCGCCAGTCGGCGGCGTAGGGCAGCAGCAGCCAAGTGGGCTTACCCAGCGCGCCGCCGAGATGGGCGGTGGCGGTGTCCACGGATATCACGAGGTCGGCCTGGTTGAGGATGCCGGCGGTGTCGGCAAAGTCGCTGATGTATTCGCGCAGGTCGTGCACGTTGGAGCGCCGGTTCATGTCGGCCACGGCGGTGGCGTCGGCGTTGATTTGCACGGAGTAGAAGGTGCAGTTGGGCGTGCTGAAGAGCTTGCGAAACTTCGAGTAGGGCACGGATTTTTTCTCGGTTACCTCGCTGTGCGGCGCGCTGCACCAGGTGATGGCCACCTTTTTATGGCCCGGCTTGGTCTCGGGCAGGGGCTCGATGGCCAGGTCGTCCAGGGACAGGTAGGATTGGGAGTGATAATCGTTTTCGCGGGAGAGCTTGAGCAGGTGGGGCAGGCTCATCAGCGGGGCTTGCAGGTCGTGGGAGGGCAGGGGGTCGCCGTGGGATACCACGGACTCAAGCTCCGGCTGGGCGCTTAACAGGCGCTTGAGCTCGGACTGGCACTTGATTGAAATGCGGTTGTTCGCCGCGCCCATCTGCTGGGCGAACCGCGCGAACATCATCGTGTCGCCCAGGCCCTGCTCGGTGTAGAGCAGCAGTGAGCGGTCTTCGAGCGGGTCGCCTTTCCACTCGGGTTTGTCGAAAGCGGGCTTTTGCCTGTTGCGTGCCTGCCAGCGGAATTCGTAATCGCGCCAGCCGCGGGCGTAGTCGCCGAGCATCAGGCAGGCGAGGCCGTGGTTCCAGCGCAGGTCGGGGTGGTTGGTGTTGTAGTAGAGGGACTTACGATATTGCATCAGCGCCTCGGGCACACGGTTTTGTTCCTCGAGAATCCAGCCGAGATTGACGGCGGCTTGCGCGGATTCCGGGCTCACCTGCAGTTCCTTTTCCAAACACGCCTCGGCGGCGGCGATGTCGCCCAAGAGTTGGTGGGAATTGGCCATTCCGAGGTGCAGCCCGGGCTCATCGGGCTGGTTGCGGAGGGCGGTCTTGAAATGCTCAAGGGCCTCGGTGGGGCGGATTTGTTTTAGGCGGGCGGAGCCGAAATTGTAGCGGAGGTCGGGCGAGTCGGCGCCGAGGTCGAGGAGGCGTTGGTACACGGAAACGGCCAAGTCCAGCTCCCCCATCTTCTGGAAGAACAGGCCAAACTTCTGCAGCGTTTCGGCTTTGGATAATTCCGTAGCCGAGTGGCTGGATTCAACGTCCGTGTTGATTCTCATCATATTACCGCTTCTTTCTTCGGTGTATTCACCGTCGAGTTCCATCCTTGGGCGCGGTAACGCCATCGCCATTTCTGGCTGGTTTACTCTGCCTATGTATCGGCAGTTTCGGGGGGTGTCTTTAGGGAAACTTTTCGAATAATGAACAAAAAACGGCCGCAAAAGGGAACCCCCTCTTTTGCGGCCGTTTTGCGAAAAATTGCGGTTTATTGGCTATTCGTCGTCCCGCTTGACGGGCGGAGGAGTGTTTTTCCGGGGGGGCTCGACCTCGTTTGCGGGGGCGATATCCACCGCCGCGCCGGCGTCTGCGCCGGGGAAGGTTAGCCCGCCGCGCTCGATTCCGGCGGTTTGGGCGATTTCGGTGATGAGATTTACCAGTTGCTTGAGGCCGTTGGTTTGCTTGTCCTTAAAGGTCAATTGGGTGGAAAGGGCCTGCTCCCCGACGACTTTGCCGAAGGTGCTTTTGAGGCTCAATTCATCGAGTTTGCCCATGAATTGCACCGCCATCATGGCATCGGGATCGCCTTCGGCCATTTGGTTGATTAGGGCGGCCAAGCCGGCGAATTTCAAATACCCGCCCATGTCGTTCTGGCCGAGCACTGCCAGTTGCCGCGCGTTGGCGGGATTTTGCACCTTCCCGTTTTGAACCGCCCCGGCATAGTTTTCGGAGTAGAAAAACAGGCCATTGTCGGTGTGGGTGAGTTCCATTCCGTAGGCCCTCGGGACGGCCAAGCCGCCGGCCACTCCGGGGTTTTCCAGCAGCTTCTTTAGATTTGCCTTGTTGTCAATGGAGAGCCCCAGCAGGAAGCGTGGCATGGGCGGCTCGAATTCGTCCTCTTGGTGCATGCCATCAAACACGAGCAGGAAATCGCCCTTCGGGATGGACAGCAATTCCCCAATGGTCAGGCCCAATGCGTTCTCGGCTTGCTGCACAGTCTCGGCGAATTCGCCGTCCTTGAGCGGGGGCAACACTTCCTTGATAATGAGCTCACGGATGGGCTTCATGTTGATCGCTGCCGAGCCGACCATGATCGCGTTGTCGGGCACGGACTTCAAAAGGTTTTTGTCCAGACCGCCCTTGCTTAGGTTGCCCTCGATGAGTCCTTGTTTTGAATAGGAGGCCAAACCCACCTCCACGCTGCCCGCTTCAAAGCGCACGGTCGCGGTCAGCTCGCTGCCCTCATTCATTTTTTCGTTGAGCGCACCGAGGGGATTGGCCCCCAGCTCGGCGAGGTCTCCAGCCAAGTCGCCCATCAGGGCCAAGAGCTTCCCGGGATCCGCCCAGGCGGCGATGTCGTATTTACTC
>Ga0302120_10001454_pt1 | contig 11110 bp, 10 predicted proteins | sample AG5_Bottom_MG_FD_203118 | JGI IMG/M metagenome (GOLD analysis project Ga0302120, IMG submission 203118) | Marine microbial communities from Western Arctic Ocean, Canada - AG5_Bottom | ecosystem: Environmental > Aquatic > Marine > Oceanic | place: Canada: Western Arctic Ocean | collected 2017-10-01 | reverse complement strand
GCCATGCTTGAAGACGGGAAAACTGTTTTTGCCGTATACCCCAAGGGGCACGGCAAAGGAAGCATTGTCATGAAACGCGGTGATGATGGAGGAAAACACTGGAGCAAACGTTTGCCCGTCCCGAAATCCTGGTCCACTTCAAAAGAAGTTCCAACACTCTTTCGCACTCTGGACTCAGAAGGGAAAAGTCGTTTTATTCTGCACTCTGGACTCTACCCCCATTCGCCAATCCGTCAGCGAAGATAACGGAAAAACTTGGTCCGAACTAAAATCCATCGGTGATTTTGGTGGGATTGTGGCAACAAGCTCTATGATGCAGTGCAAAGATGGTTCCTACATTGCACTGTTTTACGATGATGGGCGTTTTATCGGCGACACACATCGGCCGGAAGCACTGCACAAATTTGTGGTCTATCAAATGCGGTCCAAGGATGGAGGTCTCACTTGGGGGAATCCACGACCGATTGCAAGTCACCCTAAAGCGAATTTGTGCGAACCCGGAATTTTCCGATCTCCCGATGGGGAACAACTACTCATTTTGTTACGGGAAAATAGTCGGCAATTCAATTCATTCTTCATCACCTCAAACATGAAGGGGAAACTTGGAGCACGCCCAAGCAAACGAATGCGGACATCACTGGCGACCGGCATACCGGCGGATATGCCGAAGACGGGCGACTGTTCATCACCTTCCGCGATACGGCACGTATTTCCGAAACGCAAGGGGATTGGGTTGCCTGGGTAGGTGACTACAAGGACATCATCCAACAAGGCGCCGGCGATTTCCGTATTCGGATCAAAGACAATAAACATCGTTGGGATTGTGCCTACCCCGGTGTAGAGTTCCTTCCAGAGGGCACCATTCTCACCACGACATACGGCCATTGGATAAAAGACCTGCCACCTTATATCCTTAGTGCTCGCCTAAATTTGTCAGAAATAGAGGAATCACTTCTTAAAGGAAAGGCCGTCCTGACACGCTATTCCGATAAAGAGCGCAAATATTGAATCAGGCCTAATACCTGTACGTCAGTTAATTGTTCTTTAGAAAAAGCGGGCATCACCGTCCCTGGGATTCCACAACGGATTCGCCAGTAAAGATCTAAATCAGTGGCTCCACCATAAAAATCTCCCACCGTTAAGTCCCGTGGCTTGACTAGGCGGCCCAGTGAGTCTGAAAATGCCGGTGCATTCTTTGCGGTACCGTCGGGGCCATGGCAAACAGAGCAGTTAGCCGTGAACACGGCCTGAGACTCCTCTAATGTTTGCCCATTCCCTTGTGGGGATGGAAACTTCCATTGCGCGCCCGGCGCATCTTCATCTGGAGACCCCTGTTGATGCAACCCCATTACGTAATCAGCCAAAACCTCTTGCTCCTCTGGAGAACACAATAAAGCTGGCGGCATCCCGACTTCGGGAATTCCTCGGCGAATCGTTCGGAGAATATCTTCTCTAAATGCAATACCATTCTCTGTTGAAATAAACCGAAAGGGTTCCTCCCTGAAATTCCGGGGAACCAAGGATGCAACCGTTCCCGCCAATTTCCCAGCTCCGTCCCCCACAACACCATGACACGCAGCACAGTCTCGCTGATAAAGACGCGCGCCCTCGTCCGTAGATTGACTTTTCTGTGCATGTGCCCAAAGAGACTCTGTACCCAGGAATACAAGCCATGTACCAAGAAAGGTACAGACTGCCAACAGGACACTCTTTTGCGCGATCGTCATGATTTGGCCCGAGAAAGAATAGAAAACCAAGAGAAAAGCAAGATAAGGACACCTAGAAACAAGCCCATTGCCATCCATCCCGCCCAATAAAGCATGGGGGCCAAATGATCTTGTGCTTCGCTGAAGGACCAGTCACTTCGGACCATTCCAAGGCCTTTCATCCCACCGGCTAGAACAAGGATCAAAAAGAAGCCCAGCAGGAAAATATTTGTCATGGCAAACCCCGACCATAAATATTTTTCTTGACCTCGAGAAAGGGTGGATCGGGAAAGCATCCACGCAAATCCTCCGCCGAACAGAACCATGCTGTTAATTCCAATTGTACTGCCCATGGCATGAGCCAATGTAATCGTGGTTCCATGCGTAAACCAATTCAATGTTGGAATTGAAATCAACAAAGCTAAAACCAAGTTGATTCCTACCCAGGCTGAAGTTGCCGCCAAGAATGCACGGGGTACACGATGCGCAGGAGATTTTTTCCAAATTTCACGGTTCCACGGCTGCGCCCAATCCTGAATGAGCGAAAGGAGTACAACCCATTCCGTCATACTAATTCCAAAAGACATCCAACGGATCCACTCAGCCTGAGGAAGATGATACGTGTGGTGGGCGTACCCAAACATTAAGTTCGTCAAGCCCAACCAGTAAAAGAAAAAAGCTTTGCGACTCCTGGAAGCGCCTTCGCCTCCAATTTGCTCCAACAAGCAAATCAACAAGCCATAAACCAACATATTCCAAGATCCAGTCAAGCCTCCATAAGATTTCCACTGGACGGACAAATCTCTCACAGGAGCTTCTTCAAACCAAGGTAACATCCAAAGATGTGCTTCAATAAAAGTCCAAGTGAACATGACGACACCGGTAGCCCACATCCAAACATAGACCGGCCACGGCTTTGTCGATTTCCGAGCAGTCGAAAAAAAGTTCACGAAAAAACAGCCCCACCCCGCGGCAATACACAGGGATGCAGGCCACGTAAAGTTGAGATATTCACGACCGCTAAAATTTCCCGTCAAGTAGCCTGCTAGTGCAAGGACTCCAGCAACGAAGAATAGCCAACCCTGCATTTGAGTGAGCCGTCGGCTGTATAGAGAAACATTCAATGCCTTGGGTAAATAAGCCCAGATACCTCCGATGGCCGCAAGAAAAATCCATGCAATGGCAAAAGTCACGTGAATGGGCCGCAATTGAATAAAGGTTTCAATGGAATCTCCAGGCGATGACCATGCCACCATTTGAATGGCCCAAGCGCCTGCGAGAATCGCCAAGAGAAGAGAACCTCCGGCCGCCCAGAAGAAACGGGTTGCGGGATGGCGCGGTGAAGGGGGTGTCATGATCCGGGAAGAGGTTGATGGACAGGAGGAAACCAGCCGGGAGGCCAAGTTTTTTGTGGAAAGGTCCCCGTTTCTCCCATTTCTTCCAAAAAGATCGTCAGGGAACGAATGTCCTCTTCGGGCAAGTTCAAGTCCGGCATGCTTCCACGGCCGTTTCGAATGACCCAAGCTGTGGTTTCCGAGCCTAACCGGGAAATGACGTTGGTTAAGTCAGGACCAAGATAACCGCCCATTCCATAAAACTGATGGCACACCATGCAGTTCTCGCGAAGCCAAATTCGTTTCCCGCTCACTCCTTCGGGAGAAAATGTGGCCGCCTCTTGCTGAACGCCGGTGTCCAAGAAAACGCCGGCGGACATGACGACAAATCCGACCGCAAGCGTGGCAATGATACGGCGATTCCAGCGAGAGACGGAATCATCCGCCGAGGGGGTCTTTGGCGCGGACACCGCCGTAGTATATTCCAGCCAACATCATGCACCCAACCACTCAAGCCCCTTCAATGTCACCTGCAGAACAACTCGGATCCCTTCGCCAAGTCCCCTACATGGGTGTCATTCATGTGGTCGCCGAAGCCGTCAAGCTTGGCTTCTCTAACGGTCACCCCGACTGGTGCAACTTAGGGCAAGGCCAGCCGGAAGTCGGAGAAATGAAGGGTGCGCCTCCGCGTTTCTCTGATCTTTCTATCCTTGCGGAAGATCATGCTTATGGCCCTCTCGAGGGAATTCCTGAGCTGCGGCAACGTATTGCCGACCACTACAATCGATTATTCCGCGTAGGAAAGTCATCGCAATACGGCCCAGAAAATGTGAGCATCGCGGCAGGTGGACGTCTAAGTTTGACTCGGGCTGTAGCGGCGCTTGGTGACATCACCGTGGGTTATCCGCTTCCCGATTACACCGCTTACGAAGATATTTTGCTCACGCACTTGGACCGACTCACGACCATTCCTGTCCGTGGATGCGAAGATAATGGGTTTCAAGTGACTCCAGAACAATTACGGGAGGCCATCGAGGAGCATGACCTTGGCGCGTGGCTTTTCTCCAACCCTTGTAATCCAACGGGGAATGTCATGCAAGGAGATGAACTGGCACAGGTGGTAGACCTCTGTCGTTCGCACGGAACGACTTTGTTGTCCGACGAATTTTACAGCCATTTTATTTATAACGATGGGACCGATGCACAACATGCAACGCCCGGTGCAGGAGCCATCAGTGCAGCTTCTCATGTAGAAGACGTGAATGAAGACCCCGTTCTAATTTTTGACGGACTCACCAAGAGTTTTCGCTATCCAGGATGGCGATTAGGTTGGATTATTGGACCACCTGCTATGGTGGAAGCCACCGCCCGCACGGCCAGTGCAATTGACGGCGGACCGTCTCGGCTATCGCAGCGCGCGGCGTTGGAAATACTAGATCCCTCAAGAGCAGACCAAGAGACGTCGGCATTGCGCGAGGTATTTTGCGAAAAACGAAATGTCATGGTGCAACGATTACAGGCGATGGGAATCCATCTTCCCAAGCCAAGCAACAGTACTTTTTATTGCTGGGGGTCCTTGAAAGATTTGCCCGCGCCGTTGAACCATGGCCAAGCGTTTTTTCGACGTGCTTTGCAGGAAAAAGTCTTGACCGTTCCTGGGGAATACTTTGACATTAATCCAGGGAAACGCCGAAAGGCTCCCTCTCCTTATACGCAGTGGATGCGGTTCAGTTTTGGTCCGCCCATGGACAACCTTCTCCTTGGGCTTGACCGCCTTGAGGCCATGATCAAGAAATGAAACTCCAAGCGTGAGTTCCCTTCTTCGCCTTCTCCCAGGTTTAGGCCTGGCCACCTTGTTGGCCGGCGCTGCATTACATTTAGCAACGCTTCCTTTTTTTCATGACCAGCTTCATTTTGGTGCGCTCTTACTGGTCATCCTGATTGGCATGCTCTTGCGGCTTTTCATGGAACTGCCCGCTTGGGCAATTCCGGGTATTGAAACAGCAAAGAAGCCAATCTTGCGCTGGGCCGTCGCAGGTTTGGGGCTCCGCCTCACCTTGGGTGAAATCCTGGACATTGGAGCCCCAGCACTTTTTGTCGTTTCTCTCAGCACTCTTTTAGCGTTGGTTGGAGGCTGGGCAATAGCCCGACGGTTTGGCCTTGCCCGTGATTTAGGGATTTTGCTGGGCGTCGGCGGTGCTATTTGTGGCGCTTCAGCGATTGTGGCAGCGGACACCGTTGTGCAAGGGCGCAAGCAAGATTCTGCAATGGCCATCGGAGTTATTACGTTATTGGGGACCTTGGGAATTCTCATTTACCCGGAGCTTGGCTTTCTCTTTGAATTAACTGATTTTCAATTTGGCGTGTGGGCCGGAGCCAGCCTCCATGAAACCGCGCAAGTCGTGGCGGCAGGTGACAGCTTCAGCCCCGAAGCCAAAGATGTGGCTACTGTCGTCAAATTGGTACGCATTGCATGGCTTGCCCCTATCATCTTCTGGCTTAGCCGGAAAGCCACCACGGAAGGGAAGGCAAGCGTGCCCCTTGTCCCCTGGTTTCTCGTGATGTTTCTGATATTTGCAGCCGTACGGTCGCTCGACTTACTGCCCCACCAAGGGCTACTTGGACTACCCCATTGGATGACCGCCGTCAAATGGTTAATGTGCATCGGCATGGCGGGCGTCGGCCTTCAAACGAACCTGAAAGATCTTGTGAAAACAGGGCTTCGCCCGGTCATGGTTGGAGGGCTTCAATGGTTGTTATTAAGCACCGTCTCACTTTTGCTCATCCACCTCTTATCTACGCCGTAAGGCGTAATTTTAAAGGGACATATCGGTACCGATAACGGCAAAGAAGTTAGTTGCTAAAGATGAGGCCCATTGGAAAATAAAAAAGTAGAGAAAGCCTAGGCCCTCTCTACTTTCATGAAACGGGGTTCTTAGCGAACTAAGTTGACGAAGAAGTAATCCTGCGTCTTGGTTGGGTCCACAATTCCTCCCATAGCAGGGACATAAAAATCCAAGTCCCCGTCGGCATCGGCATCAAAGAGCGCGCCGTAGGAAGTAAAGAATGTCGTCATTGGCCCTGGAGTCCAGAATGCGTGATCCTTTTCGAACTCCCCTTCCGTTCCTCCCTGTGCGCCACCTTGATTCAAGAAGAGAATCGGGTGTCCAACAAAAGGCAGAGTCGTTCCAAACCATTCACATGGATGGAGAATGACATCCACGTCTCCGTCCAAATCTACATCACCAAGAGTAAAGCCCAGATTGATGACCGCTTCGGAATCAGCCAACGCCAGCCAGTTGTTTTGTGCATCTTGGAAGTAGCCCGGGTTTGACGCGCCTTCATTCAGAAGAAGATCGCCCGTTTCCGTAGTCGGGACGCTCAAATGACTGTTCGCCACAATGACATCAAGGTAGCCATCTCCATTTGCATCAAAAAAACGTGCGGCGGATGACTTGTCGCCATCTCCCTGTTGAATGATTGGAAGATTTACAGAAGAAACATCCGTGAAAACTCCAGTGCCATCGTTTTCCAATAGAATATTCGCGCCTCCATACCCGCCTCCGGTCATGGCAAAGTAAAGGTCAAGGTCTCCGTCATTGTCAATATCACCGGCATCGGCCGCCATCCACTCTCGGTCACCCATATTCCAAGCTGCGGTTTCTGTATGGGCATCCAACACAAGAGTTCCACCTTGATTGAAAAACAAGGACACGTATTGATGTGCAATGCCTGATGCGCCGTAGGCCGATCCTTCACCAATCAAGACATCAGGATATCCATCATGATTGAAATCACCCACGATGAGATTCTGCGCCCTCGTTAACGGCGAGAGGAGCTCTTGAGATTTTACAAAGTAGCCAAAACCATCATTCAGGAAAATTTGTGGGCGGTAGAAAGTGCCTCCCATATCCATGCCACCAATGTTGACGAAATCGATATCCCCATCCAAATCAACATCGAGCAACGCCGTGGAAAATGCGCCAAAGTTATTGGCTGGGAACCGGGTTATGGTTTCATCTACAAAATTTCCACCTTGATTGACGTAAATTAAAGTCTGCTGATTATTGGTCACCAAGAGATCCAAATCTCCGTCCCGATCAATATCCACGGCATCGGCATCACTGCCGGGGTAATTACTGGCGGTTGCCGGAAGGCTTTGGTTGGCTTCCACCCAAGGAGATGTTTGGGTTGCATTACCCAGCATGGCGGTCCGGTTTGTTGCTAGATAATGACCGTCTCGATGGAGGACAAAGCCCTGACCAAAAAGAAGGACGCCGGAAAGGTCAACCTGAGGTCGGATGAACTGCTGAGCTTCAAAGATTCCGTTGGCAGCAATCGTACCGGAAAAAACATGTCCTCCACGGTGATCTACCAATTGAAGCGGGTTCGGCAAAGTATGCCCAATCAAAGCAGGCTGGCCGAAGACCATGACAGCGGGCTGACCGACTTCCGTGGAACGGAGAGCCGCAGTGACCGTGTCTCCCGTCTGAAAGGAGGAAACGGTCAAGGAAGTTGAACCATCGCTCTGTGCGCCAAGGGAAGGGGCAATCAGAGCTGCGGACAACACGGGAATGACGTGCAGGGTGAGTTTCATGAGTCGAACAAAGGGGAGGTAAAGGAGGTCTTTCCTCCTGGTTCGACAGGTTGTAAGCCAAGCCCCGACCTGAACATCACGGCCTCGTCATCAAATCGAAGAGAAATTTCGCCTCTTCCGTCGATTTTTCTACTCGATGTAGCCTAAAGCTCTTAGTTGAGCCAAAGTGGCAGCATCCATTTCCACATTTCCCGAAGAGCCACGGCTGAGTTTTGCGGCGAGCTCTGGAAATTCCCGAAGTAGGTTCTCTAAATCCACGCCCCCAGCGGATGACCCAGACTTTCCGGCCAAATTTATCTGCTCCCCTGGATCTTGGCCTAATTCATACTCAAGCCAAACCTCCGAAGCATTTCCGCGTTGCCAAATTAACTTGCCATCGTTTTTTCTCGCTGCGTACAAAAACCAATCTGGGTCCGGGCGCTCCGCAAAAACGGTCCGGTTTGGATGATCCACGCCTCCATGCAACAGATCCGACAAGTCCATTCCTTGCACCACACCGTCCGGTAACGGCGCTCCTAACAAAGAAGCGAGCGTTGGGAAAACGTCAGTTAACTGCGCAGGCATTACAACCCGCCGCGGCCCGATTCCTGGACCACGAATCAATAATGGAACATGAAGCAATTCCTGAAACAACGAGTTTCCATGGCCCCACTGGCCGTGATCGTAAAACTCTTCGCCATGGTCCGCCGTGACTATCAAGTAGTCATCTTGGGTCAACAGCCCACGAGATTCCAACCCTGAAATCAATCGCCCCATTTGTTTATCCGTAAACAATATTTCTGCATCGTACAGGTCAAGCAGTCCTTGCAGGGCATCGGCCGACGGCTTGGGTGCTTGAAAATTTGGATAAGGTTCCGGTGAAATAGGGATTTGAATTACTTCATGCAAAGCCTTGATGTCGTAATTTTTTTTGTTCAATTCATCCACAGGAGGCTCATACGGGTCATGCGGGTCTACATAATGCACATATAAAAAATAGGGGACGTCTTCCGTCATTTTATCCATCCAATCTTCCACCTCGTCCGTCACCGAGGCTGCATCTGTACCCATCAATACATTATGAGCTACCTTATCCTCCTCGCCCGACTGACTCGTTTCCTCTTTCCCAAAACGCGCGAATTCCGCCGCCAATCGACCAATATTCATCCTTTTTCGGATTTCGATAAACGTCCGACCTAAGCTCAAGTGTCGACGGAGATTCATGGGCTCTACTGTCCAAAACAAATCAAACCCTCGTCCAAAACCGAAAACTGGAGAGACTTGCATGTTAGCCGAAAAAGCTGCCGTATGGTATCCCCGCGATTTCATCATGGTCGAGACCATCGGCAACGATTTCGGAATGGACTTCCAAACGGTCGTTGTATTGTGACTTGAGGGGAAAAGCCCCGTCATCAATGAAGCCACCGAGGGCCGCGTCCACGGCGCCTGCGCCCAAGCGTTTTCAAAGATCACGCCTTGAGCAGCAACAGCGTCTAGATTTGGAGAGGTAGGGCGCTCATATCCATACACCCCTAAATGGTCTGCACGCAATGTGTCGATTAATACAATCACGACATTCGGTTTCCGCGCGCCTGGCGTATTATGCGGCAAATGACCCGCATCCATCACAGAGGAGGCATCCGATACGAAAAAAGCAACAAACCCATGGCAAAGGAGCCAAAGCCCCCCCATGCAACGCCAAGCTTGCCGAGGGTTCGCTAAACTTCGCTGAAACCAACAGAAAAGGGAAAAACCTAGGAGAATTCCAATGCCGTCCACGCCCAAACGGAGGGGCCATGACCCACTAAACCAAACGTAGCTGCCATAGATATGGAGCATCCAAAATGCAGTGAGGCCCCCAACAATTGCTGCGATTTTCCGTGGTGACCAAGCGAATAAAAAACCGACCACGAAGCACAGAGAGCCCACCATGAACGCCGCAACCTTTTCCATGTCCAGCAAATGCGCCAAGGGTCCTTCAAACTCTAGCCCCCCCAGAGAGAGAGCAAAGACGGCTTCCGTCGAAATAAGCACCATACCAAGAAGAGCACCTAATAAACCGGCTTGAAAAGCCCGGGAAAACCGTCGGCGAATGAGAAGCATGGACATTGACATGGATAATACTGCGGTGCAGGCTATCACTACGCTATTTTCTGCCTCTGTTTCGACACATCCAACCCTTTTTTGACTGACCCTTGACCCATCCTTTGACTCTTCGCATCTCTCTCCTTTCCCTGCTCATGAGCTGTGCGGTCCCACCCAAACAGTACACCTGTACTACGGCATTGGCACCGCTTGCGATTGATGGAAAGCTCAATGACCCGGCATGGGCGTCGGCAAAGTGGACTCCATTTTTCGTCGACATTGCAGGGATTTCCCGACCGACACCCCGTTTCCGCACTCGCATTAAAATGTTGCACGATGACACTTACTTTTATATTGGCGCATGGATGGATGAGCCTGATGTTTGGGCAACCCTCACCGAACATGACTCCATCATTTTTCATGACAACGACTTTGAAGTTTTTCTAGATCCCGATGGGGACCGTGCCCAGTACATGGAAATTGAGATCAATGCACTGAATACGGAATGGGACCTCCGCTTGGTCAAAACTTATCTTGACGGTGGCCCACCCATTGATGCATGGGAAATCCCAGGACTAAAAAAAGCAGTTTGGATTGATGGAACACTCAACGACCCCTCCGACACGGACCATGGCTGGAGCGTAGAACTTGCCATCCCTTGGACCGACCTTCGGGAATTCGCAGGCATGCCTTGCCCACCTCGTCCTGGAGACACCTGGCGCGTTAACTTTTCACGCGTGGAATGGCAAACCTATGTGGAAAATAATCAGTATGTGAAAATCCCCGATACTCCGGAAGATAACTGGGTATGGACACCGCAGCACACCATCAATATGCACCTCCCAGAACACTGGGGACGGGTCACATTTCAATAATCTCGTGTAGTTTAAAATGCCTTTGGTAGGAGGTCGGCCAAGGAATACTCAATCACATCTTGTGGATTGCCGACCTGTACCAAAACACCTTGCTCAGAAGAAAATTCGTGCAAGACCTGACGGCAAGCGCCGCAGGGCGTTGCTGGTTTTTCGTCATCCACCCAAATAGCCACCTTGATGATTTTCCGAAGTCCTGCGCTGACGCCCGCGGTCACTGCACTTCGCTCGGCACATTGCGTCAAACCGTAACTGGCGTTTTCAACGTTCGTGCCTACGGTTACAGTCCCATCTTCCCACCGTACGGCAGCGCCCACTGCGTAATGGCTATATGGTGAATGACTCTTCTTTGCAACAGCCTGTGCTTGCTCCATCAAAGTCATGCTTTTTCACTCACTTTCTTTTTCGTGACTTTCTTTTTCGTGACTTTCTTTTTCGTGACTTTCTTTTTCGTCACCTTCTTGCGCGGACCGCCCTCTCTTGGCTTAAACTCAAAGCCATGACGACCATTCGGTTTGCGGACCAAGCGCGCCGTAA
>Ga0302120_10001452_pt1 | contig 11121 bp, 9 predicted proteins | sample AG5_Bottom_MG_FD_203118 | JGI IMG/M metagenome (GOLD analysis project Ga0302120, IMG submission 203118) | Marine microbial communities from Western Arctic Ocean, Canada - AG5_Bottom | ecosystem: Environmental > Aquatic > Marine > Oceanic | place: Canada: Western Arctic Ocean | collected 2017-10-01 | reverse complement strand
TTTCCCCATGTGAGAGTAGGTCATCGCCAAGCACCTCATTTAGTACTAAAAAACCTCTAGCCCCAAAAGGCTAGGGGTTTTTTATTGGCTGCTACAAAGTAATGTGGATTGCTACGTCGCTTCGCTTCTCGCAAAGACGGAACACAAAGCTCAATGAACCCGTCTTCGCGAGCGCAGCGCGGCGATCCAATACCGCAGCCTAGAGCCTAACGCACACCAATTACTTGAACAACGGCACCCTTGCCAGTATGACCACTGCCCTCATAAACATCACGGATAATTTCTTGGTTTAGATCAAGGCGTAACGGGCTAAGCTCAGTAATGAGCTCCGCACTTTGCATTGTAAAAGCAGCAACTGGAGGGCCACCAGTTTTAAACTCGAGCTGTTTTGGAGTATAAGCTTCTAATAGCAACACTCCCCCAGTGACTAGGGCAGGGTGTATTTTCCTATGGAGCTGAAAACGTAGTTGAGGGGGTAAATGGCAAAAAATAGAAACAATGCCATTCCATTGCTCTCTACCTAAGTCATAATCGGCTAAGTCTGCGTGTACAGTGGTGATTGTTACACCATTCACTTTAGCAAGTTCTTGGGCTTTTTCTAAGCCGATTTTGGAGCTATCTACTGCTGTAACATCGTAGCCTAAGCCCGCCAAGTAGACAGAGTTCCTGCCTTCACCATCGGCCAGGCACAGTACTTTTGTTTTTGGTAGCAGAGCAACATGGTCCTGTAAAAACCCATTAGGTTCTGTGCCAAAGATGTACTCTTTATTTGCGTAGCGTTGATCCCACATAGACTTATGATTCCTTTGTTAAAGCGCGATATGCCATTCTGCCACCACTAATAAACATGGCGTTATCATAGCCCATGTCTCGCAAGGCCGCCGCAGATAAGGCGCCTCGGTTATTAGCGTTGCAATAGCAAATGATAGTGGTGTTTAAGTCAGGAATAATACCTTCAATATTCATTTCTAACTTACCGCGGCTGAGGTTGACAGAACCGGTAATATTGGACTTGTCGTGTTCTTCTTTGTCACGTATGTCGAGTAAGATGGCTCCAGCGGCGACGAGTGTATCAACCTGACTAGGTTCTACTGCGTCGACGCGGGCTATTGCGTGATCTGACATGGTTTGGAATTTTTCGGTGTAAGCCATTGCTTATCTCATGAGTTATCTCTAATGTACAATATTAGCTAAAACTAATTAAAATAACAAGAAGATTAATACACCTTATCTTAATCACTATACCCCGCGTCGGTACACACCTTGTGCAGCAGCAACTCCAGAACCTAATTCGATGTTATACCCTAGGTCTGCCATCGCCATCTCAGCTGTGGCGATGCCAGACAAGGCCATTACATCAGTCATTGCGCCTAAGTGGCCTATGCGGAAAAGCTTGCCCGCCATTTCTCCTAAACCACCGCCAAAAGACACCCCATAGGCTTTATAGGCATGTTGTGTGATTAAATTGGCATCTTTACCCTCAGGCACCATGATGGCCGTCACCGTATCAGAATAAAGCTCTGGGCTTTGCGCACATAACTCAAGGCCCCATGCCTTTACAGCGGCTCTTACACCTTCTGCAATGCGATGGTGGCGCGCATATACATTATCCATGCCTTCATTCAGCAACAAGCTAACGCTGGCTCTTAAGCCGTTAAATAGCTGTACAGGAGGCGTGTAAGGGTAGCTACCAATCTTATTGGCATTTGCCATGTCGTTAAAATCAAAGAAACAACGTGGTAATGTTGCAGTAATGGTGGCTGCCATGGCTTTAGGGCTTACGGCAACGATGGCAAGGCCGGTGTTCAGCATAAAGCCCTTTTGTGCGCCTGTAATTGCAATGTCTACACCCCAAGCATCCATTTGAAAGTCCATGCTGGCTAGTGAACTTACAGCGTCGACCATTAACAAAGCACTATGGTTGGCATTATTGATGGCTTTGTGAACGCCATGTACATCACTTTTTACGGCGGTCGCAGTTTCGTTGTGAGTTACCAACACAGCTTTGATATCGCCCTGCTGGTCTGCTTTTAAGCGACGGGCAAACTCTTCAACTGGTGCGCCTGTACCCCATTCACACTCTATTACCTCAACATCTAGGCCAAAACGTTGGCAAAGATCAATCCAGCGTTGGCTGAACATGCCATAACGAGCGATGAGAACCTTGTCTCCAGCACACAGGGTGTTACTGATAGCACCCTCCCAACCACCAGTGCCGGTTGCAGAAAACAACAATACTTGGCCTGTTTCGGTCTTAAATACTTTTTTAAGATCGTTAAGTAGTGGGATGTAGTCATCTGCAAAATCTGCTGCACGGTGGTCAAAATTACTGATGTTCATGGCTGCTTTTAACACGTCGGGGGTATTCGTAGGGCCAGGGATGAATATTGGATTTTGATGTTGCATAGTGACGTCCTTCCTTATACTTATGTTAGGTCCCTAGTTTGACTCTGAAAGTTATATTAAACAATTTTTTTGGAAAATTAATCCATAAGTTTATTAAATTAATCAACTCTTTGAAAAATAACAAAATATATTATTTCATTTTCTATATTATATTAATAATGGAAAATTAAGTTTGCCTTTTTTAATGTTTATTTAGTAAGGTGTAGATAGTGCGTGGCTTAGATAAGTGGGTCTGGTAACGCCACAGATTGTGGCATTAAGATAGGAGAAAGGCGTGATTGAAGTTAAGCGTAGTCGTGGCAGGCCTAGATTGGAGTCATCACAAGCTAATGCATCAACGGTACAAGCCTTAGACAGGGGCATATTGTTGCTACAAGCCTTGGCGCAGCACAGTGCTGTGAGTTTAAGTGACCTCGCGGTGCAGGTTGGCATGCCAGCCTCCAGCGCCCATCGTTTACTGATGACACTACAGAAACATGACTTTGTAGACTTTGATGAGAACACCCAGCTTTGGCAAGTGGGCATTGAAGCGTTTCGTGTGGGTAGCGCCTATTTAACTCGAACTAATTTTCTTGACGCAGCACGGGAACCGTTACGTGACCTAATGGAAGCCACGGGAGAGACTGCTAACTTGGCTGTAATGGATAACGCAGAAGTGGTATTCGTGGCCCAAGTCGAGACTATTAACCCAATTCGGGCTTTTTTTAGTGCAGGGACACGGGCGTTAATGCACTCTTCAGGTATTGGTAAAGCATTGCTATCACAGATGCCAAGACGCAAGTTGGAGTCTTTATTACAAAGCACTGGGCTACCTCAATATACGTCCCAGACCTTGTCTACTCCCACAGAACTTTATGCAGACCTTAAGGTTACGGCTGATAGGGGCTGGTCTTATGACCAAGAAGAGCGCTATGAGGGAATGAGCTGCGTGGGTGCAGCAATACGTAATGCCCAAGGCGACCTAGTTGGAGGTATTTCTGTTTCTGGACCTAGTGTGCGATTTGATCCGTTGCTGGTGACGGTGATTGGGCTGAAGGTTAAGGCTGCGGCTGATCAAGTCACTTTAACCTTGGGCGGTAAGGTCTAGTCTAGCCATGTACGCAGTTATAAAGGTGTTATTTTGTCAATAAATGCCTTGATCACAGGTACCATTTTGGCTTCTTTTAAGCACACCAAGTGTTCGATCACGTGTAGTTTAGTATCGCGTATAAGCACTGGCTGTATACGGTTGTCTAGGGTTAACTCGCCTGCCTGTATAATGCCTACACCTAGCCCGAGGGCAACAGCTTCACGTAACCCTTCGCTGCTACCAATTTCTAGTACCTGCTGGCTAACAATTCCTTGGCGGCGTAATTCTTGCTCGAATAATGAGCGTGTATAAGAACCAGTTTCACGGATGATGAGTCGTTGATCTTCAATCTCAGTGAGGGCAACATTTCGGCGCTGTGCCCATGGATGACCTTTGCCAACAAAGAAAATAATGCCATCCTGACGAAAAGGGATGGACATTAAACGTTCATCGTTACTGCGCTCTGGCATCATGCCGATATCCACCTGACCCTCTAGTAGCTGTTTAATTACCCATTGAGTATTGCCAAAATGCATACCCAATTTTATTCCTGGATGTTGACTTGAAAACTCTTTCACCAAGGGCATAATCAGAAAAGGGCTGTCCGCTGCAATTCGTAATTGCCCATTCAACATACCTTGGGAGCTAGACAATAATTGTTTAGTTTCCACTTCCATCGCATATTGTCGTCGGGTCAATTCCAATAGTGCACGCCCCATGGCAGTCAAAATCACACCTCTACCATGGCGCTTAAATAATTTAACAGCGTAACGTTCTTCTAAACCTCTCACGTGGTCAGATAAGGTGGGTTGAGTTAGGTGCAGACTGGCTGCAGCTTTAGTGAAGCTGCCTTGAGTCGCAACTGCATGAAAAGCCTTCAAATGTGAATAATTGATAGAAAATACCTATATATATTATACAAAATATCGATTTGTTCTTTATATTGCCAGTCTTTTACACTGTTGGGAATAGCTAAAAGGCGGTTTCTTATTTTGTTAATAGACAGCCTTTATTTTTTTGAACGATCATTTTATAGAGAAGGGTTCATGACGACTAATCAACAAATTCAAGTAAACGGGCGTGTTTATAAATGGCCTGACAGGCCTGTGGTAGCAGTTTGTATCGATGGTTCTGAGCCGGCTTATATAGAAGAGGCGGTAAAGGCCGGGGTGATGCCTTGGACAGAAAAAATCATTAACGGCCAAGGGTCAGACTTACGTTGTGATTGTGTTGTGCCCAGCTTTACCAATCCTAACAATATGTCTATTGCCACCGGTGTGGCACCTTCTGTACATGGCATCTGTGGCAACTTTTATTACGACTCTGAAAATGACCGTGAAGTGATGATGAACGAACCAGACTTGCTGCGTGTGGGGACCTTGTTTAGTGCCTTCCAGCAAGCTGGAGCGAAGGTGGTTATCGTCACCGCTAAAGATAAACTACGTAGAATGTTAGGCCATGGCCTAACCTTTGGTGATGGCACAGGAGTGTGCTTTTCTTCGGAAAAGGCAGACGTGGCAACACTTTCTGAACACGGTATTGAGAGTGTAGTTGAATTAGTGGGTAAAGAAGTGCCCTCAGTTTATAGTGCAGACTTGTCTGAATTTATTTTTGCCGCAGGTGTGAAGTTAATGGACACAGTACGGCCAGACATTATGTATTTGTCGACGACTGATTATATCCAGCATAAATTTGCTCCGGGTAGCGATGGCGCTAATGCGTTCTATGCCATGATGGATGGTTATTTTGCACAACTAGAGGCATTGGGTGCTCGTATTGCCCTCACTGCAGACCATGGCATGAATGTGAAGCATGACGCCAATGGGGATCCAGATGTAATCTATTTGCAAACTGAATTAGATACGATGTTGGGTGTTAATGAAGCCCGAGTGATATTACCAATTACTGATCCTTATGTGGTGCATCATGGCGCTTTAGGCTCCTTTGCCACGGTTTATCTTAAGCCGCAACACAGAGTTAAGGTATTGGCTCACTTGCAGGCTATGGACGGTATTGAAGGTGCCTTCGATAATGCAGCAGGGTGTGAAAAGTTTGGTTTAGCCACAGACAGAATGGGAGACTTAATTGTTGTCAGTAGCAAAAACAAGGTATTAGGAACAACTTCTGAGCGTCATGATTTATCTGGCCTAGACGTTCCTTTGCGATCTCATGGCGGTATCTCAGAACAATGTGTGCCTTTGATTGTTAGCCAAACTGTGACTGGCATTGATGTTAACAGACGCCTACGTAATTTCGATATCTATGATGTCGTGCTTAACCATGTGCACGCCTAGGAAAAAGCAATGAATATGATTAAACGAGCCCTACCAGAAGTGCGTCAAGAACTGATGCGTATTGCAGGTCGTAAAGTACCGGGTGATACAGGTAAAACCCTAGACGTGCATTACCCATATACAAATCAGGTTATTGGGACTGTCCCTAGGGCCAGTAGAGCCCAAGTGGCCGAAGCATTTGCCATAGGCGCAGCCTACAAGTCTGAATTGACACGCTATGACCGGCAACAAATACTATTTCGTACGGCGGTGGCATTGGATGCCAGAAAAGACGAAATTTCAGACCTTATTACCCTTGAAACTGGACTCTGTAAAAAGGATTCTTTGTACGAGGTAGGGCGGGCCTATGATGTATTTATGCTCGCTGGCCAGATGTGTATTCAGGACGACAGCCAGGTCTTTTCATGTGATCTCACCCCCCACGGTAAGAAACGGAAAATATTCACCTTGCGCCAACCTTTGAGGGTAATTTCTGCCATTACACCATTCAATCATCCGCTGAATATGGTGGCTCATAAGATTGCACCCGCCATTGCAACCAATAATTGTGTGGTGTGTAAACCAACGGAACTCACGCCTTTAACGCCGTTGCTGTTGGCCGATATCCTTTATGAAGCTGGCTTGCCAGTAGAAATGTTATCCATGGTCACTGGCTTACCGGAAGATATCGGTGACGAAATGATCACCAACGAACACATAGAACTAATTACCTTTACGGGTGGTGTTCCTGTGGGCAAACATATTGCTAAAACTGCGGGATATAAGCGCCATGTGCTCGAGTTAGGTGGTAATTCACCCTTGATTATCATGGAAGATGCAGACTTAGATAAAGCTGCTGAACTTGCTGTAGCTGGAGCAACTAAAAACTCTGGTCAACGCTGTACTGCAGTCAAACGGATCATTTGCATCGACTCAGTAGCGGATGAATTTGTGTCATTGCTGGTGCACAAAGCACGCAAAATAAAATACGGTGATCCCATGGACCCAGAAACGGACCTGGGTACTGTTATCAGCGAAGCCTCAGCCAAGTTGTTTCAAGAAAGGGTCAATGATGCAATTAGTCAGGGTGCACAGCTACTTTATGGCAATGACAGGCAAGGTGCACTTTACTCGCCTACGGTGTTGGATAACGTGCCCTACACCTGTGAGTTAGTACAAGAAGAAACCTTTGGACCACCTATTCCGGTGATTCGAGTGAAAGACATTGATGAAGCCATTGCTGTGGCTAATTCCACAGCATTTGGACTCTCAGACGGTGTTTGCACCAATCGTTGGGACTATATTCAGCGCTTTATCGAAGAGCTTGAGACGGGTACCGTAAATATTTGGGAGGTACCTGGCTATCGGATAGAAATGTCGCCTTTTGGTGGTATTAAAGACTCAGGCATGGGCTACAAAGAAGGTGTCATTGAAGCCATGAAGAGCTACACCAATCTGAAAACCTACTCGTTACCTTGGTAATCAAATTACTAGGCCGTTGCAGGCTTAGTTGGGAGGCTATTTATGCAGGGTGCAGACCTTAATAAAATTGAAAATCCATATTTGTTGTTAACTCCAGGTCCGCTGTCTACTACCCGCAGGGTAAAACGACAAATGTTGAGAGATTGGTGTACTTGGGATAAAGATTACAATCAAATAGTGCAGCAGGTCCGTAGCAAATTGGTCAGATTGGCGACATCTAAGCCTGGTTATACTGCTACCTTAATGCAGGGGAGTGGCACCTTTAGTGTGGAATCGACCATCGGCTCGGTGATACCCGCGGATGGAAAGTTAGTGGTTCTAGTGAATGGTGAATATGGCCGTAGAATCGACCAAATTGCCAATAAGCTGGGTATCCGCACGGTGGTTATCGACAGTGGCGAATTAGCGGTGGCAGATCCACAAGCTCTGGATAAGCTGCTGCAAGAAGATCCACTGATTACCCATGTGGCAATGGTGCACTGTGAAACTACAACTGGAATGCTCAATCCGCTCAAGGCCATTGGAGAAATTGCTCAGAAATATAACAAGGTATATATTGTTGACGCCATGAGTAGCTTTGGTGGAACGGCCATTGACATGGCAGAGTTACACATTGATTTTTTAATTAGCAGCGCTAATAAGTGTATTCAGGGAGTGCCTGGGTTCGGTTTTGTGCTGGCTAAACAGTTAAGTATGATTTCTATAGAGGGCCTGTCACGTTCTGTTAGTCTAGATTTATATGACCAATGGCGGTGTATGGAGGATAATCAGGGCAAGTGGCGTTTCACATCACCCACTCACGTTGTGCGTGCCTTTGCCGAAGCTCTGAAAGAGCTTGATGGAGAAGGTGGCATTGCTGCCAGGCAGCAGCGCTATGGCGAAAATCAACATACGTTGGTGGTTGGTATGGAGCGCCTAGGTTTCGAACCTTTACTAGGTACTCGGCTGCAATCGTCTATTATTACTTCCTTTCATAACCCCCAACATCCCAATTATAATTTCAATGCTTTCTATGACGTGCTAAAGGAGAAGGGCTTTGTAATCTATCCAGGCAAGGTGTCCCAAGCTGACTGCTTTCGCATCGGCACCATAGGTGACGTATGGCCTAGTGACATCGATAAATTTATAGAGGCAGTCGAAACCTCTATGTATTGGAAGGCTGATTAGTTTAATTCATAAGAGATATTATTAAATTCTAATTGCAGTTTTGTATTCGTTCAATTAAGTTAAGGACAGTACGAAAGATGACTGGCAACCTAACCAGAGGCGCAATATGTGCTTAAAAGGTATCTATAAGCTGGCATGCCAGCACTATAAAAATAATGTATAGAGGAATAACTATGAAAACTTTCGTTTATCCGACAGCAACTTTACTTGCTCTGGTAGTGAGTACTGCGACGGCGGCCAGTTGCCCGCCCGTCACAGTGGCTGACCCCATGGGTATTGGCCAGGGTGCTTTTCCGCAACAATATGAATTGGCTGAATTTGAGTCCATCGGAAACTGCACGATGTCCTTCTCAGCAAACCCTGCATCCACAGATCTAAACGCACGTATTCGCGGCAATGGCGCTTTGCCATCGCTTGCTGATCGTTTGCCATCTGAGCCACTGGTTGTGGCTCCCTACGATACCATCGGTTCTTACGGCGGAACGCTAGATGCGCTGTCTAACGCGACCGAATCCGGCACATCTGACTTTATGTCCACTAGGCACGTAAACCTTGTGCGCTATTCTGATGACCTTACAACCATCGTTCCGATGATTGCCAAAGGTTGGGAATGGAACGACGATTTCACACAGTTGACCTTCTTCTTGCGTGAAGGCCACAAGTGGTCGGACGGTGCACCATTCACTGCCGAAGATGTAAAGTTCTGGTATGACAACATCGCGACAGATAGTAATGTTCGTGAAAAACCGAAGGATTATGTGCTTGTTGGTGGTGAAGTTATGAACCTTGTCGTGGTTAACCCGACAACGATTGAGTTCAATCTTCCAAGCCCAAAGCCGGGCTTACTATCACACTTTGCAAACCACTATGCCCAGGGCTTCCAGCCTAAGCATTTCCTCGGTCAGTTCCATCCTGATATAAATTCTGGTGCCGATGCGCTTGCGCAATCCTATGGCTTTGATAATGGCTATGCTGCCATCAAAGGTTACTATGGTAACTCTGATTGGATGGACACTCCGACACCCATGTTGGCCCACCCTGATCTAGTCGCAGGTTTACCTGCGGATACAGTGCCAACTCTGGAAAGCCATATTATCACCCGAGAAAATACGGAAGGTCGCCACTTGGTTGCCAACCCTTATTTCTTCCAGGTTGATACTGCTGGTAACCAGCTGCCATACATCAACGAGCAGGATGAGTTGTTTGTGGGTGAGCGCGAAGTTCGCCTACTGAAACTAGTGAACTCCGAAGTTGACTATAAGGCTCAGGCGCTGAACCTAGATTACGCTCCGCTGCTTCTTGAAAATCAGGAAAAAGGCAATTTCACAGTTGACCTAAAACCTCAGATTGCCATGAATACCTTCTCGTTCAACGTGACGTCAGAAGATATGGAAAAGCGTAAAGTGTTTGGTGATATACGTTTCCGTCAGGCAATGTCGGTTGCAATGAACCGTGACGAGATTAATGAAGTGGTCTTCTTTGGCCTTGGCAATCCTCAGCAGTACACTGCCTTCTCACCTACACCTGGTTTCGTAAGTGAAGCAACAGAGCAATCATACACACAGTTTGATCCAGACATGGCTAATACCCTTTTGGATGAAATTGGTATGGTTGACGTAGATGGTGACGGTATGCGTGAATTGCCAAATGGTGATACGCTTGTTCTGAATATGCAGATTGCTACCCAGGGTGGATCTCTCAAACTGGTTGAGCTTGCAGGTCAAAACTGGCGTGACGTGGGTATCAATAACACGGTAAAAGAAGTGACAACGGATGAGTATCGTTCTGCTGCGTCTTCGAACCAGCTTGATGTTACCTATTACCAGAAGAGTCAGCCACTTGCTGTTATCCTGGGCATTTCGGAGCTGTTCCAACCACCGTTTGATAACTATTTTAACCACACATCAGGTATGTTGTGGGGACAGTATGTCGATACAGATGGTGCTTCTGGTGTGAAACCACCTCAGTGGGTCTATGACTCAATGGCCGGTATCAATGCCTTCCAGTCTGCGATTGCTGGCTCTGACGAGTCTAACGCAATTGGTAAAGCTTTGGTTGATACAGTGGTTGATAACCTTCTGTTTATTGGTACTGTGAAAGCGGTTGCTCCAATTTATCACAGCAATAATCTGAAAAACTTTACTGACTTCAAAACTCAGTCCTACGCGTACTACCGGACCTATCCGTACCGCGCGACACAATGGTGGTTAGACGAGTAACCCCATTACTCTGAAGTAACACCCCCGCGGGCAGTTTCGACTGCCCGCGGCTTATTAATAAACGAGCTAAATTAGCTCAAACAAATTCTCTGGGAATACAATCCAACATGTTGCAATTCTCCAAATTTTTTGCCACCAGAGCCATGCTAGCGATCCTCACCTTAGTGATGGTGTCATTTATAGTCTTTTCTCTGATGGAACTTGTACCAGGCGATTGTGCCGAACGGTATGTGGCATTTAAAAACTCTCAAGGATCCGTGATTACACCGGAAGACATCCAGATAGAGCGTGTCCGCTTAGGCCTAGATCAACCCTATGTTCAACGTTGGGTCTCCTGGATTATCAACGCCTTTCAAGGCGAATTTGGTAACAGCTGTATCCTCCGTGTTGATATCGCCCAACTTCTGGGACAAAAATTTTGGCTGAGCCTTGGTCTTTGCCTATCGGCTTTACTGCTTGCTTACGTCATTGCTATCCCTGTTGGTATCATTGCCGCAACGTCTAA
>Ga0302120_10001451_pt1 | contig 11123 bp, 10 predicted proteins | sample AG5_Bottom_MG_FD_203118 | JGI IMG/M metagenome (GOLD analysis project Ga0302120, IMG submission 203118) | Marine microbial communities from Western Arctic Ocean, Canada - AG5_Bottom | ecosystem: Environmental > Aquatic > Marine > Oceanic | place: Canada: Western Arctic Ocean | collected 2017-10-01 | reverse complement strand
CGGAATAAGGTTCAGGCCGCCATGGCCTACCCCATGATTATGCTCCTGGTCGGCCTGTTGGTTGTTTCCGTTCTGATGGTGACGGTTGTTCCTAAGATTACGAATATGCTGCAGGCCCGAGGACAGGAACTGCCTCTTCCAACACAGTTTTTACAAAACGCTTCTGACTTTCTTTTGGCTTGGTGGTGGGTTTTAATCTTGGTTGCTATCCTGAGTGTCCTTGCCTTTAACTTGTATTATTCTTCTGACAAAGGGCGCCTCAACATTGACTCCAAGATGTTAAAGGTACCTGTGTTTGGCGATTTAATTTCGAAACAAGCACTTTCTCGCTTTGCCCAAACCTTTGCCACCTTATTGCAGTCAGGCGTTCCCGTTGTCCGTTGCCTCGAAGTCACGCGGAGTGTGCTCGGAAATAAACTTCTTGAGGACACTATTGACGGGGTGCGAGAAAAGATTCTCGAGGGTGCAGACATCGCCTCCCCCATCAAAGCTTCGGGAGTTTTCCCTCCCTTGGTTGGCTACATGATTGCTGTCGGTGAGCAATCCGGAGAATTAGATTCGATGATGCTCCAAGTGGGCGAGGCATATCAAGAGGAGGTCGAGATCGCCACGACAAAATTCACTTCACTGATTGAGCCTTTGCTCATCCTCTTTCTTGCTGGAGTCGTCGGCTTTATTGTCGCCTCTATCTTGATGCCCATCATGAAGATGTCTGAATCCTTTGGTTGATTCCATGAAAAATACAAAAAAAACCTTCTCTCATTCGGCCGGTTTCACGCTCGTTGAAATCATGGCTGTTGTTCTCATTATTGGCTTGCTCGCAGGCGTCCTCAGTGGGCCCATCACACGAGCCCTCTTCCAGGGGAATAAGACACGAATCCAAGCTGATATCAAGTCAATCCAAAGCTCGATTAAACTCTACAAGGGCACCATGTTCCGCTTTCCTGAGTCTTTAGAAGAGCTCATTGAAGAGGATCCCCCTTTCGTAGAAGGTGGCCGCCTTCCTACAGATCCTTGGGGCCGCGAATACTTCTATAACCCTCCATCGGGCGGAAGTGAGTTTGAAGTCGGCACCTACGGAATGGACGGAATGCCTGGCGGCGAAGGGGATGATTCTGACGTGACTAATCTCACTCTTCTGGACGAAAACTCCTAAAGGGTGAAAACTTCGGGGCGCAAGCGGGCGGGCTTCACGCTCGTTGAAGTCATGGCTGTGGTCCTCATCCTGGCCTTGATGATGACCGCAGTGTCTGCGAACTTCGGCCGTTACCTGCCTGCAGCTCGCTGTGAACAAGCGGCACGTGCTTTACTCAATCACATGGACTTAGCGCGAACTTCGGCCATTGCGCACGGCAGAGAGTACCTCATCGAGATTGACCTTGATGCCAATCGTTTTCGGACTTTGACGCCTTGGACCACCGAAGGTCGCCCAGCAACTTTGCCGGAGGACCGTAGCTCCTTAGGCTGGGAACCACTTGCCGAGGGTGTTCGTTTTCTAGGGGCCGTTGATTCCCGTGGGAATCGACAGGAAAAGGGCCTTTATCAAGTGCCCTTTTCACCACGGGGAGATGGCGAGGATCTCTTTTTCTATCTGGCTTCAGGAGATCTAGAGATTTACGACGTTACCGTACGACTTGCAGGAATCAGTGGCCTTGCCGAAGTTCTTGCGGGACAGGTGCTCCCCACTCCAGTCACAGAGGCCGATTTTGACTAGGAAGGGCTTCACGTTGATGGAGGTCATGGCCGCAGTAATGCTCCTTGCCATCACCCTCACTGTGATTTTCAGTCTCCGAGATCAGGCCGTCGGCCGTGCCGCCAATGCACGCTCTATTGCAGTTGCAACACGAATGGCGCAGGGACTGATGCATCGGATTGAGTGTGGCTTGGCGGCAGAACTTTTTGATGGAATGGAGGGTGACTTCGCAGAAGAAGGTTTTGCCCCATTTCAGTATCGAATCGGCCTCGGTGAGGGAAGTTTAGTTGCCTCAGAAAATGCTGACACTGATTCTCCGGAGTACGCATGGCGTCGGAGCAAAGAAGAAGCGTGGCGAGAGAGCGAAGACGCTGCAGAGGAAGACACCTTGGCGCAACCTCCTCGAACCCGCATTATCATTGTGGTTCAATGGCCTGATTTCACCAATGAAACGGCTGAATTTCGCCTAGAGTCTTTGGTGGAGACTTGGGCCGTTCGCCAAGACTTTCCTCTCTGGGAGGCCACCTGGGGTAGCGCCATGGTTGAGGAAATTGAATGAGTAATCTGCGCAAAGCCGGCTTCACGCTCATGGAGGTCCTGGTTTCCCTCTTTATCAGCGCAATGATTATGACCGCTATCTTGTCCTCTTTGGATTCTACCCAAAGGGCGGTTGACGCCATTCACAACCTTATTCAAACAGAAAGTACGGGGCCGAAACTGATGGGGCTTCTTCGAGAGGATCTGTCGAGAATCGCCGTTTACGATATGGATGGATATGAAGTTCTTTCTGGAACCTCACACACTTTGCACGGCGCCGACGCCGACCGACTTGATTTTATTGCTCACACACAGTCAAGAATCCCTCATTATGACCCGCTTCTGGACGTTTACGTGCGCGGCCCACTCGTGGAAATTGGCTACTGGGTGCGAGAACGACCAGGATCTTCTGATTTCTTGGAGCTTTACCGTAGGGAGGATTTCTTGCTTGACGAAGAGCCTTTTCGAGGCGGAAACTGGGCGATGCTGAATAACCGCATTATCAATTTTAGTCTTCTTTACGCGGGAGAGCCAGCCTACGAGCCATCTTGGGAAGAAGAATGGAATTCGATGGACATGGGCGGACTTCCTTTTCTCTTTGAAGTTTCTATGGAGCTTGAAATTCAGCCCCGCAAATCTTCGGAAAGTCGCTTGTTGCTTGGCGCAAACCGGTCTCGACTAGAATTTCAGGACTTCTTGCGCATCCCCGAGCCCGTCCGCTGGTCTTTTCGCAACCGTATCCACCCAACGGTACCCGGCGAAGACGAAGCAGAGCAAGGAACCACCGGTACTGAGCCTAGCGTTGAACAGAGCGACATCCTTCGCGGAAGTGAAGCCAGTACGCCGCTCAAGCCCTAATATTTTCCCCAAGGGTTTTGGCCCCGAAAAAAGGTTGAAGCGCCGACGGAATCCTGACCGTACCATCTTCATTTTGATGGTTTTCCAGTAAAGCAATTAAGACCCGTGGCGAGGCAATGACTGTATTGTTCAAAGTGTGACAGTACAAGGGTTTGCCACCCGAAGAAGGTTTGTAGCGCAGGTTAAGGCGGCGCGCTTGAAAATCATGGAAACGAGATGCGGAGTGAGTTTCTCCATAGGAGTTCCGACTAGGCATCCAAGTTTCGATGTCGAATTTTTGGACTTGACCTTGGCCCAAATCACCGCCACAAACATTCACCACGCGATAAGGTAACTCCAAGAGATCAAGGAAGTCAGTTGCGTTCGCCAAAATCGCACGGTGCTCCTGCAGGGACCACTCCAAGTCGTGAGGTCCGATGACAACTTGCTCCACTTTCCAAAATTGGTGCACTCGGTATAAACCCTTCGTGTCCTTTCCATAAGTGCCCGCTTCGCGTCGAAAGCAAGGGGAAAGAGCAATACGGCGAATGGGGAGGCTGACCTCATCTAACTTTTCGCCCGCGTGAATGGAAGTAAGTGGAACTTCTGAAGTCCCAATGAGTGATAAGTCATCCCGCTCTGCGAGGTATGCCTGTTCCTCTCCACCTGGAAAGTAGCCCGTTCCTTCCATACATTCCCGATTGACAAGCATCGGCACGGAAACGAGCTCAAAGCCCCGTTTGACCATATGGTCCACCGCCATCCTCAAAATGGCCTGCTCTAAGAGAGCTAACTCTCCCTTTAAAAGGTAATTCCTTGACCCAGCGAGCTTCACCCCACGAGGAATATCTAACAAGTCAAGTTCTTCTCCGATTTGAATATGAGTCTTTGGCGTAAAGGCAAAAACGGGCGGCGTACCAACGCACGCGAGTTCAATATTTTGAGTGTCATCTTTGCCCTCCGGAACCTCGGGTGACGGAGGCATGGGAAGCTTCATGGCAAGAAGGTGTAATTCTTTTCGAAGGAGTTGCTCTTCGGCCTCAAGCTTTTGCATTACCAATTTTCTCTCTTTTTGGTCGCCCAAAGCAAGCTCACGGTCTTCCGGGGACAACTTCCCAAGTTTTTTAGACTCTGCCTTCAAGTAAGCACGTGAAGACTCGACCTCAGTCAGAATTTGGCGATGCTTTTTGTCAAGGGCCAAGTAGGTCGGCATATCGACTGAAATTCTTTTCAGTCGCCCAGCCTCCGCGATGACATCAGGGTTTTCTCGAATCCATTTTGGGTCTAGCACAGAAAATACCTCTTATTCAATCCAGTCCGAAGAGAGCTTCCCGAACCAAGGATGTTTTTTAATGGACAGTTTAATCAAAGCCTCTTTTCCCTTCGGAATCGGTAAACGAAACTCTGCCGGGAAATACGCTGCATGCCAGTCCGCCTCCGCTGCAGATTTTTTCGGCCTTTCCGTTTCCCCTTTCTTCCCGCCCTTGACTTGGACGAGTATTTCGAAAAGAGGGGCGCCAATCATCATGTGGTAGCGTTCTTCCGCAACACCAACAACGTGCACAGAGTCGGAAACCAAAACGACCTCTTTGTCCTCCTCCTGAAATCTTCCGGTTAATTGAAACGGAGCTCCAAGGGTCAAGACAGCAGGAGTTTCGGCATCAATGTCCACGCGTAACGGCACTGACTTTGGAGGAACAAGAAGAGCCGTTTGCCCATCCTTCCCCTCTAGAAAACCATGCACTAGTTGGTAGCGGCCGATGGGGATTTGAAAGGATTTCTTTCCGGCGACATCGACATAGAGCCCTTTCGTTCGGTCATTTTCCGCCTTTAGAATGAGCGAAGTGAGTTTCACTTCTTTGACCCCCTTTAAGAGCACCGTGATCTTTCCCAGCGTAGGGGAAACTTTTCGGATACGCCCAAGAGTTGGAGATACAGACGGCGCCATGTCCAGCTCAAACCATTCCCCCTTTGGGCCAGGAACCCAAGGTGCCGACGGGCTTGCCCTCTTCGCCTTCCCTAAAGCGACAGCATCAAAACGTTGAAAGAACTCGCCCTTAGGCATTCCGGAATGGCCCGCTAAAGTCGGACCTTCTAAAGAGAAAAAACCGTCGCCGTTATCCTCAAATAAACGCAAGTCTCCCCAAGGCGTTTCCGCAACCATTGAAGAAGCATGGCGAAAGAATAAAAGTCCGCCGTTGTCATTTATGGATTGGTTCATCTCAATGCCGTTGTAGCCTCCTTGCTCCACACCCGTGGCAACCCAAATAGCTCGCTGCGCAAGAACCCCTCCGGGGAATTTCATTTCAAAGAGGACCAACTGAGGTTTGGGAGATAAAGAGAAAGGCTCACTGGGCGCCCCCCCTGCTTCAAGGTGAAATTTTATCGCACTATCACGGAAAACCTTCACAGGAGAATTCGGGCCACCAAAAAAACACTCTTTGGCTCCACAGTGTGGAGGCAAGAGTGAGAATTCCTTCGGCTCCAAAACTCCAGCTGCAAGCCACTGTGTTGTGTCGTCGTCGACTAAATCAGAGGGGCGAAAAAGCTTTGCTTGGCCCTTGTCGGACTGGAAGGTGAACTCCAACGTGTGCCACCCTTCTCCCGGGATAGGACGGATATCAAAAGGTGAGGCTTTCACCGCTCTCTCTGACTCCGGTTCTAGCCCAAGCTCATGGCGAAATCCCTTCCATTCCCTCTCCATGGAAACATAAACCGAGTCCTTTATATAACCAAGATCCTTTCGAAGCTGAAGAAACTCTCCCATGCGGTCAAATGTTTTCTGCGGGTCTCCTGGCCCATCTTGAAAATCAGGATTCCAACTATCTGCCAAATAGTTCATGATGGAGGCTGAGTAGTAGAGGTCACCCACCTCAAAAAGGCCCACTTGAAGTGGCTGAGCTGCCGCACGAAGCGCTGTCCAGTCCTCTGGCTTTTTCGAGGCAATGGCAACGGAGCGCAGCGCAATGACGTCCACAAATTTCTTGCCGGTAAAATCCGACCGCTTCAAAATATCTTCCCGACCCAAGCCCGCAATTTGCGTAATGTAATCTTTTGGGAAATCTGTGCGGTAAACACGCTTCCAAGACTCTGAAAAAGCCATCACCCATGGGTCCTCTGGGCTCTTAACCGGCACGATTTGAGTCACAAAATAATTCACCGCCTTTTCTCGGTGCCGTCGTAAGGATCGATCTTGGGACTGAATATCGTTCACTCGCATGGCCAAGCCAAAGTCTCGCAAGAAGGCATCAACTGGGTCTTGCTGCAGAGGTGCAAGTGCGAAGGCGAAGAGGCTGAGAAGCATCCCCTGCAGTTTAACGTCCTTTCCTCGACTCCTCTTCGAGGAATTTCTTCTCTCCCTTTGACAGAGATCCAATCCCATGCGTGGATATTTTTTGCAAAATCATGTCGAGCCGTCTTCGTGCATTTCCTTCTCTAAGGCGACGAATATCCGCCTTCCAGCGGGCAACCTTGCTTTTGCCGGGTAACGGGTACTTTTGAAAACCGGCACAAAGAAACCACCCAGCCAGAGCGCCGGCAAGATGAATATCGGCGGCAACGCCACCGCCGCGTCCCCCGAAAGTGAGGAGAAAGCTCACAAGGTCAAAACTGAGTACAACGAAGAAAAGTGTCAGAGCCTTCACCTCAATCAGGAAAAAGGAAAAACGTCTTCCTGGAAAGAGTGCCGCGAAACCAGCCAAGCACGCCATGGTAAGCCCTGATGCGCCTATGACTCGTGAGTGAAATACGTCGGGAAAGAGGACTGCAAGGATGAAGCGAATACTGGCCCCAAAGAGTACGACAAAAAGTGTAAATCGAAGGAAGCGCCGCCCCGGAAAGATGCGTTCCATCTCAGGCGCAAAGAGGGCAAACATCCACCCATTCAAGAGGAGGTGGAAAATCGAATGCCGGTCATGGATGAGGAAATAGCCAAGAATTCCAGGGATGGCGGACAGTTGACCCTGTGCTAATCCTCGGGGATCCAGTTCAAAAAAGTAAAACGGGGTCGACGGCTGAAGTAGGAAACTGAGAATCCAAATCACAGCCCACAGGACAAGGAATTTTCGAACGTAAGGAGTGAGAGTAGTCACGGGAGGTACGGAATGGCATTCTATCCATTGTCCCATTAGGAACCCTACCCATGGAAAATCAAATACTTGACGGAAAGGCACTCTCTTTGCGCATTCGCGAGGAAATTCGCCTCGAAATCCTTACTGGCCTCGCCGAAGGAAAACCAAGGCCTGGATTGGCCACAATTCTGGTCGGTCAAGACCCTGCCTCTGAGGTTTATGTTCGGAATAAACGCAGAGCCTGTGAGGCCGCTGGGCTGGTGAATGAGCACGTAGAGCTCCCTGCAGATGCAGGCCAACAACAACTTCTGCAACAGGTTCAAGCCTATAACAAAGACCCTGCAATTCATGGAATACTCGTGCAACTTCCACTTCCCAAGGGCCTTGACTATGATGAGAATCAAGTCCTGAAAACAATTTTTCCAGAAAAAGATGTCGACGGGTTTCACCCCTTTAACCAAGGTGCGCTCATGCAAGGAAATTTTGCCCCGCGCCCCTGCACCCCAAAAGGGATTATGGTTCTCCTCAAGGAAGCGGGACTTGAAGACCTCTCCGGAAAAAAAGCCGTGGTAGTCGGAAGAAGCAATATTGTGGGAAAACCGATTGCTCTGATGCTGCTTGAGCGAAATGCGACCGTGACGATTTGCCACTCTCGGACCAAAGACCTGGAGGCCGAAATCAAGTCGGCCGATGTGGTTGTCGCTGCCGTGGGCGTCCCCCAACTCGTTCGGGGAGAGTGGATTCGCCCTGGAGCTACCGTCATCGATGTCGGAATCAACCGGGGCGCCGACGGGAAATTAGTTGGGGATGTCGATTTTGAGACGGCAAAGAAAACAGCACGTAAAATCACACCCGTTCCGGGAGGCGTCGGCCCCATGACCATTGCGATGTTGCTTCGAAATACTGTGGAAGCTGCCTGGAATTAATCAGCCAACAGCCTTTGCGCAGGGACATTTTCCATGTCCGTGTACCGATGCAAACTATTCTGCGAGGCGGGCAAATAACCGAAAAGCTGAAAGGTGATGTAAACGGAGAGCCCTCCGAGAATCAAAATCCACATCCCCTTTTCGCCACGCCAACCGGCCACGAAACGGAGGTGCATATAAACCAAGTAAAAGAGCCAGGAAATGAGGGCGGAAACTTCCTTAGAATCCCAGCCCCAGTAGAGCGCCCAGGCTTCCTGAGCCCACAGCCCCCCTTGAATGAGCCCTGCTGTTAAAAAGGGAAAGCCAACGACAAAAATAAGCCAAGTGAATCGGTCGGATCCCTTTTCCCACGCGTCAAACCAAGCCATTTTATTCTCAGTTTTCATACTTAGTGTCGAGATAAACCCAGCAAGTAGGAATATTCCAGGCCCCAGGAGAATCCCGTGCATACCGAAAGGGATTGGGACTAATGCAAAGAGTCCAATGGCCCAAAACTTTCTGGTCGGCATCGGGTAATCTTTTGATTGGAAAATTCCCCGCCAAAACTTAAAACAAAAATGCAGCCACGCGGCAATAGTTGCAATGAAGAGGGTGAAATACCCAAACATATACGCCGTAATATGGGTGCTAAACCAGTAAGACTGGAGTGCTGGCGGTAGAGGCTTCCCTGTGGGGTCGAGATTTAAAACATAAGAGAGGGTGAATGCGGCTCCCAGGAGTATTAAAGCGACAAAGAGGTCTGCAAATCCCCTCGCCACGCCTTTTTGTTTATGAAGACCAAGAACTGCGTAGAGAATCAAAGTGGAAAGGAAACCTGTCGCTGTGCCGAGAGGGATGACTTCGTACATCGTTTGCGCGGGCCAATGCATGACTTCGAAATAACGTGCGATCTGCGCAGTCAAGTTCGTGACAAGCGCTAGCGCGGGGAAGCCTAAGACGAGTTTGGATGCCTTCTCAAGCAAGGCCTCCCCTTTGTTGTGGCGGGGCAAAAACCAAAGGATAGAAATAAGAAGCGCGTAAGCCGCTCCAAAGGTGGATACCTTTAGCGTAAGTTCAAGAAGATTGCGATAGTCCACTAGGAAGTACCTCGGTGTTTGCGGGTAAAGAATGGGTTGACAAGAAAAACCGTAATCGTGCCAAGCATGACCATCCAAAACCCAAGAAGTACTGCTTCCATGCCAGGGTCATACACGACGCCAATTCCAGAGTACTTCGGGTCGTTGGGGTCGTGACTGGTCTGAAAGAACCTCCAGCCATCATAATGGAGATAGTCATTGACGCGAATCTCGCCAGAGCGAATCACATCTTTCGCTGTAGAAGGGCCGCGAAGCACAGAAAGTTTCGAGCGCCATTCAAAAGGAAGGGATTGGCCACTGGTGTCTTCGCGAAACAACAAATACAACAAGCGGGGCTCACCAGCAGGACTTAAATAGGAAACAGGAAGTGGCTTCGCCTCTGGGTCTCCAGAGAGCCAATGCTCCTGCAGAGTGGTCCCATTGGTTTGGATTCTAATCAGCGCTGCTGGAAAAGCAGTGCTGTAGAAGTCCGCGGCGTTCACTGGGTTCACTTTTTGAGGGAAAAGGTTCTCATTAAATGAAAGGACCTTCGCCTGGGGGAAATATTCAAGGACAGTAATTTCTAAAGCCGGGGTCCCGTCGATTGGATCGGAAATGGGCCGATCATAGGTCAGGTGTAAACCTTGCCAAACACGCTCTTTCGGCTGCGCATCGAGAGCAAATTCATATTCAAGTTTATGGTCAGCCCCTTCTTTAACGTACCAAACATCAAGGACATCGTGCTGATCCGCACGAAAAGCATCTAATTTCAGAGCAAAAGGTGCGCCGTCGGAATCGCCCAGAAAGGGGCGGAACTGTGCCCTGCCTTCAGGACTTAAAGCGTACAGTTGAAATTCATGACCGACATCCCCAACCCGCAAGTTCAAGATACCACGCATCTCCCCCATGCGGCCGAAAAATGCGCCGGTCACTAAAATGAGAATGCCCGAGTGAGTAACCACAAAGCCCCATTTCCCAGGCTTAAGAAGTCGACGCCAGCCCCCTCGGAATGTATTCGATAATACACCCAGAAAGAGGACTGCCCACAAGAGTGAGTACCAGTCAGATCGGTACACTCGGATGAAATCTAAGCGGTCGGCAAGAACGAAAAAACTCCACAGAGAATCGTTCCATTTTTCTTCGAGGGCGCTGATTCGGCGATTATCAGCTCTGGTTTCTAACCCAGCCCGACTTTGTGATGCAATCGCAACGGCAAGGTCCTCCCCAAAACGCGCACGGATTCCTGGGATGTGGTCCACAAGGCCGTCCAGTCGTCGCTGGATCTCAACTTGGTTCACATCAAGAGACTCGTCCAAGTTGAACCATAAATTTCCACCCACTTTCCCTAAGAGGTGATAAAGGAAAAAAGCTTGTGCATTCCGAAAGCTGGATGAGTTTCCACCCCCGCCTGCATAGAAAAACCAAGTCTTTTGTTGCTCATAGCTCCATGTTTCGCCCGAGGCAATTTCTTCCCACGCGTTCAAGGATGCTACCCCACTGGCTGGAACTGGGTTATCCACATTCTCTTGATGCACGAGAACACCAATCATGGCGCCGAGGCCAATCAGCACTAAGTTCAGCACACCGACTTTGATGGAGCGAAAAAAGTGGAATGCGAGTGCCGTGCGGAATGAGAGTAGCCCAAAAAAAGGCAAAAGGGTGAAAAAGAAGGCAATGGCATATCCCCATCGTGCGTCACTTTGCGCGGACATGGTGTTCCGCCCAAAGTGCCCAAGGAGTTCGGCCCATGCAATGAGTACCATCAGGCCCAAAAGGCCCGACTTGAAGGTCCAGGTAAAGGCACGAGGTGTTCCAGCAGAGCGCAAAATATTATTGGTTTCTCGTTCCAAGAAAATGAGTAAGCGAAATCAAAGAATGGCGGGCGGGCGACGGCGCAAGAATTTGCAAAGCCTCGGCTGCACTTGCAAGGCAGCGGGCAATTTCTTCCCGAGACACTTCAAGAGCGTCTTGTAGGTTTTTACCGTAATGGTTTCCAAAAATAACC
>Ga0302120_10001450_pt1 | contig 11125 bp, 9 predicted proteins | sample AG5_Bottom_MG_FD_203118 | JGI IMG/M metagenome (GOLD analysis project Ga0302120, IMG submission 203118) | Marine microbial communities from Western Arctic Ocean, Canada - AG5_Bottom | ecosystem: Environmental > Aquatic > Marine > Oceanic | place: Canada: Western Arctic Ocean | collected 2017-10-01 | reverse complement strand
TTTATTTACAGATCGGTGAACCTGACTTTAATACACCAAAGCATATTATTGAAGCTGGCATTGCTGCACTCCGCGATGGTCAAACGCATTATTCTGCCCCCGGTGGTATCAAGTCCTTGAAAGAAGCGATTGTTAAAGAAATAGCTTTGCGACGTTTCGTAGAACCAAATGTTGAAAATATTGTTGTAACACCTGGGGCAAAACCAATTATATTTTTTGTTTTATTGGCTTTGATTGAAGCTGGGGACGAGGTAATTTACCCCGACCCCAGTTTCCCTATTTATGAATCAATGATCAACTTTGTTGGCGGTAGGGCAGTGCCTTTGCCACTGCGTGAAGAAAACGATTTTCGATTTGATGCAGATGAGTTTTGCTCGCTGATCAGTAAACGAACGAGCCTCATAATACTCAATTCTCCACACAACCCAACAGGTGGGGTTTTATCTAAAACGGATATTGAGCTGGTTGCAAAAGTTGCTAAAGAAAATAACATCATGGTGTTAAGCGACGAGGTCTACAAAAATATCCTTTACGATGAAAGCGAACATCACAGTATTTATTCCCTTCCAGATATGCAGCAGCAGACCATCCTATTGGATGGTTTCTCTAAAACTTATGCGATGACGGGTTGGCGACTTGGATTTGGCGTGATGCCAGTAGATTTGGCTAAGAAGATTGAAAGGCTGATGGTTAATAGTAACTCATGTACGGCTACTTTTACCCAATATGCTGGTGTTGCTGCTCTAAAGGGATCTATGAAAGAGGCAGACTCAATGGTCGAAACCTTTAGGCAGCGCCGTGACTTCATCGTTGCCGGTCTCAATAAATTGCCTGGAATTAGCTGTTTTAAGCCAAAAGGGGCTTTTTACGTTTTTCCTAATGTTTCTGAGTTAGGAATGAGGTCGGATGAATTGGAAAGCTATTTCCTTCATGAAGCCAGCGTAGCTCTTCTATCGGGAAGCGCTTTTGGAAAAAACGGCGAAGGTTATTTGCGCTTATCTTATGCTAATTCAATTGAAAACATCGACATAGCACTCCAGCGCATGCGAACAGCTATTGAGAAAATTTAGGAAATTTTCATTATGAGGAGTTTAGATGTTAAAAGTCTCGATAAATACCCCTAAAATGCCTTTCTAGAGACAATAATAGCCTATTTTTGCGATTTTTTCTTTAAAAATAAGGATTTATGTGGGTTGATAAAAAAATTTAGCAAAAAATCGAAATGGCTAATTATCGAGTCGATATCTTGCAGATTGAGCGTGGGCATGGAGACCTTCGCTATCAGCGAGTGTTGCTGCAATTTGACCCAAAGTATTTGCGCCTTCGTTGGAAACCATAATCAAGCTTGATTTCTTTTGAAAATCATAAACACCCAGAGGCGAAGAGAAGCGTGCAGTGCCGGAAGTTGGCAGTACGTGATTCGGTCCAGCACAATAATCGCCAAGTGCTTCACAGGTGTATTTCCCCATGAAAATAGCGCCTGCATGTTTAATGCCGTCAAGCAGGGATTCAGGATTATCAACCGAGAGTTCTAAGTGTTCTGGTGCAATAGTATTTGAGATTTTAATGGCCTCAGCAATATCTTGAGTGCAAATCAGTGCACCGCGGTTTTTTAAAGCTGTGCGGATAATATCTTGCCTGTCCATCGTCGGTAAGAGCTTTATGATGCTCTGCTCGACTTTATCGATAAAGTCTTGATCAGGGCAAAGTAGAATAGACTGTGCGTCTTCATCATGCTCTGCTTGTGAGAACAAATCCATTGCCACCCAATCAGGGTCGGTTTTGCCATCACAAATAACCAGTATTTCTGACGGTCCAGCAATCATGTCGATCCCAACTTGGCCGAAAACAGCGCGTTTAGCAGTGGCAACAAAGATGTTGCCAGGTCCAACAATTTTATCCACTTTTGGCACACTCTCTGTGCCATAAGCAAGCGCTGCAATAGCTTGTGCACCACCTACGGTAAATACTTGGTTAACACCTGAAATATGAGCTGCAGCGAGAACCAACTGATTAACTTGTCCGCCGGGTGTTGGCACGACCATGATCAGTTCTTCAACGCCTGCAACTTTTGCTGGAATAGCGTTCATGAGGACCGAGGAAGGGTACGCTGCTTTTCCGCCAGGAACATACAGGCCAACTCTATCCAAAGGGGTAATTTTCTGCCCCAGCATTGTGCCGTCGTCTTCGGTGTATGTCCAAGTCTTCTGAACTTGTTTTTGGTGATAGTTTTTAACTCTTTCAGCTGCCGTGCTTAATGCTGTCTTTTCTTTATTGGGAAGCGTATCAAAAGCTTCTTTTAGTTCGTTTTGGCTAACCATTAAGTCGACCATCGATGTTGCATCAAAGCCATCAAACTTAATGGTGTAGTTAATTAAGGCTTTGTCACCTTCAGTTCGGATTGATGAAATAATGTTATCAACAGTTGATGCTACCTCATTATTTGAAATACCTTCCCAAGCCAGTAGAGCGGATAATTTTTCGTCGAAATCAGTCTGTTGAGACGATAGTTTGGCTATCACAAACTCGCCTCGATACGAGTCAGCCAATCCTTAATTTCGGTGTGCTTGGTGTTAAATGAAGCTGAATTAACAACCAGTCTTGAACTAATATCTTGAATGTGATCAAGAGGAACCAAACCATTAGCTTTGAGTGTATTCCCAGTGTCAACCAAATCAACGATGCAGTGTGCCAAGCCTACGATTGGAGCAAGTTCCATTGCGCCAGAAAGCTTAATAACCTCGACCTGTTGACCTTTTGATTGAAAGTAATTTTTGGCCGAGTTGACGTATTTAGTTGCAATTTTGAGAGTGCTTTGATTTAAGTTTTGTCCAGGTTCTGCTGCAACCATAAGGCGGCACTTTGCAATACCGAGGTCGAGTAATTCAAAAAGCCCATTAGCGCCATGCTCTAGTAAAACATCCTTGCCTGCAATGCCAATATCAGCAGCGCCGTGCTGGACAAAAACAGGAACGTCGCTTGCTCTAATGATGATAACTTTAACTTCATCAAGATTGGTGTCAAGAATGAGTTTTCGACTTTTAAGTTCTTTAGCGGAGACAATAAGACCTGCTTTCTCGAGTAGAGGAAGTGTTTGATCTAATATCCTGCCTTTTGAAAGGGCGATTGTTAACATAATTATATTGGTTAATATTAATGCTGGACACGCTCGATATTAGCGCCCAACATTTTAAATTTTTCTTCAATCGATTCATAACCACGATCGAGGTGATAAACACGCTCGATAGTTGTTTTATCATGAGCTGCAAGTCCCGCCAAAACAAGGCTGGCAGATGCCCTTAAATCCGTTGCCATCAAATTTGCACCAGAGAGGGATTTTACTCCTTTGCATACAACCGTGTTACCTTCTAGTTTAAGGTCTGCGCCCATTCGACATAGCTCAGGCACATGCATAAAGCGATTTTCAAAAATGGTCTCAGTTACTGTGCAACTACCTTCAGCAATCGAATTTAATGCCACAAATTGCGCTTGCATATCGGTTGGAAAATTTGGGTGTGGACTTGTTCTGATACTCACGGCTTTAGGTCGTCTTCCCTTCATGTCGAGTTTCACAGAATTTTCATTGGTTTGGATATCAGCTCCCGTCTCAATCAGTTTGCCAATGACTGCTCGCATCGTATCAGGTTGAATATTTTTTACTGTTATGCTTCCACCAGTAATTGCCGCAGCAACCAAATAAGTGCCCGCTTCTATTCTGTCCGGGCAAATATTGTATTGAGCACCATTGAGTCGATCAACACCTTCAATAACGAGTGTTGATGTATTTTCTCCGGATATTTTTGCACCCATCTTTCGTAAACAGTAAATAAGGTCCGTAACTTCTGGTTCTTGCGCAGCATTGTTGATGGTTGTTATGCCATCTGCAAGGGTTGCAGCCATAAGCACATTCTCTGTTGCAGTAACTGATACCAAGTCAAAATTGATTTGGCAGCCTACTAATTTTTTAGTGCTGGCATAAATATAGCCATTTTTTACCTCAATCTTGGCACCCATTTTTTCCAATGCCTTTAAGTGTAAGTCAACAGGGCGAGTGCCAATCGCACAACCACCAGGGAGAGAGATTTTTGCCTCTTTGTATTTAGCCAACATAGGCCCAAGTGAAAGAATTGAGGCGCGCATCGTTTTAACCAGAGCGTAATCTGCCATCAAGTTTGTTAAATTAGAGGCATCAATAAAAATTGAACTGTCTTCTTCTAAAATAAAATGAGCGCCCATATCCATCAACAACCTTAGTGTTGTTGAGATGTCGCTCAATTGAGGGGTGTTGGAAAGCTTTAATGGCTCGTCCGCAAGAATTGAGGAGAAAAAGATAGGTAGTGCGGCATTTTTTGAGCCAGACGCTTTAATCTCTCCGTTAAGAGGTGTCCCACCCTGGATAACTAGTTTGTACATTATTGAATTCTTTTAAGAAAATTGTGTAAACCAAAGCGATGAATTTTTGACCTATAACCCATCTTTTCAATTTCGAGAATACTGAAGGCTTGATAAACAAGGTCGTACGCACGCCACTGGTTATTTTTTTGAATCATTTTAAGATGAATAACAGTCGACTCTCTGAAAGTGCCAGTATATATGTAAATTTTTATTTCAGATTTATTATCATTAAGGATGATGTTTTTATCAACTTCTATGGAGATATTTTCAAATTGGTCGAAATTAGACAAGAGGCTGAGATAATTTTCGGTAATTGATTTAGTTTGGTGCTTTACGAACGTTTTTCTCGCATCAGGCGCCAGCTTTACCCAAAATTCAGCAAGAGCCAGCTCGGTAAAATACTCAACGTCAATAAATGGAATAATTTGTTTTGTTGATATATCGAGTACATTAGGCGGGGTATATATACCTTCTTTTTTGAGTTGTATTAATGAACAAATAGCATTATTTATGATCACTTCAGCTTGAGTCACTGGTGAGGAATAATTCTCATTAATGGATTCGCTAGGGCAGGTAGTTGCAGAAAATGCTGCACCGATAAACATCACGTTTAAAAGGAATACCTTTAAAATATAGTTAAGTGTTTTCATAAAGAGTGATAAATACTTTAGGCTTATTTTACTATCTTTTAAATGATTTCTGATTGAAATGACAGGGCAAACATTAGGGGAAAAATTAAAGCATTTGAGCTCCAGGCCAGGTGTGTATAAAATGCTCGATCGCAAGCAAAAAATAATCTATGTTGGCAAGGCAAAAAATTTAAAAAATAGAGTTTCGCAATACTTTTCTGAATCAAAGACTCACGACAAGACGAGTATTTTAAAAAGACAAATCGATACTTTTGAAGTTATTATTACTAAAACAGAAACCGAGGCATTGCTTTTAGAAAACGACCTTATCAAGCAGCACAAGCCCAAATACAATATTTTGCTCAAAGACTCAAAGAGCTATCCTTACATCTTTATCAGTGGCGACAAACATCCAAGACTCGGCCTACATCGTGGAAAAAAGCTTCTTGAAAACCAATATTTTGGCCCTTATCCTTCTGCTTATGTAGCGAAGGACGCCTTAGCGCATTTAAAAAAAATATTCAAAGTAAGGCAATGTACTAATAGTTATTATCGGGCAAGGTCTAGACCATGTCTTGAGTATCAGATAGGCCTTTGCAGTGGGCCTTGTGTTGGCAAGGTGTCTGACCAGAAGTATAAGCAAGATGTCGATATGGTTGCGCTATTTTTGAAAGGAAAGGGCTCTAAGTTGTTGAAAGATGTTTCAGATAAAATGGTACAAGCTTCTATTGATCAAGATTTTGAAACGGCAGCTAATTACAGGGATCAATTAATTGGTTTGCGCACTATTCAGGAGCAACACGGATCTCAATTTTCTTCTGATATGGATGTGGTTTGCGTTGTTGAGAAGTCTAACAAGCACTGTGTTGAAGTATTGTTTGTGCGTTCTGGAAAACAAATAGGATCAGAGAGTTTTTTCCCAAAACATACGTCTGAAAAAGATTGCAGTGATGTTTTAAGCGCCTTTTTACCTTTGTATTATCTTGGTAAGAAAATACCAAAGCAAATTCTTGTTAGTCATAAGTTATCCGATAAGCAGCTCATTGCGAGTGCGTTGTCGACTCAATTAATTCAATCGCCTGGTGTCGAAAAAAAGCATTTTTTGGAGATTGCTCATTTAAACGCTAAGGAATCACTCAAACAGCGCTTGTTGTCAGGCTTTACTAAAAAAATACAACTTGAATCTTTACAAAAAACATTGGCTCTTGATGAACTGCCCGTGTGGATGGAGTGCTTTGACATCAGTCACACCATGGGAGAAGCTACAACTGCTTCCTGTGTAGTGTTTGAAAAAGGTCTTCCTAAAACAGCGAAGTATCGTCAATTTAACATTAATAATATTACCCCTGGCGATGACTATGCTGCGATGAGCCAAGTTGTTTTTCGCCGATATTCTAGGCTCATTCAAGCCGACAAGCCACTACCCAACGTGGTTTTTATTGATGGCGGTCTAGGTCAACTCAACCAAGCAATTATGGTGATGAACTCAATTGGCATTGAATCGATTCAATTGGTGGGTGTTGCAAAGGGTGAGGGTAGAAAAGCCGGTCTAGAGACTTTAATTGTTATTGAAGACGAAAAGGTAAAGCGCATTAATTTGCCGCCACATGATCCCGCATTGTTGTTAATTAATCATATTCGCGATGAGTCGCATCGTTTTGCGATAAAAAATCATCGCCAAAAAAGAGCGAAAAAACGAAACACCTCTACGCTTGAGGCTGTGAGGGGTATTGGCTCTAATAAAAGAACAGCGTTGCTTAACCACTTTGGCGGGCTGCAAGAAATTCAAAAGGCGAGCCTTGATGAATTGCAAAAAGTGAGTGGTATTAATGAGAAATTGGCAGTTAAAATATTAGAAAGCTTTCAATGAGTATTTGAGAGCTTTGCATAAACTATTTTAGATTTTATAGTGGGGTTTTATTTGTTTTCAGGGCATAATTATAAAGGCTCTAAAAGTCTCTTGCAAAACTCTTTTGTCCGACATACATAAAGGAAATTATTTCAATGGCACCCGTTCTTAAACTACTTCTTATTGCTTTTGTTGTCAGCTACGTGATTTGGTTTGTGGATAGACGTTTTTTGGGAAAACAAATTTCTTTTAACAGGCTGATGCTTTTTGGGCTTCTAGCTGCCTTTGCTGTTTTTGTTGTGCTTTATGCTTTAGAGTTGCTCGTTACTGGCTTTTGAAGAGGTTTCACGAGGTATTGAAGCACCTTTCTTTGTTAAAACAAAAGTATTTATGTGGCCTGTATTATTAATGATGCGCTTTGTGGCGTTGACAATAATTGCAAGGTTTGAGGCTTCCCATACGGGCAAATCTCGCATGTGATCTCCCATGTAATCAAATTGACCTTCACCAAAACGTTGAATGAGTTTTTCAGCTTTATTGTGGCTTGAGAGGTTAAAGTCTTTATTACTCGCCATCACATCATCAAAAATTTTTAAATGTTTGGCGACAGCATAGGCATAGTTTTTGTGGGATGCTGTTGCTAATATAACCGTTTCACCGAGTTTTTTTCTTTTTTGAATATAGGCAATGACTGTTTCGTTAAAAGGTAGCTCTACAATGTTAATCTCAAAGCGCCTTACCAATTGGTCCTTCAAATATCCTTTTCCTTTCGAAAGCCAGTATAGATAATGAAAAATTAACCAAGGGGATTTTCCAAGAACACCTTTGGATGATTCCAACAAAAGGTCTGTGTTAATAAGAGTGTGATCAAGATCAACAATTAAAGGTATATTGTTTTTATCCACTGTCGAGATCACTCCATTTATTGTACATCTGCTCTAATTCAAGCTCCATTTTACTCAATTCAATGGTTATATTTTGAGCGTCTGGGTTTTGATAAAAAGCTGGGTCTGACAGTTGTTCTTGTGCAATAGCAATATTGTTTTCTAGGTCTTCAATTTTTTTAGGAAGCTCATTTAACTGCTGTTGTTCATTATACGAGAGTTTGGTTTGTACTTTTTTTGGCTTGTTGCTTGGTGTTGTTATTTTAGTTCTGTTTTTTTGCTCAAACTGTTCACTGCGTTGGCGTAGATAGTCGTCATATCCACCAATGTATTGTTCAATGACAGCCTCACCTTCCATAACGATGGTTGAGCTGACAATGTTGTTAAGGAAGGTTCTATCATGCGAGATAAGAATGACTGTGCCAGCGTAATCAACCAGCATCTCTTCGAGCAACTCTAAGGTCTCAACATCAAGGTCATTAGTAGGCTCGTCCAGCACCAATAGGTTTGCAGGTTGAGATAATATTTTGGCAAGCATGAGGCGATTTTTCTCACCACCAGAGAACATTCGAATGGGTGCCATCGCTTGTTTTCCAGTGAATAAGAACTGACGTAAATAACCGATAACGTGTTTGTCTTTACCATTAATATTAATATAATCTCGGCCTCCGGAAACAAAATCCATTGCCTTCATATTGGGTTCAAGCATTTCTCTCATTTGGTCGAAGTAGGCGAGTTCAATGGTTTTTGAGCGACGGATGTTGCCTTTGTCTGGATTGAGCTCACCAAGTAAAAGTCGGATAAGGGTAGATTTTCCCGAGCCATTGCCACCAATAATACCGATTTTTTCGCCTTTCAAAATAAGCGCTGAAAAATCTTTAACAAGTTCTAACTCACCAATTTTATAGTTAATTTTTTTAACCTCGAAGACAATTTTCGAGACACGCTGCTCATCTTCAAGTGTATGGATTCTAGCCTTTCCTTGCTGTTTGCGCCGACTTACAAAAGTTTGTCGCATTTCTTGCAAGGCTCTAACGCGACCTTCATTTCTTGTTCTTCTTGCTTTAATGCCTTGGCGAATCCAAGTTTCTTCTTCCGCTAGTTTTTTATCAAATCTTGCATTGGCCAAATCTTCGGAGTTTAGTAGGTTGTCTTTGCGTTTTATGTATTCTAAATATCCACAGTCAAAAATTGCCAAATTACCTCGATCTAAATCGAATACTTTGTTGGCAATTCCTTGCACAAAAGATCGGTCATGGCTAATCAATATCAGCGTGCCATGAAAGTCTTTAAGCATTTTTTCTAAATCCAATATGGCAGTAATGTCCATATGGTTAGTTGGTTCATCTAGTAGCAGCAAGTCGGGTTCTTGGATTAGTGCTTTAGCAAGCATGACTCGCCGCCGCCAACCACCTGAAAGAGTTGCAAGTGTCGCTTTTGAATCCAGGGTGAAGCGATTAAGAATGGTTTCTATTTTGTTTAAATAATGCCAAGCATCTTTTCGTTCAATTTCATCTTGATAGTTTGCACTTTTATGAATATCACCATTGTTTAGACAAGTTTGATATTTGGCTAAAAGTTCACCAATATCACCCAGACCTTGAGCAACAATTTCAAATAAAGTTTGGTCATTGTCATCGGGAGGCGATTGCTCTAGATAGCTTATTGTTGTGCCATTTTTGATTTTCAGCTTGCCATCATCTGCTTGAATAATGCCTGACAATACCTTCATCAGGCTTGATTTACCCTCTCCGTTGCGTCCAATCAGTGCGATTTTATCGCCCCTATGAATAGTGGCATTAACCTCACAAAGAATAGGCTTTTCAGCAAAACGTAGAGAAATATTGTCTAAGGTGATAAGTGGCATACGTTAAAATTAAAGCTTTAAAAAAACAACTGTTTTTGAATGCGTTATTTTATTCAATTTACACTCTTACTTTTGCTTATTCAAGGTGTTTCTGCGCAGAGTGTTGATGCAAAAGAGTTTTTCACTGTTGAACAAGAACAGCGTTATCAAAATTTAATTAATGAAATCCGTTGTCCTGTTTGTCAAGGTCAAAGTATTGGTGGTTCGAATGCATCTTTGGCTCTTGACCTTAGAGAGAAGGTACAGCAACTGCTTGTAAGTGGTAAAACTGATGATGAAATTCATGCCTTTATGGTTGAGCGTTTTGGTGATTTTGTTGTCTTTAAACCGCCTATTAAAAGCTCAACTTATGCACTGTGGTTTGCACCTTTTGTTTTTTTGTTTATTGGTTTAATAGTATTATTCCGATCAACTAAATTAAAAGCGATTCAAACGAGTGAAGAGGTTGTTGATTTAGAAAAGGCAAAAAATTTATTAAAATAAACCACTTCATCGCCCCGAAGGCTAAAATACACGCTCTTTATCAGAGACCTTTGGGATAGGGAATTTTTTCCATTTTTAAACGTTAATTTTCATCACTAGAACAACAAGTAGAGTTTCAAAAATTATGCCTTGTAAAATTAATAAATTTTCACTATCAAATCTAAAAAGGTTTGTGCAAAGATCTCTGTGAATACAGATCAAGAACTTAGTGATTTAATGGTTCAGGCATACAGTCGTCAAAGGAGCGGTGAATTATCTTTGGCCATCCAATCTTGGAACGTCCTTGCTAATCATGTTGCCAGTGATAACGAGCTTAAGGCAAATGCTCATCTCAATCTAGGTCATCTTCATCAGCAGCAAGGTAATAATGATTTAGCACATGAGAGCATGGCGAGTGCAATTGCGGTTAATCCTAATAGTGCTGAAGCTTATTTTTGCTTAGCGTATTTAGAGCAAGAGAAAGAAAACTTTGAGGGGGCAATTGGCTTTTTTGAAAGCGCCTTGGTCTTGGATGAGATCGATGCCGGTGCTTATAACAACCTAGCTAATTGTTATGATCGCTTAAATAAAATCGATAAGGCTATTGATAATTACACAAAAGCGTTAGCTATCGACAACAAATACATTGCAGCTTACTATAACCGAGGCAATGCATACATTAAAATAGACAAAGAAGAATTAGCCGTCAAAGATTTGAGCAAAGCGCTTGAACTCGATAAGAATTTTTATCAGGCCTATTACAACCGTGGCACGGTTTATAAGAAGCTTGGTAAAGATGATTTGGCTGAACAAGATTTGGCAAAGGCAAAAACCTTAGCACAAGCAGAATTGGAACAACAAGAATAATAGCGAGATAAAGTGAGCGAACAAGACAACAACAAACTGATTGCTGAAAGAAAATCTAAATTAGCAGTATTGAGAGAGCAGGGCAACCCGTTCGTTAATGATTTTAAGCCAGAAGATTTCGCAGACAATCTTATTAAAGCTTTTAATTCGCTTTCAAAAGAAGAATTAGACG
>Ga0302120_10001444_pt1 | contig 11147 bp, 6 predicted proteins | sample AG5_Bottom_MG_FD_203118 | JGI IMG/M metagenome (GOLD analysis project Ga0302120, IMG submission 203118) | Marine microbial communities from Western Arctic Ocean, Canada - AG5_Bottom | ecosystem: Environmental > Aquatic > Marine > Oceanic | place: Canada: Western Arctic Ocean | collected 2017-10-01 | reverse complement strand
GGACCAGCAAACCACCCGAGCAATCCACTCTCCGTGCCAGCGAACCAATCGTGGTTCACGCCAGCGGCCCAGCGCGCGAAAAATTGGAAGAAGGGTTCGACGACTTTCGCAAGCTCTTCCCCGCCGCAATGTGCTACGTCCGCGTTGTTCCGGCCGATGAAGTGGTCACCCTGCAACTCTATCACCGGGAGGACGATCACCTCGCGCGCCTGATGCTCAATGCCAGGGAGAAGGCCCGGATCGATCAACTCTGGGAGCAACTCACCTTTGTGAGCCGGGAGCCCCAACGCCTCATAACCGCCTATGAGCAAATCTGGCAGTTCGCCACCCAGGATGCCGACCCCAAGAAATTCGAACCGATGGAGGGCACCATCCGCGAACGGGCCGCAGCCTTCGAGAAGACCCTGGTGTCAGCGCAGCCAACCCATCTCGATGCGCTCATCGCCTTCGCGCCCAGGATCTACCGCCGGCCCCTTCCGCCCTCCGAACAACAATCCCTCCGCGATCTCTACCAACGGCTCCGTGAGGAAAGGCTCTCCCACGAAGAAGCCTTCCGTCTCACCCTCGCCCGGCTCTTCAGCGCGGCGGCCTTCCTCTACAAGAGCGAAGCGCCCGCCAGGAAATCCAGGCAGGGACCAGTCAATAACTGGGAACTCGCCACTCGCCTCTCATACTTCCTGACCTCCTCCACTCCGGATAAGGAACTCACCCTCGCGGCCTCGAAGAAATCGCTGACCGAGAGCAAGACTCTCAGGGCGCACGCTCATCGCCTTCTTCAGGGCCGTCACACGCGGCGCCTGGCCATCGAGTTCGCCTGCCAGTGGTTGCACATCCGCAACTTTGACCAACACGACGGAAAAAATGAGAGCCTCTATCCCGAGTTCGCGGGCTTGCGCGGCAAAATGTACGAAGAGTCGATCCGCTTCTTCACGGACTTCTTTCAGAACGACCGTTCCATTCTCTCCCTCCTCAATGCCGATCACACCTTTGTCGATCCCGACCTCGCCAAGCTCTACGCTCTGCCCGCCCTCGGGGAGGGCTGGCAACGAATCGAGGACGTCCAAAAAGTGGGCCGCGGGGGCATTCTCGGCTTCGCGACCACCCTTGCCAAACAATCCGGCGCCTCGCGAACCAGTCCGATTCTGCGGGGCAATTGGGTTTCGGAAACCCTCCTGGGCGAGAGATTGCCCAAGCCGCCCAAAGACGTTCCTCCTCTTCCCGACGAACTTCCCAAGGGGTTGTCCGAACGCGAGCTCATCATGAAGCACAGCTCCGATCCTGCCTGTGCAAAGTGCCACCACCGCATCGACCCCTACGGATTTGCCCTCGAGGCCTTCGATGCGATTGGTCGATTTCGCGCGGGGGCCGATACCAAGGCCCAGCTTCCCGATGGGACGTCGATTGAAGGCCTCGAAGGCCTGCGCCATTACCTCCTCAAAGATCGCCGGGAGTCCTTCGTGCGCCACTTCTGCCAGAAGCTCCTCGGCTACGCTCTCGGTCGCGCGGTGCAACTTTCCGATCAACCCTTCCTCGATGAACTCATGACCACCCTCCAGAAGCATGACTATCGGATCGGGGTCGCGGTGGAAGCGATTGTCCTGAGTCCGCAGTTTCGGGAGATCCGGGGGACCCCCCATCCCTGACATCCGGGAACGCGGACGGATTTTATTTATTCCCCAGCAACCAATCCTCGCTAACCTTAATTGATGAACGCGCGCATGGACCTTTCCCGCCGCAACATGCTACGCGGCCTCGGGGTAACGATGGCACTCCCGTGGTTCGAATCGAGGCCGGCCTTCGCGGATGCTCCCAAGCCGAAGAAGGAAGGTGACGATGCGCCACTTCGTCTCGGAGTTCTTTTCGGCGGGAATGGTTTTCACAAAGCGGAATACCGGGCGAGTGGAGAAGGCAGGAAGATGGAACTGGGCAAGGTGCTCGATCCCCTCCTGCCCCATCGCGAAAAACTCCTCTTCGTTCGCGGTCTCTTCAACGCGGAAGCGCTCAAGGGAAACATTCACAGTTCGATGACGGGCAACCTCCTTTCGGGAGCCCCCCTCTCGCCCGGGGGTGAGATCAGATCGGGAACGAGCTTCGACCAAGTGATCGCGCAGCGTTACGGCCGCAGGTCCAAAGTGCCCAGCCTCGTTCTCGGTTGCGAAAAAGCCAATCCGTCCATCCACAAGAACTACTCCATGATTTACAGCTCCCACATTTCGTGGAGCTCGCCAACCACCCCGACCCCGCTCGAAGTTTATCCCGCCCTCGCCTTCGATCGCCTCTTCAAACACGGCGCTCACCCCGGCGACCGCAGCGTGCTCGATTCCGTCCTCGCCGAAGCAAAGGACCTGCGCCGCAAGGTGAGCGCCGGCGATCAGCAGAAGCTCGATGAGTATCTCAACTCCGTGCGCGAAGTGGAACAGCGCATCGAAAATGCCGGCCACCGCGGTGAATTGCAGGGCTGGCGACCAACTCTGGGCCAGCCCAACCTCCCCCGTCCCGCCGACGGCATTCCGCAGGACATCGGCGAACACATGCGCCTGATGTGCGACCTCATGGTCCTGGCCTTTCAAACCGACACCACCCGCGTCTGCACTCTGAAACTCAACAACGATCACTCCTCGCTGCGCTTCCCGAATCTCGGAGTGGACTACATGATCCATCACCTCCTCTCACACAGCGACAGCGCCGATTGGCTCAAGGTCAACAACTTCTTCTTCCAGCAACTCGCCTACCTCGCCAACAAACTCGACGCCATCCAGGAAGGGGAACGCACCGCCTTGGACAATTCCATGATCATGATGTGCTCCAGCATGTTGATCGGCGGACACGACGCCTCCCAACTTCCCGTCATCATCGTCGGGGGTGGCGGCGGCAAACTGAAGGGCGGCCGCGTGCTCGACTACAGTGGTAAACCTCACCGCCAGATGTGCAGCCTCTTCCTGAGCTTGATGGACAAATTTGACATCCGCTTGGATCGCTTTGGCGATTCCGCCACTCGCCTGGCCGAGATTTGATCTTGGATCGACGGCCTGAGCCCTTCCCAATTCGGCGGCCCGGTCATCCGCCGCCCGCCTCCGGCATCGCAGATGCCTGCAGGCGTCACTCCAATATTCCCCGCTCTCAACCGAAGATTCAGTTTCTAAACCCCTTCCTCCTCGACACCCTCGCCCACCGCCTGATTGCATGCGGCATGAAGATCCTCCGGTGTTTTGCAGCCCTCTTGCCGATGGCCGCACTGGCAGAGGGCCCACGCGATGAAGACAACTGGGCCCAGTGGCGCGGTCCCCTCGACACCGGGGCGGCCCCGAAGGCCGATCCACCCCTCGAGTGGAGCGAGACCAAAAACATCAAGTGGAAGGTTCCCGTGACCGGAAAGGGACACTCCTCACCAATCGTGTGGGGCGATCGCATCTACCTCACCGCCGCCATTCCCCACGGAGATCCGGTCGATCCTCCAGTGGGAGTGCGCCCAGGGGCTCACAACAATACCCTCAAGGTTCACCCGACCACGTTCGTCGTGCTTGCGATCGATCGCAAAAATGGAGAAACGGTTTGGCAAACAACGGTGCGGGACAGCGTACCTCATGAGAGCAGGCACGACACCGGCAGCTTCGCCTCCGCTTCGCCAATCACCGATGGCGAACGTATTTACGCCTTCTTTGGATCGAATGGACTCTTCGCCCTCGACCGCAAGGGCAAGGTAGTCTGGGAGGATGATCTCGGCGACATGCACACAAAACATGGTCACGGCGAAGGGGCCTCGCCTGCCCTCTATGGCGATACCCTGGTGGTAAACTGGGATCATGAAGGGCCGTCCTTCGTGGTCGCCTTCGATAAGAAGACCGGAGACCGGCGCTGGAAGAGCGATCGCGATGAACCCACTTCCTGGTCCTCACCCCACATCGTCGTGCACGATGGCAAGCCGCAGGTCGTGATCTCCGCCGCCAATCGCATCCGCAGTTATGATCTGGCCACCGGCAAACTGATTTGGGAGTGCGGGGGCCTGTCCCACAACGTGGTAGCGGGCCCGGTTTCGCAGGAGGGACTCGTCATTTGCGGATCGAGCTACGAAAAGCAGGCCATCATGGGCATCATTCTGAAAGGCGCGAAGGGCGACCTCACCGGCGGCGATCACGTGGCCTGGATCAAACGCCGCGACACGCCCTACGTCCCGTCCCTTCTCCTCTATCGAGGCCTCGTCTACTTTCATCGGCACTACCAGGGAGTGCTGACTTGCCTCGACGCAAAAACCGGCCGGGAAGTCTACGCCCGCGCGCGACTGACCGGCATTCGCAATGTCTACGCCTCCCCAGTGGCAGCTCAAGGACGCCTCTACATCACCTCCCTCGAGGGCGAGACGCTGGTCTTTTCCGCAGGTCCGAATCCCGAAGCGCTCTCGCAGAACACCCTTGACGACAGCTTCAGCGCTTCTGCAGCCCTGGTGGGCAAGGAACTCATCTTGCGCGGCGACAAATCGCTCTATTGCATCGCGGAAGCAGCCGGAAAATGAGTCGACTTCTCATTCTGACCTTCGCGGTCCTCGCTTCGTCGTGCGGCACCCCCCGCGACACCCAGGTCAATGGTCCGCTTACGAGCACGGTGCAGTTGTCCGGGATGGTCCTGCGGGCCGGGGCCCTCGCCAATCTGCGAAGCCCGCTCACCTCTACCCGCTTGGGCTTGCTCATGCTCGTGCAGCGCACGGAAGAACTGGTCCGTGGTAACATTCCCTTTCTGCTCGATCCGCCGCCCCGCACGAGAGGGCTCCCGGGAAGCCGCGAATTCTCCGCAAGCCTCACTCAACTTGGCCTCCCCGCACCCACCCTCGGCACCTTGGAACTTCTCATCGATGGCGATGAATTCTTTCCCGCCTTCGATGAAGAGCTTCGCAGGGCGCGCGAGTCTATCGACCTTCAAGTCTACATCTGGGACAACGACGACCTCAGCGTGCGCTACGCGGATCTCGTCAAGGACCATGCCCACAGTGTTCCGGTGCGCGTCCTGCTGGACGACATCGGCTCCACGGTTTCCGCCAGCATGAAACCACACACCCCGCCTCCCCCTGGCTTTCGCGCGGTTCCTGACATCGTCCGCTATCTCCGTGGTGGCTCCTCTCCGATCCAGGTGCGACGCATTCTCAATCCCTGGATCATCCTCGATCACTGCAAGCTCCTCCTCTTTGACGGGAAGACCGCGATCTTGGGCGGGATCAACATCGGCCTCGAATACGATGGTGAATGGCACGATCTCATGGTTCGCCTGCGCGGTCCCGTTGTCGATCAACTCCAACCAGAGTTCGACAAGAAGTGGCGCCTCGCCCACCCATGGGGCGACCTCTCCCTGCTCGGCGGAAAGAAACCCACCGAAAAGCGCGCACAGGCCGCTCTCCCGGGATCCTTTCCCATTCGGGTCCTGAGCACAAACTTGCTCGAAGGTCGGCGGGAACCCCTCCTCGCCATGCTGGAAGCAATCCGCGCAAGCCAGACCCGCGTCTGGATCGAGAACGAGTATCTCACCAGCGATCGCCTTCTCGATGCCTTGCTCGCCGCCCAGCGACGGGGCGTTGATGTGCGGGTCATCATTCCCGATATGCCCTTTGAGAAGACCATGAACCTGGGCAATCACGAAGCAGTGGGCCACCTCATCAAGGAGGGCACCAAGGTTTACCGCTACCGTGGGATGACTCACATGAAGGCCATGATCTGCGATGGCTGGGCTACGGTGGGGGCCACCAATCTCGATACCCACAGCCTGCAGATCAGCTATGAACTCAACATTTCCTACTCCGACCCCACGGCGGTCGAAGATCTTGCGCAGCGCGTCTTTCGGAAAGACTTCGCCAATTCCGACCGGCTCACCCTCAAAGACACGCGGCATTTTCTCAATGCGCTGGTGGAGCCTTTGACCGATCAGCTTTGAGTGGCTTCTCCACGAGATCATGCACGCAGGATCAACTTGGCTTCCTGCACCAAAGCTCCACCGAGAACCCCGGGGATCACCAGGCCGACAAGCCCGTCCTGGACCTGTAGGGGTGAACATCCATCCTCTACCGGCCATGGATCCGACTGGGATCCGCAGTGGCCGATGAAGATCGACACGCTCACCCCCTAGCCGCGATCCTGAGCATGAACTTCGAATTGTTGGACAACCCCAAGACCATCGTCCAAGCGGACCGCCGTGCCCGTGACAGCGAACCGGAGAAGCGGGCGCCCATGTATTCGATGGTGATTCCCGGCCTTGTTGCGATGCAAACGGGCCGGCGGGGACGCCAACAGCTTGACCCTCCCCGGCGATCACCGCCTGGAAGGGGTCCACATGAATCTATGTCTCAAGAATGGAACCACGGAAAAGCTCCGCAACCTGCGAGTCCAGAACTGTGCCTCGAGCGAAACGAAACACCTGCGCGGCTGGCTTTCCTTTTACTTCACCGTGCAGGTCTTCACCCCGTGCTCGAGGGACTTGAAGGGATCGTCCCAGGTGGGAATGAACTCCTGGGCCACGAAGTCCGTGAAACCGGTCTTCACGATCGCCTTGATGATGGGCGGATAGTTGATCTCCTGGGTCTCGTCGAGCTCGCCTCGGCCAGGATTTCCGGCGGTGTGGTAGTGTCCGATGTAATCCTTGTACTCCCGGATCCGGCGGATCACATCTCCGTTCATGATCTCAACGTGATAGATGTCGAAGAGCAGTTTGAAATTGTTCGATCCCACCCGCTTGATGAGATCGACGCAGAAGTCCACATCATCACCAAAGTATCCCGGATGACCGGTCATCTTGCCTTCCGTGGCGCGGGAATTGAGATGCTCCAGACAAATCGTGATCCCCTTCTTCTCGGCAAGGGGCATCACCTTCTTCCAGGTCTCGACGCAACGGGTGGCGGCTTCGTCGTCCGTCATTCCGTCGTAGCGCATGCCGGTAAAGGTAATCACCCGCTTGGACTTGATCTGCGAGGCCACTTCGATGCCATCCTTCAACTTCTCCACCACCATCTCGGTGTGCTTCGGATCACAGGGACCCTGCGCAAACCCGTGACTACTCACGATCGCAATCTCAAGCCCAAGCTCCATGACTTCCTTGTAGGATTGGCGGGAGATTCCCTCCATCCCGTGCATTCCCAGCTTCACGCACCACTCCGCCAACTGCTTCGGCTTGACCCCACGCCCCCCGAAACACCAACCCATCACGGAATGCTTGAACGGGGTATCGATCTTGGCGGGAGCGGCCATTGCTTTGCCAGGGCCCAAGGCGAGGCCACCAGCCGCCAGAGAAGCGGCACTGAGAAATTGTCGTCGTGTAGGGTTCATGCTTGGAAGAGGAATAACCGCTGGCCCGGACGAGGCACAGTGGATTCCCCAACAGTTTTACAGGCGAGGAGTTGATCAAGGGGCCTTCTCTTCCGTATGAAGGCCCCGGGTTCAGGCCCTCCTCCGCCATGATACGCACTCTCCACCATGCTCTTCCGCTTTTTCTGCTGAGTTCGCTCGCTCTCCTGCAAGCCCAGGATCGACCCAATATCGTCCTCATCCTCGCCGACGATCTGGCCTGGGATGACCTCGGGGCCTTTGGAAACAAGAAGGTCGGCACTCCCAACCTCGACCGCCTCGCGGTCGAAGGAATGTGTTTCGACCAGGCCTTCCTCACCATCAGTTCCTGTTCGCCCAGCCGGGCCAGCATCCTGACCGGGCGCTATCCCCATCAAACCAATGCCGAAGAGTTGCACTGGCCGATTCCAAAGTCGCAGATCCTCTTTCCGCAACGCCTGAAGGGAATTGGCGGTTACTGGGTCGGGGCCGCCGGGAAATGGCATCTCGGTGACGAGATGCGCGATCGCTTCTCGGAGATCCGCGAAGTCGACACCTCGGGCTTTCAGCTTCCCGCCAATGCCGGGGCCAACGCAGGGGACCAATTTGTGGAGACCACCAGTGGTGATACCAAGAGCGGGTGCACCGAGTGGGTTCCTCTCCTCCGAAATCGCGAAAGGGACAAGCCCTTCTTTCTCTGGCTCGCGGCGGTCGACCCTCATCGTCCCTATGATGACAACATCCTTGCCACCCCCCACTCGCCGGAGGAGGTCGTTCTTCCACCCTATCATCCCGACACCCCTCTCGTGCGCCAGGACTATGCACGCTATTACGATGAAATCACACGCTTGGATCGCTTCGTCGGTGAAGTGCTCGCTGAACTCACGGCCCAGGAAGTGGTCGAAAACACCGTGGTGATTTTCCTCAGCGACAATGGGCGCCCCTTCCCCCGGGACAAGACAACGCTCTACGACAGCGGCATTCGCACTCCACTCATCGTTCGCTGGCCGGCGGTGGTGAAGGCCGGCACTCGCTGCAAACAGCTCGTAAGCTCGGTCGACCTGGCCACCACGATCTTGAGTGTCGCAGGCATCAGGGCCGACAAATCGTTCATGGGGAGAGACCTCACTCCCCTCCTGAAAGGAGAAGAGATCGAGATTCGCGACGCGATCTTTGCCGAAAAGAATTGGCACGACTACGAAGACCGCTCCCGAGCCGTTCGCGATATCCGCTACAAGTACATCATCAATCACTATTCCGACCTCCCGGGAACACCTCCAGCCGATGCGGCCCGCAGCGACACCTTCAAGGAGATGCAACGCTTGCGCGCTGAGAACCAACTGCCCGAAATTCAGGCTACCTGCTTCCTGGCACCGCGACCGGGAGAGGAACTCTACGATCTCAACCTCGATCCTTTCGAGCTCAAGAACCTCGTGCATGATCCCGCGCACAAGGATACCCTGGAGCGTCTCCGCATAGAGTACCGCGAATGGCAACGGCGAACAAAACACAAACTCCCCTCCCGCCGCACTCCCGACGAGTTTGATCGAGTCACCGGCAGACCGACTCCCGCTCGAATTCGCCCGCGCTGGTCAAAGGAGAAAATGATCAAGGAAGGCGTGCTCGCGCCATAGTGCCAGAGGGATCGCTTCTACGGGGCGAAAATTTGTTTCATTTCGCCGCCGCGAAGACTATTCTTCGGTGTTTCCGTCTATCACCAGCGATGAGGACCCGTCATCTCGTTCCCGCTCTCAACGCTGCGATGCTCGCGCTTTTGGGAATCGCACGAGCAGACCACGATCCGATTGAAGAGCGCATCGCCGCCAACCAACCCGTTCACCATTGGCAATTCCCTGCTCGCGAACTCGTGACCGCGGGCGCCGTAGACAAGATTCCCGGCCCGGATTCCAGGCTCTATCCCACCTTCTCCGCCGAGACCCGTGCCATGCGTTTCTCGCCCGGAAGCTACCTCCGTCACCCAGCCGCCAGTGAGGACCCCGCCTATTGCTTTGCCAATGGCGACGCCATCACGATCGAAGCATGGGTCAAGTGCGACCAGATCGGAAGCGGCGACAATCAGTATATCATCGGCAAGGGCCGCACCCACCAGGACGGACTTCCCAAGGACAATCAAAATTGGGCCCTGCGACTGCGCGGAAAGGAAGACCGGGCCAGGCTCAGCTTTCTCTTTCGCAGCGAAGACGAGGAAGGCAACAGCGGTGCGTATCACCGCTGGACCTCCCAACGTGGATTTAGACCGGGAAACCGATGGCACCATCTCGCCGTGACTTACCTATTCGGAAACCCCTCAAGCATCCGGGCCTGGGTCGATGGCAAAATCTCGGAAGGAAATTGGGACCTCGGCGGTGCAACGGATCGCCCTCCAGTGGTGGACCGATCCGAAGTGTGGATCGGGTCAGCCCTGGGCGGATCACACGCCAACACCTTGCATGGGGCGGTCGCTTCCATCGCGCTCTATCGACATCCGGTGGAGGGCTTCGAGAAGGCATTTGCAGCAATCTCGAACGCCCCTCGTCGAAAAATTGCCCCCGCTCCTCCCGGCCGCGTCTCGGTTGAGATCTTCCAAGCCGATTCCGGACGCAAGGATTGGCCCGAAATTCTTGGCCCTCCCTTGCGCACCCTGGACGCAGAGTGCCTGGCTCTCTTCCGCCTCCCCCCGACGTATGGCGAGACCGGGGAGCGGCGCGAACAAAGCGGCGTCTATTTCATCCGGCTTGCCGCCAACTTGCAGTTGCCAGCGGGAGAGCACACTCTCCTCCTTCGCGCTCCGGGCATGGCCCGACTCACAATCGGCGAGGTAGAAGTCGCTCTGCTCGGCCCGGCCCACATTGTCCGCGACGCGCACGGGACCCTCCGGGAGCGTCCGGAACGACCCTACCTGCGCCCTCGCATGGGAACCTCCGAGCGCGAGATCTCCTACCATTCGGATGGCAGGGACAAGACCGTTCTGCTCGAGGCCCTGGTAGGAGATTCCGGCGGCAAGATCCAGGTCGGTGAGTTACTCCTGGCCGCCAAACTCGGGGGTGCTTCTCAGTGGGTGCTCCCCTCCCCCGGCCCCGCCGAGATTCTCTTCACCCCTCTGGCGGCAGAAACCTACAAGCAGCGGGAGCGAACGCACCAGGATGAGCTCAACACCTCGTTACGACGTGAGCTCGCATCCCGCACCGCCCAAGATTGGAAACAACGTCACGACCTGGCCAGAGCCTTCATCAAGACGCTCCCCCCACTCCGTGAGCCCCAGATCGAGTCCCGGAGCGAGAGCGGATCAGACAACGCAATCGATCGCTTTTTGCACGCCAAAATCAACTCATCCTCAACCCGAAATACTCAACCAAAGACCCATTTTCAAAGCCGCGTTTACCCTCTCCTGGAAGAACACTGCTTTCGCTGCCACGGAAGGAAGAAGAAGGGCGGCCTACGCCTCGATTCCCGCCCCGCAGTCCTCGCCGGAGGCGACTCCGGCCCCGCCCTCGTTCCCCACCAGCCCAGTGAAAGCGATCTCCTCACTCGGGTGTCCTCCCGCGACCAGGATCTCCGCATGCCTCCCAGAGGCGAACGCCTGACCAGGGAACAACAAGCTTCCTTGAAACAGTGGATCGAGGAAGGTGCCCCTTGGGAGGATCCCGCAGTCGAAGTTCAAATGCCCGAGGAGCTCGATGAACTGGCCTTCCTTCGTCGCCTTTACCTCGATACGGTGGGAGTCTTTCCTTCGCCTGATGAAGTCCGCGATTACCTCTCGCAGAGTTCCCCTCAAAAAAGAGCTCAGCTCATTGATCGTCTTCTCACGGACCCGCGCCACGCCGACCACTGGGTGAGCTACTGGCAGGA
>Ga0302120_10001439_pt1 | contig 11173 bp, 3 predicted proteins | sample AG5_Bottom_MG_FD_203118 | JGI IMG/M metagenome (GOLD analysis project Ga0302120, IMG submission 203118) | Marine microbial communities from Western Arctic Ocean, Canada - AG5_Bottom | ecosystem: Environmental > Aquatic > Marine > Oceanic | place: Canada: Western Arctic Ocean | collected 2017-10-01 | reverse complement strand
AAGATACCGCAGGACCAAATGGCTCACTTGGTGTACCGAATATCCCGCCATCATATTCAACCGCGACGATGGCCCAGTAATCACTACCATCCACCAGTGCAACCCCGCCGGCAGTATACACTTCGGCCTGGGTTCTACTGTTGAGACTGACAGATGCATCGGGAGTCATTCCCGGCAAGTCAGCAGATGTGGTCGGAGCATCTGTCCATGCGCCCTCGTGCAGGTAGACCACATAGCGAGAGAAGGAATCGTCGACGACCATAGTCCAATTGGCAATCAGTGCTCCACCCCCATCATCCGGTCTATCCCACAGATCCACTATCTCTACCGGGGTTTCCGTGCGCACCCAGTCATAGGTAATTCGAGCATACATCGAGCCGTTTTCCGGGCTCTGGAGTCGTAGTACAATCTGGCGACTGCCATTAACCAGTGCCCCCCCATCAATCGCTTTCTGTAGGTTACTCTGCAGGGTTGGATTGGTATCGTTCAGGTCCCAAGTGCCCGAATAGGCTAGGCCATGACTCTTGACCCATGTAGCGGCGCCATCGACCGGACTGGAGAGTACTAGACTCGCCCCTTGCATCAGCATTCCACCCGGACCGGGAACCCCGGCTGAAGAGTCGAGGGTTACCGGATTAGATGAGTTGATGAAGGTAATCATCTTGCCGGGGTGGGTCGAATCGGTTACATTGTCATAGATACCTCCAAAGCCGACATTGAGGGGCTCGGCACGGCGGAGGACAAACATATCGCGTCGAGTAAATGTTGGAGCAGGTTCCCATCCTAGTAGACCATCGGTCGAGGAAACCATCCACAAGCCGGCGCTGGAAATACAGACAGCAAGGGCGCCCTCGGCCGGATATTGGTCAAGAACGCTGTGCAAGTTGCTGCCGACTTCGATTCTCGCTCCACCCATGTTGCCGGTGACCAGAAGGTCAACTCCGTCGCTATCCATATCAAAAATCGGCCACGAAGGGACCTGCCAAGTTGCCGCGCCATCCTCGAACTGGTTGCTGGTGGCGTTCCAGTGAGTCAGTGGTTCACCCACTGTGGCAATATGTACTCCCCACCAATCGGTGGCGACCGCGGTAACGGTGTTGTGAGGAATCTGGTCGGGTCGATGGGTATTGATCTGCATCGTGCTCGTTCCCGAGGGGAGGGTGATTTCACTCACGCCCGGTCGGGTACTTCCAGCGCCATTATGGGCGGCAAAGATTGTGTAAAGGTTACCGCCGGTAGGATACATCGCAGTCGCAACGGTATTATCTCCGACCAAACCGTCACTTCGGTCGATGGTTGCAAGAGCGGAATTGGTGTTCAGGTCCCAGCGGCTAATCCCCAAGGGGGTGCCCATATAGACGACGTCCTGATAGACATCCAAGGAGTAAATGTTGTTGCTGGAAAGACCATCGAGCGAGGTCAGTGGGTCATCCCAGTCATCCTTGGTCATGTTCCACATGCCAAGGCCACCTTCAGTGGCGATGAGGATGTGGGTGGCGGTGAGAGCGAAGTCATTGATGATGTTATTTGGCAAACCGGAAAGTAATCTTCCCATTGTCCATTGATTCGTCGAGGTGTTCCAGACCTGCACGCCAGCGGCGCTGGCCCATGTTCCCTGTAGACCGACAACAACATCATCACCATGGATTGCTAGACCGTCGGTAAATTGGTTCAAGCCTTGAGGTACAATATTTGCAGTACCGGTAATTGTGTTATAACGCCCTAGACCGATACCCGATATAGATACGAATAGGATTTCATCAACCAGAACGATCTCCATGATATTTCCACCATATGAAGACCAGCCCATCTCCCACTCGACGCTTCCATTCGGTAGCAACATTCCCTGTAGGACACCTTGCCCCTGAGCAGTGGAATCAGCGGTAACCGCCCACACATGGGTCGAGTTACCAATCATCTCGACCACTCGCCCATTGACCAGCCCGGGAAGTGCGGTGAAGGTATTCAAGCCGTTCTGGTTGAGCACATCGATGTGGGAATAACCACTGTCACTACCAGCGGCAGAGACAAACCATCCACTACTCATCATGTCAATATCAGTCACGGATGAACCCTGATTGACGACATTGGCTTGACCGAAATTAGCGCCGCGGGCGGCGATGAGTGAGAAGCCACCGTACGAAACCTGAGCATTACCACCATTTCCGGTGGTACCAAATTTGTGACCGAGAAGTAGTTGGCCATTTTCCCATGCAATGCTGTCCCACCACAGGCCATCGTTGGAGATGCCACTGTTACTATTGTCCAAGGTTGCCATCCAACGGGCATTGGAATATGAATACCGGTCAATACCGATATTATTGTCATAGTATCCTACGTAAAGGGTATCGGTATCATCACAGGTCACGGCATCGGGGGTGTCATCTGACAGGTCGCCACCATTGTAGGTGAAGGCACTGAGCCAAGTACCCGAACCACCATCGTATCGGGCGATACCGCCATTGTTGTTGTTCGACATTGCGACGTTGACTATTCCATTACACAAGGCGAATGAGATGGGAAATCCATTGGGGATGTTGCCTTGCCCGCCATTCCAATTTGACCAACTTCCGTTAGCATCAAGAAGCGAGATTCTCGGATTCTGAACGTTACCCCACCAATTTGTCGAGGCGCTACCAACCCACAGTTCGGGGCCATCAGCGAACAGGTCGAAGATTTGTTCTTGGGCATTACTAGGTAAGCCATTTCCTGGTGTCCAAGTGGATAACCACTGGCTGTTTCCCTCGTCATATCGAGCCACGCCTTCTGCAGTTGCGAACAGCAATTCACCGTCGTACTCGATGATTTCACGCACCGGCCATTCTATGCCGTTATCCCAAGAGTTTAGCAGGGTGCCATTAGCTGCGTATTCATTTATACTGACCTCACCCCAAACAACCCAGAAATTGCCGCTGGCATTAGATTCGTAGGTGGTGACGCGCTCGACTGAGCCTGTCGGCTCCCAAGTGGTCGTCCACTGTTTGGTAATTGTATCATAGCGGACTACCGCACCATCGCCATCACCCCATTGCGAAACTCCGATGTTGAGAATACCGTTGACCAAGCCGATGCCATAGACGTAGGAATTACCGCTCAGTCCGGCCTGTGTACCAGAGTCCAAACTCGTGAGGCCAGATAGGTTATCCAAGTCGATTCGGTGAACATTATCACCATAATTGTAGTATGAGATATAGTAGAGGACATTTCCGGAAATGACGATCTCAATAGGGTCGCCATTACCCGAAAACAGGCTGGAGGATTTCTCGATATCATAGAGTTCGGTCTCATTGACGATATCGAGAAGTTGGAATCCGTCATCACCCCCAATCCACATACGATTGGGCAATCGGTCGGCGGCCATCGAGGTTATACCATCGGTATCGAGCAGGCCTCCGGCGCCATCCGTCCACATGTCGAGCCAATTACCGGTATTCATGTCGTAGCGGGCGATTCCCATGCCATCTAGGGCGACATAAGCGATATCATCGATGACCACGATTGCCGCATTTCCGGTTGTACCACCGGCTTCCCAAGTGCCAACAACTGTGCCTGAGGTAGTATTGATAACACCGACACCAAGCCAGGTTCCGCCAAGAACAATGTCACCATATACGGCTACACTTCGGACATAATTGTAAGGCATCCCGTCTTGACTATCCCAACAGTCTCCCAGTGTCCTTGAAGCGATACCCCATTCACAGACACCGGCATTTGTTCCGGCATAAATCGTGGTAGAATCACTATCCAAATCATAGAAGGTATTCGGACTATTCCAGCCACTTCCCCCAGTTGCGGTATTGAAATGACTGCCATCCCATTGCACCATCCCATTTGAGGTACCAATCCAAACATTGCCATATGCATCGGTGTGAAGGGACATGATGTTGTTATTGGGCAGGTTCCCTTGACCCCCTTTCCAGGTGTCGAGATACTCACCGGTAGAGAGGTCTTTGCGTACCACGCCGTGACCGTAGAGGCCGATGAGGAGAACGTTGCCGGCTATCTCCACCGGTGCATAGTCTACATCGTCGACCCCGGTTGAAGTCCACGCAGACAACATGTTACCACTCGAGAGGTTGAGGCGCATCAGGCCACTGCCATCGGTGGCAATGTAGGCGATATCTCCACCAATGGCTACATCTCGCATGAACCTAGTTCCATCCGATGCAAATGAGTGTGCGTAAGGAACAGACATAGTTCCACCTTGATAGGTGACCACAGAAACACCATCGCTAGGATGGATTACGACGACATCGATTGTCGCCGCGGTGACGCGCACAGCGATGCCACTGATTTCGTCACTGGTAAGGCCATCTGCGATGGTGATGGTATTATTGATGGTGGCGCTCAGGGCATCGATTTCCACCAACCCCCCCTCCTCGGTGCCAACCCAGACGGTATTTCCAGCCGAAGCCAGTTTTGTCGTCTCTTCACCTATTGCAATCGGATCAAGCCAGCGATACGAAGCCAAGTCGAAGCGGTCGACATTTTCGCCGATTGTCACCCATGCGACTTGGCCGACTTGGATGACATCACGCATCTCAAAGCCGCTGGGGCCGCTGGCGAGAAGAATGGAAGTACTTTCATACGCTGGAAGTCCCTGCGCTTGCGATGAACTGTTTAGGGCGATTAGTTTTCCACTGCCGTCATTGATCATCACCCACGGCAGGGCCGGGCTGCGCTCACCAGCACTCGGCCAATCGATGAGGTCGAGCCCATCGCGAGATAATCCGTATGAGGAAATCAAAAGCGGGCTACTCAGTGAACCGGTGACCGGATTATATTCTTGAATACTGTCCCCTGATAGGATGAATACCCTACCGCCAGAATGAGCGACACCGTGAACATCGTTCGAGGCTAAGCCATTTCCAGTACTCCACGCTCCGAGCCAATATTGACCAGAGTAGTCGTATCTTGAGACACCCCCATCGTCGGTCGGCATCAATAGTCGAGTACCTTCCTCAACAAACGAAGTAACTCGGTCGGAAGATAGCCAATTGGCTGAAGTCCATGTTGTCATGGTCTGGCCGCTGGCTAAATCCCAACGGGCAACCCCCTCATCCCAAATCGAGACGTAAAGGATGGAATTCAGAATGTGGGTAGCCACAGGCTCACCACTCGGCCAGCCGGTAGTGCCAGAGATTCGCTCCTGAGTCCACCCGCTACTGGCACTGTTCAACTTGAACAGCCCTTGGGTACTTACGCCCCAGATGTCGGTACCGTCTACCGCAACCAATTGGAGCGGGTAGTCTGGGTAGGGATTGGCTGGTAGCATTCCGAGGTCGGAGCCGTCGGTAAGGGAATAGGACAAGACGCCATCATCGGTGGTGATAATCAACAGTCTATCGTTAGCGACGTCGATTTCTAGGTCGGTGATGTCCCAGTCTTCAGTCCCTGAAGATTCTATCACATCAATCAGGTGTGGGTTGGTATTGGCATCGAGTTGTAGCACCACATTTTCGAGCGCTAGGTATAGACGGCCATCGGTAGGATGTGCGGCGACATCCCGGATATCGAGTTCAAAAGGTGAGAACGATACTACAGGGTCAATCGGCGCCAATGCTTCGAAAATCATACTGTCGATTTCTGCTCCAGAAGGCAAAGTCCACACCGCATTGCTATCGGTATTGGGAGTCATTCGCCCTTCGTGGGGATTGCTACCATCGAATGCGTTTGCTTCACCAAAGGTGCCGTAGCCTGAATAGTCGAACAACAGGTCAGCGGTATTTACTGGGTATAATTTGGGCTCGACGATACTGGTGCCATTGCTTCCGTCAACGCGCACCTCAAAGGTCAGGTTGGAGATTTCAGCACCAGGGGCGAAGTCAAGAGGCCAATCTGCAAAGGCGGTCTGTCCGGTCATCGAGTCGGCACCACCTGCTTCGAGTAATACCCAACCGGAATCGGTCGAACCGTTCTTGTCCCATGATGTATTACCGCCGCTAGAATTTTGGGCATCAATCGTCGGGGCCGAGAGCAGAGGCGAGAGTGAGAATAGCAACATCAGCAATACAAGACTGAAAGATTTGCGGCTGTGGTTGCTAGCGAGTTGACGCGCGGCATCATTAGTCATGCGTGAAAGGCGACACTTTGGATATTTAATCGCGTGTGTTCCATGTCTCGGTCATGCTTCCCCCCTTAGAAGGGGGGATTTACCGATTATTCGTAGTCGACCAACTTGCCACCGTGGTCTACCGTCAATAGATGAATGGCGCTTGTGCGACCACTGATAGCCAGTGGTGAGCCGGTGACAGCCACCAAAGTATTACCATTCACCAATCGTCCATCCTTCAGCATTATGTCGACCGCTGATTGAATGGTAGCCTTTGTGCGTTTTTCTTCTTTCACCAACACTGAATCCACCCCGCGTATCATGGTGGTCTTGCGGGTTGCTCTGACCCGGTGGGTCATCGCGGTGACGGGAATTTCAGGGCGATAAGCGGCTACCAGACGCGCCGCAGTGGCGTGTTCGGTGGCGACAATCAGGCGGTCGACCTCGGCACCACTTGCGAGTTCCACTCCGGCATTGGCGACCGCTCGGGTCGAACGATACATGGAAAGCGCCGGGGGGTTGGCGAGATTGCGATTATCTTCCTCAACAGAGGTTGCAATTCTGGCCATCGTTTCAACCGTGACTACGGGATATTTCCCGGTGGCAGTTTCGCCCGATAGCATGACACAACTGGCACCTTGGCGAATTGCAGTGGCGACATCAGTGACCTCGGCTCGTGTTGGGCGGGGATTTTCGATCATCGATTCGAGCATCTGGGTGGCGATGATGACCGGCAGGCCTCGAGCCATTCCTTCCTGCACTATCAACTCCTGAGCCGCCGGTACTTTCTCCAATGGAATCTCTACTCCCAAGTCACCCCGGGCAACCATTACAGCATTACAATTGGCCAAGATATCCGAGAGTTTCTCCAGTGCCGCCGGATGCTCGATTTTTGCCACCACCCAAGTGTGGAGCCCGGCATCGTCAATTGCCTTGTTTACCGGCGCGAGATCTTCGGGAGAGCGCACATAGGAGACGGCGATGAAATCAGCTCCATTCTCCATAGCATGATTCATGGCCACGATGTCTTGGTCACCGATTGATGGAAGGTTGACTACAGTATGCGGGACATTGACTCCCTTTCGCGCCGAAACCAGTCCGCCATCAATCACTGTGCAATTGACCAGCCCACCAGTGGTCCCACTGGTAGATTCGACTTTCAGTCGCACCAAACCATCTGCCAACATAACTGGGTCTTCGACCTTCAATTCTGCCGATAGCCCAGGGTAGGCGACGGGTAATTGGTACGGCATCTCGACCACCTCGGCAGATTCGGCTCCGCAGTCGAGGATTACTTGGTCGTCGCGGTTCAGCATTACTTCTCCTGGGAATCTCCCGAGGCGGATTTTCGGTCCTGGCAGGTCGGCCAGAATCCCCACAGGCCGGCCAACTTCGGCTTCTATTTTTCGAATCCGCTGATAGAGGATTTCCTTATCCTCCAGGGAACCGTGGCTGTAATTCAGTCGGGCAATGTCTAATCCGGCTTCGATGAGTCGGGAAAGTGTTTCTTCATCGGAGGTCGAAGGACCAATGGTGCCGATGATTCGGGTGTTGCGCATGGCTCACCCTCAGCCGCGGCCGTCCATGAACACATAGGACCAATGGGCAGTAACAACCCAGCCGCCTGACACCGAAAAGGCCACTAGGTGATGTATCAAATACGACAATTGGGGATGAGTATTCGTTGTTTGAGTGTCGTTGGGAATGCGAAAAGGCCATACCGATGCGCCCGCGCCGTAGGTCACGAGGTTGAGTTGTGGACCCCAAGGATGAGCAGATTCGCCGTGATGCCTTAGACTATCACGAAAGTTCGCCACCGGGTAAAATTGAGGTCATCCCGACCAAACCACACGCCACATCCAAGGAGTTGTCCTTGGCATATTCACCCGGAGTAGCCTACCCCTGTTTGGAAATTCAGAAAAACCCAGCCGATGCCTATCGCTATACCGCCAAAGGAAATCTTGTCGCGGTCATCTCCAATGGTACCGCAGTTCTAGGATTGGGAAATATCGGAGCGCTGGCCAGCAAGCCGGTGATGGAGGGAAAAGGGCTGTTGCTGAAGACCTTCGCCGATATAGACGTCTTCGATATAGAGATTGATGAGTCTGACCCCGAAGCCTTCATCAAGACCGTCTGTGCGATTTCGCCGACCTTCGGCGGTATCAATCTTGAAGATATCAAGGCGCCTGAATGCTTCGAAATAGAGCGCCTCATTGCCGAGAACACCGATATTCCTGTCATGCACGATGACCAGCACGGCACCGCGATAATCACCGGGGCAGCATTGCTCAACGCCGCTGAAATCCAAGGCAAGGAACTTTCCGACTTGAAAGTGGTCGTCGCCGGCGCCGGGGCGAGCGCAATCGCTAGTGCCAACCACTACGTTACTCTCGGAGTGAAACTCGACAATATCACCATGTGCGATTCCAAGGGGATTATCACCAAGAAGCGACTTGAGGCCGGCGAACTGAATCAATACAAGGCGGCCTTTGCCCAAGACATTGCGTCAGGCGAACTAGGCGCGGCGCTGGTCGGTGCCGACGTTCTCCTCGGTCTGTCCAAAGGTGGATTGGTTAATCGAGAAATGGTCGAAAAGATGGCCTCTAAACCGATTATCTTCGCCTTGGCAAATCCCGAGCCTGAAATCATGCCAGACCAGGCGCGTTTAGCCTGTCCCGATGCCATTATCGCCACCGGCCGCTCAGATTTTCCAAATCAGGTAAACAATGTTCTCGGTTTCCCTTACATCTTTCGCGGCGCTCTAGATGTGCGCGCAAGGGATATCACTCCCGGGATGAAAATGGCCGCCACAAGGGCATTGGCAGAACTGGCACGAGAGCCCGTTCCCGAAGCGGTTTCGCGCGCTTATGGATTGGAAACTTTCCACTTCGGTCGCGACTATATCATCCCCAAGCCATTCGACGAGCGGGTATTGTTGTGGGAAGCGGCTGCGGTTGCAGAAGCGGCCGTCAACGAGGGTGTCGCCTGTATTGATGTAAGCCAGTTCAGTATTGACGACTATCGTGAATCCCTAGAGGCAAGATTGGGATTGCGCTACAGTGTGATGCGTGGGGTCATCAATCAGGTGAAGCATTCGGGTAAGCGGATAGTATTCCCTGAAGGAGATAATGAGAAAGTTATCCAAGCGGCGAGTGAATTGGTTGATGAGGGAATCTGTCATCCTATCCTGCTGGGCAACCCACCAACTATCAAACGGGTGATGGCTGAACTCGGGGTTGACTTCCCCTGTGAGATAATCAATCCGCGCAATGATAAGCGTCGCACCGGAAAATATGCCAAAGAGATGTTTGCCAGCCGTGAAAGAAAAGGTGTAACCATACCCGATGCCAAACGCCTGTTAAAGAGTCGACCATACTTCGCCTCGCAGATGATTGTCTGCGGTGATGCCGATGGTTTCATCGGCGGAGTTAGCCGAAATTACGCCGATGTCCTACGCCCATGTCTTGAGATAATCGGTAAAGATGAGGCTGCGCATTGCCTTGTCGGCTGCTACATGATGACGGTCAAAGGCCGGGTCATCTTCCTAGCCGATGCAACCGTCAACATCTATCCCGATAGCCGGACACTGGCAGAAATAGCGGTGCAGACCGCCCAAGTCGCTCGCCAATTCGGCGTCATTCCCCAAGTTGCGATGTTGTCTTTCTCCAACTTCGGATCCAGCCGCTCGCACCGCAGTCTGCGGGTCGATGAAGCGGTTGAAATCGCCCGCCAACTCGACCCTTCGCTGGTCATCGACGGGCCGATGCAGGCCGATACGGCATTGAATGCGGATACCCAGGAAGATTATCCATTCATGGATTTCGATGGCCCGGCAAATGTACTAATCTGTCCTAATCTGGCCGCTGCCAATATCGCTTACAAACTTCTACAAGAGTTGGGTGATGCTGAAATGACAGGACCAATCCTCTCGGGGATGAATCTCCCGGTACAACTGCTCGCTCGTAGCGACGGAGTGCGCGACATTGTCCACATGGGAGCAATCTGTGTGCGCGATGCGATTCGCAAAGAGAGTTATTGGGAGACCTTGGAGCGGACTTCGAACCTTGAAGAAGAATAATCCAAGTGGTGGAAGCACAAGGGTCTGTACTTAGGCCAGTTCAAATCCCCTGAAAACACGAGGGTAGCGACTAATGCCAACCCGGTGGGACGTTGACCAATTTCTTCAACGGTTTTGCCAATCAGTCACATTCCACCAGTGGGTTCTGCCATCACCACTTCTCTACGTGTTTCCATTCTCGTCAGTTCATTGTTGACTTTCCGGCATCTCTTGCTGGACCGGTTGTTGAACCGGTTGCTGGACCGGTTGTTGAGCCAATTGTTGAACCGGTTGTTGAGCCAATTGTTGAACCGGTTGTTGAGCCAATTGTTGAACCGGTTGCTGGGCAACCATGCCTGGCTGAACCATTTGTGCGCCAAGGGCATCTTCAGACTTCATGCCAAGGCCGATGATGAGTATGACCAATCCACATAATGAGAAGCAAATCCCCACTACAATGGAGATTATTCCCATCAAACTGTCACCAAGTCCTCCAAGTGGGGTCAAGACATACACATTTCCCCCTCCAGTTACCGTGATGGTGTAGGTCTGGGTATCGTTGGTGGGAATTCCAAAAGAACCCAATTGTCTAAAACCCTCTTTGACATTACAATTATCTCCACACTCATTGAAGATTTCTTCTCCATCAGCATCAACAATACTCACATTCGGTAAGTTGCCGTCATCCTCAGACCAAACCATGTACTGCACACTTCCAGTTACTGAGAAGTCTGAAAGTGAATCGGGGGTATCGCTTGCCTTTCCATCCCAAAAACTGTCTGCTGGAGGATCAAAACTTTGTCCATCTGTGAACTTGATGAATCCATACAATCCAGCAACTAGGGCTATACCTAGGACCACACCACCCAGAATCAGCATTGACTTCTTGCTTCTTGCCATGTTTATAGCCGGAAGGTCACAGACCAAGAATGTTGTCGAGTTTACTTCTCATGCAAGATTGCCTTTGGTGAGAGTACCCAATTTTCCCGGGAAAAACGTGTTAAAATCCCGGGTTTAGACGCACAAGGATTCAATCCCTGTGGGCGCCGGATTCAAATCAAGAA
>Ga0302120_10001437_pt1 | contig 11179 bp, 6 predicted proteins | sample AG5_Bottom_MG_FD_203118 | JGI IMG/M metagenome (GOLD analysis project Ga0302120, IMG submission 203118) | Marine microbial communities from Western Arctic Ocean, Canada - AG5_Bottom | ecosystem: Environmental > Aquatic > Marine > Oceanic | place: Canada: Western Arctic Ocean | collected 2017-10-01 | reverse complement strand
GGCACCGAATTAGCAATGTTACAACGCTGGCCAGTGCGCTCTCCTCGTCCATTCGTTCAGAAGTACGCCCCCGATACCCCCTTGGTCACCGGGCAGAGGATCCTAGATTTCCTATTCCCCTTGGCAAAGGGTGGAACCGCGGGAATTCCTGGTCCTTTCGGTTCGGGAAAGACGGTTACACAGCAGCAACTAGCGAAGTGGTCGGATGCCCAGATTGTGGTTTATATCGGCTGTGGTGAGCGTGGGAATGAGATGACCGAGGTGTTGACTGAATTCCCAGAACTCATCGACCCGAATACCGGTAAACCACTGATGAACCGAACGGTAATGATTGCCAATACCTCAAACATGCCGGTGGCAGCTCGTGAGGCTAGCGTATATACCGGAGTTACCATTGCCGAGTATTTCCGTGACATGGGCTACGATGTTGCATTGATGGCCGACTCGACAAGCCGTTGGGCCGAAGCCATGCGTGAGATTTCATCACGGCTTGAAGAAATGCCTGGTGAAGAAGGATATCCAGCCTACCTGTCCAGCAGGTTAGCAGAGTTCTACGAACGTGCTGGCAGGGTTGAGACCCTCGCTGGAGATGACGGCTCGATTTCAATCATCGGAGCGGTTTCACCCCCTGGTGGTGACATTTCAGAGCCTGTCAGCCAAGGTACTCTTCGAATCGTCAAAGTATTCTGGGGTTTGGATGCAGGTCTGGCCCGGCAACGTCATTTCCCCTCTATTGCCTGGCTGAGTTCTTACAGTTTGTATCCAGGTGCCCTAGACCAGTGGTATCGAGATAATGTGGCCACCGACTTCCCTGATGTCCGAACCCAGATAAGCAGTCTACTACAGGTTGAAGCAGAATTGCAGGAAATCGTCCAATTGGTTGGCTCTGATGCACTACCGATTGACCAACAGTTGACTCTTGAAGTTGCGCGAATGATTCGTGAATTTTTCCTGCAACAGAATGCATTTCACGATGTCGACACCTACAGTAATCTCAATCTACAATACAAGATGGCTACAGCCATCCTATCATTCCAAGACAATGCCAAGTTGGCCATCGAAGCCGGCGCTATGCTGGAGGATGTAGTTAACGTACCAGCTCGCACTGACCTACTTCGTGGTCGCTTTGAAGAAGGGTATGAAGAGCGAATCGAATCTCTTGTCGCCAAGATGAATAAACAGATTGCCAGTGCCGCGGAGGCAGTGGATTAGGAGGAATTGAAATGAGTGAAAAAGAATACCGAACAATTACCGATGTCAAGGGACCTTTGGTGTTCCTCAACAAGACTGAACCAGTAGCCTATGGCGAAATCGTGACCCTACGCCTGACCGATGGTAGCATTAAGAATGGTCAGGTACTCGACACCAGCGATGATTTGGTCGTTGTGCAAGTGTTTGAAGGCACCGCCGGAATCGACCGCAAGGCCGGTATCCGATTCATGGGTGATGTTTTCAAGTTGCCAGTCAGCAAGGATTTGATTGGTCGAATTCTTACCGGTGCAGGGAAACCCCGTGATGGTGGTCCTGAAATCATCGGCGAATCGAATGCCGACATCATCGGTGCCGCCATCAATCCATACAGTCGTGAGAGCCCGGAGGAATTCATTCAGACCGGTATCAGTGCCATCGACTGCTGTACCACCTTGGTGCGCGGCCAAAAATTGCCGATTTTCAGCGCCAGTGGGCTACCTCACAATGATATTGCCCTGCAGATTGCCCGACAGGCCAAGTTAATCGGCAGCGATGAGCAATTCATAGTGGTATTCTGTGCGATGGGAATCACCGCTGAGGAATACAACTACTTCCGCCATGACCTTGAGCGTACTGGTGCACTTGAGAATGCAGTATTATTCGTGAACTTGGCCGACGATCCAGCTGTCGAACGCTTAATTACTCCCCGCCTAGCACTGACCGCGGCAGAATTCTTGGCCTTTGAGCATGATTACCACGTTCTGGTCATCTATACCGACATGACGAATTATTGTGAGTCACTGCGTCAAATCGGAGCAGCCCGTGAAGAAGTCCCTGGCCGACGTGGTTACCCCGGTTACATGTACACCGACTTAGCAATGCTCTACGAGCGCGCTGGTATCGTCAAGGGGAAGAATGGTAGCATCACCCAATTCCCGATTTTGACCATGCCTGGAGATGATATCACACACCCTATTCCTGACCTGTCTGGATATATTACCGAAGGACAAATTGTTATCAGTCGAGAATTGCATCAAAAGGGAATCTACCCACCAATCAACGTTCTACCTTCGCTATCCCGTCTAATGAATGCGGGTATCGGCGATGGCAAGACTCGCGAGGACCACAAGTCGGTATCCGACCAACTATACGCCGCATATGCCCAAGGCCGCGAATTGCGTGGACTAGTGGCAATCGTCGGTGAGGATGCACTCAATGAGCGTGACCTGCAGTTGTTGAAGTTCTCGGATATTTTTGAGGACACCTATTTGAGGCAGAACCGCGACGAAGATCGTACCATCACCCAGACCTTGGGAATGGCGTGGGATATCCTTACAAATATCAACACCAAGTATCTGGTTCGTCTCGACCAAAAGTGGATTGACAAGTACCACCCCACAGATAAGAAGTGAATCGGCTACTAGGACTCATGGTAAATCGGGAGGTGAAATGGTATGGCACTTGATATTCAGCCGACACGCAGCGAACTGATTTACTTGAAACGAAGAATCGCGCAGTCGCAGAATGGCTATAATCTTCTGAAAATGAAGCGTGATGGACTATTTCATGAGTTCCGCTCCTTACTAAGTGAAATGATTGAAGCCAAGAAGGGATTGACCGAGTCCTACAAGGTCGCCAAGAATCAAATTGCCCTGGCTGCTGCAATTGAGGGTGGACTTTCGGTTCAGAGTGCGGCTCTAGGAAATCCGGTGCATCCCGAGGTCGAAGTTTCGCGCCGCAATATCATGGGCGTCGTCGTACCCGAGGTCAAAGGAACCAACCTTTCATTGTCACTCGAACAGCGTGGTATCGGATTGATCGGCGGCTCAGCCTACATCGACGAGGCCGCCGATAGTTATGGTAAATTGATAGAGAAGATAGTGAAAGCTGCCGAGATGGAATCTACTTTGAAGCGACTGCTTGTCGAGATTGAAGCGACCAAGCGTCGGGTCAACGCATTGGAATTCAAAGTCATCCCAGAGATGGAAGAAGCGCGAGAATTCATCCAATTACGACTTGAAGAAATGGAACGAGAAGAGACTTTCAGGCTGAAGCGTTTCAAAAACAAGTGATTTACAATCAAGCGTAGCATTGATGTCTTATCGCTATGACCCCAAGCCGCTCCATAGGTGTGAGGTGAGGGTAATTTCTACCGATAACGATGAACTTGAACCGATTACCATCGCTGGCGAGGCTTGGAATCAGCGACAATTGCTAGCCTCCATTGTCGGGCGTTATTTCGCAATCGAGCAAGAACTTGGCGGCCTTTGGCCGGCTTGGGTGGTCTATCCAATCACTGAAGATGAAGAGGAGTCCGATGTTCACGATTCTCTAATCACCCTCAACCTACATCTCAAGCATCATGATTGGATGGCTGAACTGGGTGTCGATGAACCATGGGTGATAAAAATCAAGCCGAGGCCGATAAGGCAATTCATCACAACCAGAGGGGCCTGGATATTTTTCTGGCTCGGTTCATTAATTTCCACATTCATCGTCGGTATCTCGTGGATGAAGCCACGATATTCTTCGGTAGAATGGTATGATGTTGAAATTATGATGCCTGTCTTACTCTTCTATTCGATACCCTTCCTCGGAACCATCGCCCTAGCATCTTACCTACAGAAAAAAGTCGCAGCCAAGATGGGCACGCGCATCGGCGGAATAATCCCAGTAATGTTACCATTTCCCTACTTCCCTTGGCCGTTCGGTGTCATTTCGATACCCACTACACCGAGAATGGATGATGTCACTTGGGATGACCGCCATCGATTGGGGCTGGTTTCACTTGTCGCACCTGCTACATTATTGGTTTCCGGCCTGATTTTCGTACTAGCAGGTCTTGTCCTCACCCCCCAGAATACGGCATTGAATGAGATGCCCATTAGACTGGAATTATCACTATTTCCACAGACTCTGGGAACCCTGTTACTTGGTGCCGAAGGTTATCTACTCGCCTGTTCATGGGCACACCCATTAGCCTTAGCCGGTCAAGGATTGATGTTGATGGGATGGATTTCCTTACTACCTTTCCCTGGGTTACCTGGTAATCGAATCCTCGTCGCTGAATTAGGGCTAGAGGCGTCGAGGAGCACCGGTACCCAAATCGCATTATTCCTCGCCACCTGCATTACTGGGTTGATGTTTGGTGCATTCACCGGCCATCAATTCTGGACTTTCCTTACCATACTTGGAGCGATTAGTATTCTGATTAATGGTGCTGACACTTCGAGCCCGCGAATTCTTGACGATATCAAACCGTTTAGAGAAAGTTCAACCCTAAGTGTGTCACACATCATTTTCTTAGCCCTATTGTTGGCATTACCAGCAGAATACCCAACTGCGGAGGTAGTGGATTGGGATGGTGAATTGGAATGGAGCGTTCCTGAAATTGTAGCGATGGAAATCAATTCCAGTGAGGATATCAGCATTGTAGTGAAGTCAACTTCTCTCACTACCCGTGAGTGGTCGATTCAAGTTTGGTCAAGTACGACTGAATGGAATCTATCATGGGATTGTAGTGGAGAAAAATTAGGAATTTCCGAGATATGTAGTGGCCAAGTAACACCCCTACAGAGTAAAGAGGTCACCCTGATTGTGAATTCACCGGAAAACATTGTCGGCGCCACTGGAGTAGAAATCCATTTATGGCTTGAGGACGAGGGTGTTGGCACTGCCTCAAGTGTGCAAATTATCCCGAAACTTCCAGTCGTCGCAACTTCGAAATATTGGAATTGGGATGGAAATCATCTGGCGCCGCGGATCTGTGCTGAACTCAGTGTCGATAGCAAAGCACCGATTGGAAATGTGACCCTCGCAGCCGGTGATGGTTTAGATAGTGTCTTGTGGAGTTTGGAGAATACTTCTCGAATCGCCATCAACCCAACAGAGGTTGATGGAATTGTCGAGGTTTGTGCCATAGGTGCGAACGGAGCCATACACCTCCTCAATAGCGGCGAATTGAGCAGCAAATTATTGCCCGCTATCGAGTGGATTGGAGATGATGGGTCTTTGTGGTCGGCGGAATTAGCAATTGCTTCAGCACCTTCCAACTTGCTTTCAAATGGCCTTACAGTAACTGTTGATGATTCGCATTCGCTATTTCAATCCGGTCAGCACCTATTGCTCGGAGAAGAGGACAAAATGTGCGATTTAGACGCCTCTCCGCGCCTGCCCGCAGGCGACAATACCTCGTGGGCATGGGATTTGAGTTTACGAGACCAGGGTCTACTACCAAACTTAGTGGATGGTCAAATTAATCTCACCTTACCGGAGAGCGGATGGTTACATATCTGTGAAGATAGACTATTGCCAAGTCAATCGTGGAGTATCACATCATCCAGCAACCAAGAATTATCTTTGACGACCTGGGACGGAGAGCTCATCGATTTATGGATTTCAAACTCAAGTGATACGATATCTCGTACTTGGGAATTGCCGGTGAGTGATGCTTTGGTGAGATTACATGGTGACGGAATCATAGATGCCAGCATCGATGGTGCAACGGTAAACCTATCATTGACAACTTCAGATTCATCACTTCGAGCTACTGTGGTTTGGTTACAGGTCGAAGCGGATGGGAAGGTATTGTTCAATGTTGCATCATGGTCGCTGGGGGGCGATGAATGAAATGCGCAATTCTCGGTGCCGGAGCGATTGGAACTCTGGTCGCCGGAAAATTATCGCAAATCGATGCGGTTGACCTACTTCTCTACTCGCGCCGCGAGCAAGCGATGGCATTGGCTGCATTTGGGCTTAGACTGGAAACCGAGTCGGAGACGATTTCAATTCCCGCATCACGATGGTCGGTCGTCGAATCTGGTGAAAATACACCTTCTGACTGGGCTGGGGCAACAGATGTGGTTTTACTTTGTAGTAAAGCGAATGCAACCGAAGAATTAGCCGCTGTGGCTGCACATCTTCTGTCTTCAGAAGGAGTCGTAATCTCCTTGCAGAACGGAATAGCGAACGAAAACATACTCGCCAGATTCTGCGGATCCCACCGTGTCCTCGGGGCGCTGACAACCCACGGTGCAACTCGACTTGAGCCGGGAAAAACCAAGTGGGCTGGTCGGGGCGAGATCGTGATTGGAAATTGCGGCGGCAACTTAACTTCGCAATCACCACAGGTGGCCGAGTTATTGAACCACCTCCACTCTGCTGAACTCAACCCTCGGTGGTCAGAGAATATCGATGCCGAATTATGGTTGAAATTGCTGTTGAATTGTGCCATCAATCCATTGGCGGCGATATGTGGTTGCAGTAATGGCGGGCTTTTGGAATCACCGCATTTGCATGAACAATCGCTTTCCACTCTGCTCGAGGCGGCCATGGTAGGGAGAACAATCGGCATCGACCTGCCACAAGATGAATCGCTGATGGAGCAATTGGATTTGGTACTTGCCGCAACGGCAGAAAATGATTGTAGCATGTTGCAAGATCTCAGGCGTGGGGCGACAACTGAAATCGATTCCATCAATGGCGAGGTTTTGAGAATAGCCGAACAGGCTGGCATAGCATGTCCACTCAATGCACAATTGGTTGCCTTGGTCAAAGGAGTCGAGAATTCTCTTCACTATTAAGCGAGGTCGTGATTGAAATGCAGTCCGATATTTTGTTGCATTGATTGGCTTGAAGAGCAAACGTGTTGGGCGACTAAAATCATATTTCTCAATTCGACCAAAGAGCGGGTTGGGCGGCATCTTCTCCAGATTCTATCCGCCTCTTCAGATAACAGTTGTAAGCGGCGTGCTGCGCGTTGTAATCTGGCATCACTCTTGACTAGGCCGACATCGTGGGTCATTGTTGACTGAAGTGCGTTTCGATCTTGCTTCAGCGGGCTGTGTTCAACTAGACTAGCCAAGTCTTCACAACGCCATGGGGGAAGTGCTTCTTCCTCTACCAACTGTTTGCTATTAGGATGATTATTAGCGATCCAATCAGTCGCTCTATAGGCAAATACTACCGCCTCTAGCAGGCTGTTTGATGCTAGTCGGTTGGCGCCATGCATACCGCTGCACGCGACTTCGCCAATGGCGTAAAGTCCTGCCATCTTGCGGGAAGAATCGGCTTGTTTCACGCGGCCATTAACATCGACATCAAGGCCGCCAACAAAGTAGTGTGCCGCAGGTGCGACCGGCAGAGGGTCGCGTCCAAGTTTCAAGCCATGCCGCTTGAGTCTGGATGCGATGGTCGGGAATCGCAATTGTAATTCGGATTCCTGGAGATGTTCAGTGACTAGAAAAACACAATCGTCTCCGCTCTGTTTCAATTCCTGATCGATTGCTCTAGCGACTATATCTCTAGTCGCAAGACTGCCTTGCGGGCTGTATCTGTTGGTGAATGACAACTCTGCAACATCACCCCCGCTCGTTTTCCATTCAGAGTACTCTGACTTGCTCAACAGTACCGCACCTTCACCGCGCAGTGCTTCTGTAATGAGAAAAGGTCTGTCACCGGATATTGCCAGCGCGGTGGGGTGAAATTGGATAAATGCCATGTCCTTGGTTTTCGCCCCGGCTCGTATCGCCATCGCCGTTCCATCGGCTGTTGCAACCGACGGGTTTGTGGTGTGTTGATACAATTGCCCAGCCCCCCCGGTGGCGAGGATAATGGCATCAGCACCGAGCGTATTCATGGTTTCATTATCTAAATCTAGACACCACACCCCTACAATATCCTTCTCAGTAGCATTGTGGTCACGTAATATCAAGTCGACGACCAACTGATTTGGGCGTAGGGAAATCCGTGGACTACGCAAAACCGCATCGAGTAATGAGCGTTCTATTTCAGCCCCAGTCGCGTCTTTAGAATGTAAAATTCGCTTCTTAGAATGCCCGCCTTCCTTGGCCAGATGAAATTCACCTGAGGTTGCTCTGTCGAATTCGACCCCGTAGGAGAGTAAATCAAGGATTCTGTCACCAGCTTCTCCGACCACAGTCCTAACTATTTCTTCGTCACAATGCCCCGCTCCAGCGCTCAACGTGTCATCAATGTGAGCATGCAAGCCAATTCCGTCGGTCTTATCGAGAATCCCGGCAATTCCTCCTTGAGCCCAGTTGGTAGATGATTCGCGGGGGTCACTCTTGGTGACTATGCGTACTTCCCAGCCTGCGTGTGCAAATCTTAGACTTGCGAATAATCCGGCGATGCCAGAACCGACTATTACTGCGCGCGGCATGTCGTTCGAATCTTCGTACATTGGTTCGATGTTCAACCTTCTCCCACGGCCGCTCACCCATATCACTATGGATAATAAGCATTCATAACGCGTTATGGCTAGGGCACTGCGGGTGGTATTGATATTGCTGTGCCTCGGCCTGATTGCGGTTCCATACGTAAATGCCACATCTGGATTTCATACGCATAAAGGCAAGGAAATGAAATTCATCTGGTCGGAGGTGCTGATGGGGGATTGTGATGAAAGAGGAATTAACCAAGACTACGAACAAGATGGTGAAAGCACTTGTGTAGAGCCTTTGAGCGTCGACTCCCAAGACGTTATTCCAATCGCAATAGGACTTCTGGTAGGTTTCATGCAGGTGCGAAAGGTTGTCAGCCCAGAAAGTAAACCGGTAAAGTCTTCCCGCTTTGCCAAGGCGAAAGTGGTCAGCGGTGGGGCGCTATTTGTCTTGATATTCACTGATATGGCTGGAATTCTGGCACCTGGAGATGAGATGGTGAATTGGGCCAGAGTGGTCGGCGCCCCCCTTCCCAATGCGATGTTCCACGGTATTTTCGCGGTAATCGGATTACAATTGATCAAGAAAGGCCGGGCTGAAATGGTGGTGTGTAAAGAGGAGCAAATAGCGATTGCATCCGAGTCCGAAATGAATGTCCAGGATGCTCTGTTCCGCCGACCGATGCAGGATGTATTCGGTCGAGATGCCACGACCAAGAGTGCAGATAAATTCCGCACCGTCGGTGAACTTCGCACGAAGATGGGAATCGACCGGTTGGATGATGATTTTGAAAGAGCTCTCGCTGGAGATGTTGCGGTCGAAAAACCCTGCGGTTATTGTGATGGTGCTGGGTGTGGAATTTGTAAAGATATCGACGGCCTATAGGCTGGTGGCGAAAAAACATCCCCTTGCAAATCTATCTAACATTCGCCTTGCTAACGTATTGCTTATTACCTGTCCGGTTACGCTGTGATGCTAACGTCAGCCAATCTGATGGCGAGAGGGGAATGGGATGTTGTATCTAAAAGGTGTTGAACTTGAGAATTTTAAGTCATTCAAAGGTGAAGTGACGATACCATTAGTCAGGGGTTTTACGGCAATCACTGGGCCGAATGGCTCAGGGAAATCGAACATTGGCGACGCAATACAGTTTGTATTGGGTACGAAATCGAACAAAAACATTCGCGCAGACAATGTTCGGGACTTGATTTTCAATGGCGGAGGTGGTGGAAAGCCGGCGCGCTATTGCAAGGTCACACTGATATTTGCCAATGATGTTGGAGAAAGCGGCCAACGACGGATGAGTGTGGATTCTGACGAGGTTAGATTCATCCGCCATGTGCGCTTGACCAAGTCCGGAAACTCGGTTTCGGTCTACAAACTCAATGATGAAGATAGCAGTCGTAATCACTTTCGGTTGCTTCTGGCCGAAGCTAATGCCAGTGCCGATGGATACAACATCGTATTACAGGGAGATGTTACCAATCTCGCAAAAATGACCCCCCGGACTCGTCGCAAAGTTCTCGATAAGGTGGCTGGCGTCACCGCTTATGATGATGAGATTAGGCGGGCAAATTCTCAGAGAGACAAGGTAGATGAGTTCATCGAAAGAATTTTCATCCTTCAAACCGAATTAAGTGACCAACTTGGTAAATTGAAGAAGGAGAGAGAAACTGCATTGAGGGCTAAGGAAATAATTGCCGAACTCAATTCCGCCCGCATCACCCTGCTACAATCGAAGCACCGCTCGCGTTTTGATGAGATTCATTTCCTTTCCGATGAACAGGTGCGTTACAATAGTGAGGCAACAGGCCTGCGTGAGGAGGTCAAAGCAGGAGAGAAGGAATTACTCAGCCTTGATGACAAAGTCGTCGAACTAGAGCGTCAAATCACAGAGATACTCGGCGATGATGCCGCAGTACTAATGGAACGAATCAACAAATTGCACCGTGACATCGACCGTCGTGGTGACCAGATAACCGATGCCGAGGGCGCTCGGTCTGAAGCGTGCGAAGATATCAAAATACTTCTTGCTGAAGAGGAAGAAGCGAAGGCTGCCCTAGGCCAACATAGTGCTGAAAGGGACTCGGCGACATCGGTTATGGAAGAGGCCGCTATTGCACTGAAAACAGCTGAGGAAGCGGAGAATAAGGCGCGCGATGCCTTACTCGCAGGAGATAAGAAAACTCACCAATTGACCCGTGATTTAGGCAAGTCTGTCGAAGCGGTCACAGTTGCTCAAGAGGCTCTTGCCAAAGCACAACTAGGCCGCGACAGGGCAGCTCAGCACGTCGAAATGACGGCGCAGAGATTTGCCGATGCACAGGAGCAGGTCAGCGAACTACAACTCGCGGTCGATGATTTGAAACTCGAAGGAGAAGAGATGGGTGAAAGTGATCCTGATAAGGAGCGAGCCAATCTTGGCAAGGAACTTATCACCCTGCAGACAAGTGAACAGAAACTTGCGCAAGAAGCAGACAATCTTGAGGTACAATTTCGCACAGCAGGTCGTCAACTGGTGGTAAAACGCACTGAGTTGGAGAGCCACGCCGGCGGTCGTTCAGGGATGGTCGCGGCGGTGCAACAACTCTTACAATTACGTGATTCGGGGGAAATCAATGGCATTATCGGCACAGTTAGTGAATTGTGCCGTCCATCGGACAGTACTCATGAACTCGCTCTGGCAACCGCAATCGGCGCCGGTGGGATGTCAGGAATCGTAGTAGAGGATGATGCTGTTGCCAGCAAGTGTATGCAATGGTTACGCGAAAACAAGGTCGGCCGGGCCATGTTCCTACCACTCAACA
>Ga0302120_10001435_pt1 | contig 11189 bp, 13 predicted proteins | sample AG5_Bottom_MG_FD_203118 | JGI IMG/M metagenome (GOLD analysis project Ga0302120, IMG submission 203118) | Marine microbial communities from Western Arctic Ocean, Canada - AG5_Bottom | ecosystem: Environmental > Aquatic > Marine > Oceanic | place: Canada: Western Arctic Ocean | collected 2017-10-01 | reverse complement strand
CGTGAGAGTTTAGCATTAAAATAACCTGGCCAGATACTGAGTCTGTCTGGGTTGTGTTCCATCATCTCACCTCACTGGGGTAATGCCCCATCATACCGGTGAGGATAACGGGGTTATCAAATCATTCAAGAAGGATGCCGTTGATAACGCCATCTTTACCTGGACGAGAAGTAATACGTGCACGACCTTTGTCGGTTTCGATAATTGCTCCCTTGACCAGAATGTTTCTACGAACATAGTTTGGATTAGATTGGTTCTCAACTACTGAATGGATCGTTCCAATTATAGTCTTTCCAGTTTTGGTATCATTTAGAGAAACTCGGTTTTCCGACATGACACGAACCATGATATTTCCACCAGTTTTTCGGTAGATTTTGCGCTTTGGTTCGCCAACTAATGCGAATTGCTTTTCGGTCGATATTTCAGTAGAACGCTTGCTGCGAGCCCGAACTAGACGACCACCTGAGGGTTTGCGACGAGATACTCCATGCCATTGTGCCATAATAATCCAATCCTTACGACTCCATCCGACCGGCCAACCATATATGAAAGCAACCCTTAGATACAATTCGCTTCAAAGCGCGATACTGAACGGCCATCTATCGTCTGCAATATTGCAACTAATCTGTCTCCAGCATGTAATTGCCCAACTCCTGCAGGCGTACCTGTGAACAAATAATCGCCAGGGCAGACCGGTGCCCACTGCTGCAGTGCAACGAGTTGCATACTCGGAGTAATGCTCATTTGTGAAAGAGGTGCTTGCTGAACAACCACTCCATTTACTGTTAAGATTAGAGCCAGTCCTTTTTCTTCATCGACCATTGAATGCATATCATCTGTCCAATCAGAAAACGGACCAATCACTGCACTGCCTGTGAAACACTTTCCTTTGGCCCAAGGTATTTGTTGTTCTCGGCATATTGATTGTGCAGCTCTATCGGTCAAATCTAAACCAACTGCTACTGCCTCTGGTTGAAGATTATTTCCCAAACGAATTACGCATTCAATCTCATGATGAACTTCGCCAGGATGCTGTGAAATTTGCAATGGGCCTTGTCGAGTGATACAGTTTTGCGGTTTTACAAAAAATACCGGTTCGGTCGGTTGCTGATTGCCAAGTTCTTCAGCGTGTTTAGCAAAGGTTCGGATAGTACACCATAGTGCCATAACCCTGTCCAAGACAAAACGCCAAATGAACAAGTTGGTAGTGCTAAGGGTCAAAAGTAGTAACCTATAGCATTCATTGATGGCAAAGGAATGGCATATCAAAAAGCGACGCCCAGTCCGCAGAAAACAAATCGCACCTTTGTTAAAAGAATTAGAATTTGCCCTTGGGATTGATTTGGCTGTTGATGGCGCTTTCCTTGAAATGGCTCAATATGGTCCTTGGCAAATGGTCTTTGTAGACAAAATAGCCAAATCGGTTGAATTAAAAAATGATGACGGAAAGCGCTTCGCATTTTTGACTCTGCGTGGATTTTTAGAACATTCTGATTCTGCAAAATGGGTCAATGTTGATCATGGTGCAATCCCATTCTTGATGAATGGTGCGGATTGTATGGTGGCTGGAATTCAAGATGCTGACCCGAGTATCGAAGTTGGTGATTTAGTTTGGATTCGTGATATGACACATAAACGCCCTCTTGCCATTGGTTGGACGACCATGGATAGTTCTGAATTAATTGCTTCTAGTAAGGGAAAGGGAGTCAAAACTCTTCATTGGGTTGGCGACGAACTTTGGGGTATGGATAGTTGAGTAAGTATCAAGAAGTACCGGTGTAAGCAAGTGATATGCACGGCCGTCATCTCATCTCAATGTTGTTGATTGTCACTCTAATATTCCCCTTGGTCGCCGGTTCATCGCTAACTGGAGGCGTTGATAAAAATCCGGATGAATCAGAAGTGCCTTTCTCAATCGTTGAAAGAACGAACCCTAGTATCGATGGCAAAGATTGGAACATTGAAATAAAAATGGATGATGACGCATATGAAAATGGAACTATATTTGTTATCACTACGCAAATCTGTACCAATGATGGGGTGTGTGACCCTCCAGTTCCACAAGAGAGCGTTGTAGAGGGCCACAATTATGCAATTTCTATCAAACCTAAATCCGACCACACATATGTGAATTGGAGAGTCAATGCTGAATATGAAAACGGCGATGAGGAAAACTTTCCCCAAGGAGATTGGTTCAAAACATGGTCATCTTGTTGGTTTAACGATGATGCATGGGGTGGCGTAGATTCCACCGGAGATGGATGCAAGGCTAGTGACGAGAGCGGCATACTTCCAGGATTTGCATTACCTACTATACTAGGATCTATTGCAATGGCAATCGCGTATTACCGTCGTGATTAATTGAGATGTTCTACTAAACGTTCAACGAAGCGGCGCTGCTCGTAATTCCAATTTTGCATTACCACTGAAACACTTGACTTATCTTTGGATAGATTGCCATCAACAAAACCAACTTCCGTTAAATCACTATTCACCAATGGTAAATTCTTGCCCTTACATTCTAAGAGTAGGCCTTTTTCAGTCATTGTTGCTGTTCCGAATGAAAATGTTACTTTGTTATCGGATTGCTTTGTTTTTACCTGTCCAGCTTTCAAAAAGCGAACAAGCGCATCCAGCAATGAATTCACATCTACATCTGATTCGATCGCTCCTGAGCCATAAGCGGAAAGGAATTCTAGTTCTGTAGAGTTTTGTTCTATGAGGTGGTCCAAACCGCGACCAATTTTCTCTTCCATAATAATCACCTCACAATGGTCCTTGAATAAGGTTCCAACCAATCAATCTTCCATCGCTTGCATCTGCAACTAAAGAAAGATGATTAGACCATTGTCCGGAATCCCATTCACGCGACATGTCGACCGTAGTTACACCGCTTGAACTATCAACAAAATTATTGAGAATTGAATTTAGCCCGCTATCTGGGACCATTACCAAATATCCCATTCTTGTCTCTGGCTGATAATCTCCACCTGTGGTGAAAAATTTATCATTTCCAGTTAATTGTGGGAAACGAGAATTATCGATTAAGCGTTCTTCCATCATACTGAGATTCAAGACGCTCGGAATGGAATCACGATTATGTGATATTTCTTCATCATATGCACCTTTGTCAATATAATTACAATTCTCTTCGCTGGCTTGACCGCTTACTGAAAATTTAACCCAACCTGCAGTATTGTCAGTCGCTACCCATGAGACATTCCAGGTAGTCGCACCATTTGCCCTTTCATCGATGGCTCGCCAGATATAACCGCCATCGTTCAATGCTGCTGTTGCTCCGGTTATCTCACCTGAAAAATAATCTAAACATTGAATTGATTGTTCTAAATTGTAGCCTCTTTTATCTGATTCATCTGGTAAGTGATTATCTGATTGACCCCAATCAATTAAATCATCACTACTTGGTTTGAATTCATTTGCTTGAGGGCGGTTATCGTAATTCTTACCCAGATCAAGTAATTTAACACCTCTCTTGAGAGTGATGCGATCAAAGGTATGGTGGATTTCTAATTCACCATCAGGCAATACATAATCTCCTAGTAATTTTGAGGTTGTAGAGCAACCTGCTCGATTGGAGTCGCTTCCTGAAATTACTACATCTACTGTTTGTTTAGCAACCCATGGACTGTCTTCTCCAACCCAAAGGGTCATCGAAGCAGAACCAAGACAATATGCTTCCAAGTCATGATGAGTTGCGGTAATTTTCCACATCGGGTCATTACCAATTTCTTCAATACCGATAACTCTCCAATCCCATCCAAGGTTAGAGCCAGTCGCGTCATTATCGATCAAATCATTAGCAAATAATTCTTTGACTTCAACCGGTTGGGAAAGCAAGGCAAATCCAGGTGCTATTGTTTCTAGTCCACCGAACAATGAGCCAATCCCATAAGACATCACATTGCCTTGGTAAGCATCATCTAGAGTTACGCTCCATTGAACCTGATTGGCAACAGATGATTGTTCTCTTAATTCTGTCCAACTTGTCAAGGTTAATTCTGAAGAACCACTAACGCTGGCAAATGTGTCGGAACAGGCGTTTGAACCCGGAATTGATGAACGTAAGTTGCGTTGTACTGTAAATCTATCAAAGTCAAAAGAATTGGTTGCTTCAACAGCAAGCCAATCAGCACCTTGGCCACCACGAACTGAAACCGCACCTAATCTATCCATCGAACTTTGTGAAGATAGTTCATCCGCGCCACCTTCAATAATAGAAGTTTGACCCATTCCAGAATATTCTAGGCGGATTTTACAGATATCATCTTCAGTCTCTATATTGTCTAATACTAAATCTAAGAATCCTTCAGTGGCAATAAATTCACCTTCTGAAATTGAATATTTCATCTCGTCACCATATTTTAGAGGGTCTCCTGTAAATGGGTCAAGTTGATTGTTGATGAACCACCAACCTCCAGCTGCAAGCATCATTGCAGTTAGTAATATGGCAGCAACTTGTGGACGTTTAATAATCTCGAAAAGAGTTGCTGGTTTGACATTCCCCTTTGATTTGCGAGGAATTGGGGCTGGTTTCTCCTCCTCTCCTTCATCGATGAGATCTGCATCTAGAATCTCGGCATCGATGAAATCCTCTTCTGCAAATTCTACATCTTGTAAAATTACTTCATCTACTTCAGAATCATCTTCTTCGGGAGTTAATGTAGATTCATCTTCCAATGACATTACAAATTCTTCTTCGACTACTGCGGGCTTTTTTTTCTTGGATGTTTTTGCTTTAGTTGCTTTCTTTACAGAAAGTCCAATTTCACTTCTATTAAGTCCAAACTCTAGTAACCTTTCAACCAAAACACTTTTTTTGCCTGTAGTTGGTAAATCATTCAAAATGCATAAGGCCTTCAATTTGGCAACCGTCAAAGAGGATGTCTCTTCTACCACCATAGTGAACTCCAAACCAATGGCGCGCATTAATCCCTTTCAAGACCTGCCCTTGTTGGGTCAATTAAATGGCCATTCGCGAAGGATTGTCAAAAAGGCAAGGTTGCTAATTGAAATCGGCAATAAAGGTGTTATCATTCTTCGTAAGCACTGAATGAACCATCTTCTGATTTGACATAGACTGATTGTGCGTAGGTGCCATCAGCGTATATTTTGAAATAATAACCATTATCGGTTTCTTCGAATCTTTCACCAGTGCCCTCAGTTACTTCTTCAGCAACTGGTTCATTTTGTTCCACTTCTGCTGGTGGAGCGCCCGGCGGACCAGATGTTGGCCCACTTGTAGGGTCACCTGTTGGCCCTGAAGGTGGTGCACCGGCAGGTCCTGATGCGATTTTATCCTTGGAAATTTCTGATAATACTTTGGATTCGGTCGTTTCATCGGTGCCTTCTAGCATAGAGCGCACTGTTTCACCATGCTTCTGAGCACCGATAAAGGCAAAGATTGAGAGGAACAAAAAGCATAATCCAAACACTCCTGCAAATATTTGGTTAGGCCACATCTTTCCGTTAACTTTCATATCAGAATTAACATTACCAAGATTATCTCCATTAGAATCTACATATTGAACTATCATGCAATAAGCGCCAGGGTCAACATCAAATTTAAAATCGTATGTTACGCCTTCGCTTGGAGTATCTTTTGTTACCTGATAATGATGAGTATGGCCGCTTCCATTCCTCGCCACTGGGGTAAACTCTCCAAGATTACTTTGGCAATCATCCGCTTGTATTAGATAGGCGCCAAGTAAAACTTCGGATTTTTCTGGAACGGATGATGCTTCAACTGATATCGTAACTGGTACATCTGTAAAATCATCACCTGGAATTGGCAATCCCCAAATATATCCAATATCCTTCTCCGCTGAATTGGTGAAATTATCGTAATCCGCTCCAAACGGCATTGGGAACAATGCAAAACCAAACAAAATTGCTGCGATCCCTAGAAACAAGAAAACATTCCAGCGAGCCCGTTTTAATGCCGTCTTACGACCATCTAATGACAGGTCTTCTAGTTGCTCATCCATGTCTTCATCGACAGCAATCTCGTTAGCGAGTTCTACCTGCTCATCGTCGGTCATATCCGTTGCCACATTATCCAAGCACTTGAAAGAAACGGAAAGTCAACTGACGCAAGAGGCGATGGGCTCAATAATGAGGTCTATTTGCGAGTAACATGGGAATTCGTGTTGCTGTGCTATCACGTGGACCCCGTTTGTATAGTACAAGAAGATTGGTTGAAGAGAGTAAAAAGCGGGGAATTGAGGTCGAAGTTGTAGATCCAATGAAATTCTCTCTTTTCGTTGCAAACGGTGACATCAATGTCTCATACAAAGGTGAACCATTCGCATTTGATGCGATAATTCCCCGAATTGGACATTCCATTACAAAACATGGTGTCGCAGTTTTACGACATTTGGAGCAATTGGATGTATGGACTGCAAATACTGGGCAAGGGATATTGCAAAGCCGTGATAAATTACACGCCAGTCAAATTCTTGCACGAAACAATATTCCAGTTCCAAGAACCACCTATGTGCGAGACACATTAGATATTGAAGCCGCTATTGATTCGGTTGGTGGTCTACCAGTCGTCATCAAGGTGACTTCTGGAACACAGGGACAAGGTGTTTTCTTGCGGCATACTCTGCACGAAGCAAAGAATCTAGTTCAAGGATTGTTAATGACTGGACGTTCTATTTTAATTCAAGAATATATTGCAGAATCACATGGTATAGATATTCGGGCCCTAGTCGTTGGTGACAAGGTAGTTGCTAGTATGCGTAGAAAGGCAAGGGGTAGAGAATTTAGAAGTAATTACCACCTCAATGGAACAGTAGAAAAGGTCGACCTACCTGACGACATTGCAGAGGTTGCTTGTCGTGCAGCCCGCGTATTAGGGTTGCAGATCGCTGGAGTGGATCTGCTTGAATCCGACCAAGGCCCGTTGGTTCTAGAAGTAAATTCATCACCTGGCCTAGAAGGAATTGAAAAGGCTAGTGGAGTGAATGTCGCTGGTGAAATTGTTGATTTCGTCACTTCTGAAGCTTCATTCTCTAAAGTCGATTTAGACCAATTGATGCGTACTGTCCCTGGCCAAGGAATGATGTCTTTGCAAATTAGAAACCATCCGGACCTCGTTGGAGAAAAATTATCTGATCTTTTCAAAACTAGTGTGGATGTTCCTGTTTTCGCATTGTCAAGGGATAATTCCTTGTTATGGAATCCAGACTCGGAATTACAATTAAGATATGCCGATGTTCTAATTTGCTATGGCCAACTTACAGAACTTCGCTCTTCTCTTAGGCAAGCAATAGGAGAAATTCCGAACGAGATTGATACTGAAGTTGAACAAGAAGCCTAAGTTGAATTGGATACAATAACAAGTAATAAGCATTAATTGCGACTAATTTGCGATTAGTTAATACAGCGTTGCCAATATTATCCGTCAAACTGTGTAGTGAAATTTGCTGTTAGCGCGCGGTGGCTTCTTATGATAGGCCACTGTCCTCTTTCATGCTCTTAGGAGCAAATGGGATGTACGGCCGCTTCGGCGGTAGGCGAATTTCGCCAAAAAACGAGGAGGAAGAGAGATGCGGTCACGCAAAGCAATAAGACCAAGCCAACTAAGGCTTGATGCTGAATCTCTTAGCCTTCCAAACCGATTAATTCACTTACAAGACCTAGATTGGATCAGTTGTTATCAACAGCAATTGCGTACCGAAAATAAGTCTGAAAATACCCGACGCAATTATATGTGCCACCTTAGAAGTTTAATCGAAACTGCATTGCCTGGAGAAAAGGTATTATCACAACATGATTATGATTTTATGACAATTGTTGAATTGGCATCAAGGATGGAGCCATTGAATGGCAGAATAGACCGTTGGTCTCATTCTCAAGCCGATTTAAGGCCTACAACTTTCAATGCCAAACTCGCTGCTGCAAAGCATTTATTGAAGTGGATTGGCCAAATTTGGCCCGACCATATTGGAAGAGTAAAGACTGGTAAGAGACTACCTAGAGTATTATCTCGTAGAGAATTGTCAATGGTATTGGAAGCCTCACGGTTGAGTGAAAATGCTGTTGCTTCAATTGTTGTTGTTATGCTATTAGACACCGGTATGAGAGTGAGTGAAATCTGTAATCTGGATATTGGTGATATCGATTTTGCCGATGGCTCTGCTAGGGTTAGAGAAGGAAAGGGCGATAAAGATCGACTCGTATTATTCACAGATAGAACACTGGAACGAATCAAAGCATGGTTGCCGGTAAGAAATGAAAGAGCCGCTAAAGATGAATTAGCATTCTTACTCAATACTCGTTGCAGGAGATTACAACCTCGTGGCGTTCAAAGACTGATGGATTACTTGGCTGTTGAAGCATCCATCCCTAAAGGAAAACTAACACCCCATGTATTGAGACATAACTTTGCTACCGGTTTACTTGAAAGAGGAGCTGATTTGGTTTCTATTCAACGATTACTGGGGCATTCCAGCATAGCAACTACCAGGAATTACTTAGAGATTTCAGACCAAACACTGCGCGAAGTATACCATCGCGCTCAAGCAACTCGTAAAACAATTGAAGCAGAAGCTGCACAACAGCAACATGATGTTGAGGAATTAATTGAAACAACGCCTTCTACCAGTTCACTGGGAATTTGATTCAATTACGCTTTTGTTTGCGCTTAGAAATTAATTTAGGACCAAACCATTCTCTATGTGGGCGGATTTCTTGGCCGCTGTGTCCTACTATTGGGCAATACTTTCCAGATCGGCAACGAGAGCAATTTTCTTTTGCTGGTAATTCTACCGCTTTGCGAAGTCTTCCGTACTTACGCCTCGGCATGGATAGACAACTAAGCCAAACGGCTTTTGTTTATTGCGATTGATTGGAGGTGAAATCAACGTTTCTTCAAACGCTTCATCCACTCGAACTGGTCAACACTCTTTGGAACTTTGATGGTTCCACCTTTTCTTCCAGTTTCTTTAGCGAGATCCTTCACTTTGCTAACAGAGGCTTTAGCAACCTTGCTGATTTTCTTAGGTGTTGCTTTTGCCGCTTTCTTAGCCTTAGTAGTGGTTTTCTTAGCTGAAGACTTTGCTGCTGTTGCTGCTTTCTTAGCCTTAGCAGGAGCCTTCTTAGCAGCCGCCTTAGCCTTAGTAGTGGTTTTCTTAGTTGAAGACTTTGCTGCTGTTGCTGCTTTCTTAGCCTTAGCAGGAGCCTTCTTAGCAGCCGCCTTAGCCTTAGTAGTGGTTTTCTTAGCTGAAGACTTTGCTGCTGTTGCTGCTTTCTTAGCCTTAGCAGGAGCCTTCTTAGCAGCCGCCTTAGCCTTAGTAGTGGTTTTCTTAGCTACTGATTTTACCTTATTTGCGGCTTTTGCAGCGGCGATCGCTTTACCCGCAATCGCTTCACTCAAACCTGCCTTTTGCAAAGATGCGGTGGAAGATTTAGCTAATTTTGCAACGCTATCAATCTTTGCAGCTACTAATTTTTTTGCAGATGCAGCGCTTACATTAGGAAGTGCAGATAAATTACCAGATTTTGAATCAGTTCCCTTAGCAGCCATAGACTCACCCTATGGTAATGGAAAACAGCGCTCACACTTCAATACTTTGATTCAATTAAAATCCACAACCGTTGAATTGATTGCCTATAAGCCAACACATAGGACATATGAGAGAGGCTCTTGGTGGTGATTCGAGTGTACTCTTCGCCCAGGTTAAAAAGGCCACCTCCGACCACAAAATAGAACCTGAAAGTAACCTATTACGAAGTAAACATTTCCATATGGGTAAGCCAGTATATCTAGGAGATGTAGCGATTCGCCTACTTTCGCAATTATCTCAGCCAGACACTCCATTTTTTATTCAACCACCCTCGTTTAACGAACAGATTTGGCGATTTACATGTAAAAGTAGTTCCTTATCTATTTCAGTTGAATCTATTTCATATTGGGGTTTCGGACTATTCAATTCAGGATATCTAAACAGAATTGAAGTTACTGGACCACTACAGGAGCGAGCGAAGGTTTTCTTTGATTTAGTGGCCACATTATCACATAATCCTTGGGAACTTTCACATCGGCGCAGTGCTAGAAGAGTGATGCAAAAAGAATCTATTTCACTCGAAGAAAATGAAAAATCTTGGCGTTATTTAATACAAGTTGCATCTTCCAATATAGAGGAGCAAATTTCGATTATGGCTGAACGTGCAATTCTGGTTGAAAAGCGGATGACATTGAATAAAGATGTCACAAATTGGAATCAACAAAATGCCAATGCTTCATTACAAAGCGCGTTGCATGATTTGGATGTATCTAGAGCCGCTCATGCAGATGACAACTCCCCTGCTGTCGGCCGTGCTCTGGCTAGAGTTGAGGCCTCTTTGATCAGTGCAGACCCAGCAACACAACTTGAAACAAGTGATGAGATGCAAGAGGATTCCCAGGTGGATGGGCAGATTTTGCAATTCGGAGATGCTGTTATTGATGAAAATATGGACATTGTAGACTTATCCGAAAACACTGGCGAAAATGTTGAATTAACCACTGAAGACGCCATTAATGCGGATTTATCGCAAAAAAATGAAGAATAATAATTACTTTTTCGTCCATTTCACTTACGGGTCGCGTTGATAAGGGAGTGGCCACTCGCCCACATCGGTTACAATGGCTGCAAAGAAGAAGAAGTCCGATGGCAGTGGTATCCAGCAAGCCGCTGGTTTAATTCGTTATTTCGATGAAGAATCTGAACATGCTTGGAAAATTACCAAGGGTCAAGTATACTTTACTTGTATCGCAATCTCTGTATTCTTTTACCTTGTTAACGAAGGCGTTGCACAAGCAATCTGGAATATCTTCGCTTGAATAATATCATTGCTTTTAGCAATTGATAATCTTACAAAGGCTTGATCAATACGATTTTTCCTTCTTTAGAAGCCATTGCTTGAGCGACTTGCATTGCGGTTTTCATACCCGAAGTTGCACCAATTGTTTTCGCTTCCCCTTCTTCATGGATTATCAATCGGTGAGTTAGATTGTAAAGAACGCCTTCCTCGATTCTTTGGAATACCCAATGTTCATTTTCAATGGTCACCATTGCTGGAACATCTGAAAGTGGACCCATTGCCTTACCAATTGTTGTGGTCCTAGCCGAAAGACCTTGTAAGTCTCTAAACGGTTTCCAAGTTCTTCGCCTTGATGGCTG
>Ga0302120_10001434_pt1 | contig 11194 bp, 9 predicted proteins | sample AG5_Bottom_MG_FD_203118 | JGI IMG/M metagenome (GOLD analysis project Ga0302120, IMG submission 203118) | Marine microbial communities from Western Arctic Ocean, Canada - AG5_Bottom | ecosystem: Environmental > Aquatic > Marine > Oceanic | place: Canada: Western Arctic Ocean | collected 2017-10-01 | reverse complement strand
TACCAGGGGCGTTGCCCCGAACCATTCGCCCGCTGCAATTAATTGAGAGAAAAAACAATGACAAAACCAAACATCGGATTTATCGGCATAGGCTTGATGGGTGCGGCCATGGTGGAGCGTCTACAGTCCCTTGGTTATAGCCTGACCGTTATGGGGAATGTGTCGCGGCCTCGCATTGATGCTGCCGTAGCCAAAGGTGCGGTTGAGGCCGTGAACGCCCGAGAACTGGCCAAGGCGAGCGATATCGTCATGCTATGCATGGATACTTCTGCCTCGGTTGAGAGCCGGATGAATGGAGTTGATGGCGTGATAGCCGGATTAAAGCCGGGAGTGATCGTGATTGATTTTGGCACCTCATTGCCGGAGTCAACCAAGGTGCTGGGCAAAAAAGTAGCCGCAGCTGGGGCAACCTATCTGGACGCTCCACTGAGCCGAACACCCTCACATGCGGTGGATGGACTGCTGAACATCATGTGCTCCGGCGATCGGGCTGCATTTGATCAGGCCAGCCCGGTACTGGACGACTTGGGTGAGAATGTATTCCATCTGGGTGAACTGGGAACGGGTCATAAAATCAAACTGATCAACAACTTTTTCGCGATGACCACTGCCAACGCCATGGCCGAGGCTTTTGCCATGGCAGACCTGGCCGGCGTGTCCCGGCAGGGGTTGTATGATGTGATGTCTGCAGGGCCGTTGCAGTCCGGTATGATGGATTTCATCAAGGCCTATGGCATAGACGGCAACCCGGAGACGTTGGCCTTCTCGGTGCGCAATGCAGCCAAGGATGTGGGTTACTACCGGAAGATGGCTCAGGATCTGGGCGCTGATACCATCATGTCGGCATGTGCCAACGAGGCGCTGACAACAGCTGTTGAGCAAGGCATGGGTGACAATCTGGTACCACAGATGGTCGATTTCTTTGCCAAGCGTTTCTCTGACTAGGCCATCAAGCAGGACCAAACCATCAAGAGCGCTGATCGGCAACTTTGAGCCAGAGTCGAAGCCGCATCGTTAGGCCTGTGATCGTGTGGCGGTCGGGTTTCCCCGTGAATCGCAAGGGGTTTCCCGGTACCAGATTCTTCTATCACGGCGCCCTCTGGATAACCCACAGGGCCTGAAACGACGTATTTGACCCGACCCCTTTCGCGGCTCTGCCGGCCGCAAGGGATGCCTCAATATCTGCCGTCAAGCCTTGCAAGCGCTTGGGCGAGCGTCAGCTGTTCAGGTGGGCAAGCCCGAGCCCGCGCCTGGGCCACGGCACTTCTATCAACTGTCCGCTTTGCGAGAGTGTAATGTACGCGGTTGTAAGTTCTGGCCCGCCAAAACAGATGTTCGTGGTATAGCGGTCGGGGAACGCAATGTGTTCAACATCGCCGGATTCGGGGGAGATCACGCTGATGCCGCCGTTGATCAGAGTCGCGACACAGACCCGCCCGTCCTCTTCCACGGCCAGACTGTCGAAGCGCTGATAACCGGCAGACCCAGCGACGAACCGTCCACCGTGAGGCGAAGGCCAAGGCTGAGCAGCCATTTCCCCGGGGGCTATGAGGTCAAAGGCCCACAGCCTTGCCGGTGGGGTCTCAGCGACGTAAAGCGTTTGGCCATCGGGCGAGAGGCCAACGCCGTTCGGCATCTCCACCGGGTGCGCCACCGTTCTGACTCCGCTGCCATCAGCAAGGCCATAGAGCACGCGCCCTCGATCCTGGTCGTTGGACCGGACCTTGCCCAGATCTGAGAAATAGAATCCGCCATGCTGATCGAAGACAATGTCATTGGGTCCTGACAGTGGTACACCGTCGGCCTCGGTATAAAGGACCTCAACCAGGCCACTTTCAAGGTCGACCACTTCGATTCGACCCCCACTGTAGTCAGCAGGCTGCATGGTCGGCCGTACGCCCATCTCGTCGACATGCCACTGGAAGCCCCCATTGTTGCAGACGAAGCACCGTCCGCCCGGGCCCATGGCAAGGCCGTTAGGGCCGCCGCCAGGTGTCGCTACGGTCTTTTTACCGCCGTCCGGCAGCACTCGGGTGATGACCCCACGCTTGATCTCAACCACCAGCACGCTGCCGTCAGGCAGCGCCACGGGACCTTCTGGAAATTCAAGCCCCGTAGCGATCACTTTGAACTCAAGTGTGTTTTCCGGCATACGCCTAGCTGCTCCGTATAGATGGATAAACGGAATTCAAAGGGCAAGCGCCCGCTCTACAAAGTTGAGACGGTCCTGACCCCAGAACAACTGATCACCGATCAGGTAGGCGGGCACCCCGAACACGCCTCGGGAAATAGCCTCTTCAGTGTTGGCATCGACTTCATTTCGGCTCGCCTCACTCTTGGCCAGGGTAATCAGTTTTTCAACATCGAGACCCGCTGTCGTGAGTGCAGCACTGACCACCGATGGATCAGCAATATCCTGATCTTCGACCCAGCAGGCGCGCATCAACGCATGGACCAGCTCTGATGGATCTTCCCCGAACTGTCGGGCTGCGACGACTGTACAGTGCGCCAACTGGTCGTTTGTCGGAAAGAACCGGGGCTCAAGGGTGAGCTCGACGCCCAGATGATCCCTCCAGCGGGTGAGTTCCTGCATGCGGTAGGCCTTGCGCTGATCCGAACGGTCTTTCAGCTGCAGACCGCCCGTGCGGGAGAAAATCGTCGTCGGGCTGATCGGCTTGTGGTTCAAGGTCACCTGGTGACGGCTTGCGATCTCCCGCAGACGGGCGTCACCGAGATAACTCCAGGGTGAGATAACAGAGAAATAGTAATCAATGGATCTGGTCATAGGACACCTCACTCTGGCGGGGCATTTCAGGGATCACCCAAAGAACGTTATCACATCATCGTCGGCGACAAGCGTGTTCTTGATCAAAGGGTTGTACATTTCTTTGATACCGATTGGCGCGACCCATAGAATCCGGTCCCTCAGTAACTTGTTGTTGTGTCGTCAATTGTACCGGACGATGTTGATGAAATGATTACCGACTTCCAGGTAAACGACGTAATGTATTATGTCGACCCGCATGACAAACATTTGGGGTATGAAGACGTTTTCACCAAGATTGACATGTGCCGCGTCCATTTTAAAGAAGTGAGCCTTGGCGCGGACTTTGTAGAGCGTTCCATTCATTGAATCCGACGATGATAAATATCCCCTATGATTTTTCATAGCCGGCTACTCGGATTCATATCGAGGATTGTACAGACATGACACGACTTCACTACTTCCAGGGCCGTGGGCGAGCAGAGACGACGCGGTGGATGCTGGCCGTTAGCCAGATTGCATTTGAAAACGTGTCGGTAGACACGCCAGAAGCGCTCGCCACACTGCGCACTACAGGTAAGCTGCCATTCGATCAGATGCCACTTCTTGAAATTGACGACCTGAATCTGAGTCAATCGACCGCGATGATCCGCTACTTGGCGCGCCGCGGCGACTATTATGGCGAGACCGATGCAGATGCACTCTGGTGCGACATGATCGCCGGCGCCGTCGCCGATTTTGCCGAGACGGCGATGCAGGCAGCGTTCCAACCGACCAAAGAGAGCGCATTGGCAACCCTACAAGGCCGGTTTGAGAAATTCGGACCGAGGTTTGAGGCGCGACTGGCCGAGAATAATTCGGGCTTTTGTGTTGGTGCGCGCCTTACGTTCGCCGACGTCGTCCTTGCCGAGGCACTAACCGCCTATCTGGACTGGGCGCCGGCTATCCTGGCAGGCACACCCTTGTTAGCGGCTCTACACGACAGGGTGCTGAACACTCCAGGGATCGCCAGGTATCTGCACTCGGAACAGCGATATCCGATGGCGGGTAATGACTATGTGATTGATGTTGCCAGAGTCCTGCAACGAGCGCTTCCAGCGCATTTACCCGAACCAAATCGGTTTGTACCCGTACGATAACTGGCGACAAATCAGATCCTCTATCCGAGGAATAAAAATAGGCATTTGCTTTTCACGAACACCACAGATGGTGCCATCAACCACTCCAGCACAGCCACCGACGTCGGTTTGACATGGCCCTGATTATCCGTGCTGGCAATCCTGCTGGTCCTGTTATGAGACAACACGCTTAGTATGTGGAACTTCGTAGTAGTTGCTAAGGGTTTTTTGGGTTTTATAGAGTTCGCACAGGCTGCCGTGTGCATTTTGTCCCGAGTCCGCCGGTATCATATTTTCGTCCATGCTGCCCGTGTTAGAAGGGAAATACGACATTGACGACGCGGATGGGTTCGTGGTTAATCTGTCGGGTTGGTTTGGAAGGGGTTTTGAACATGCCGTCTGGCTAAACACTTGACTGGGGAGAATGCTGATGTCCGCAAACCTGAAAAACGATAGCGAGAATATCTACTCGACCTACTGTGCCCTAACCCCGCAACAGGCATCTAAACTGACAGGTCCAGATGTTCCGAAAGTAGAAACCACGCTTCAAGGAAAACTGGTCGATACTCTAATTCCAGAAACACTCGAAGTTGTATACTGTTCACGCGCCCGTAAATTAGGCAGCGTGAGACTACCGTGTGTATTTTGTCCCCGGCCCTGCCAGTACAACATCGATAAACGAGCTCACACGAAACTTTGATCGACCCGGCAAGATAGGAAGCTGTCGATCAGTAACAGGTTGTCTTATGTGAAAGAATCTTTTCCACCCAGGATTCCTTGCGGGACGATGAAAATTTATAAAACTGCGACAGGAATCCGAGAGACCAGAAAACCTCTGCCTGATCAATTAAAACGCTTGTAAAAACGACCTGGCGTATGCCGGATTTTTGACGGCCTACCTAATGGCTACTCTAGTTGTTGCTTATGACTACCGAAAAAGCTGTGTGCAAGGAAAGGCCCGAGCCGACATAAGTCGACCGTTGCTTTCGTTGTGACTATGCTCAATGCGGTTCGACCGATCCCTAGGGCCTCTCATTGGGAACGCCGTAACCAGATGTGATAAATGGCTCAGAGAAATTTCTAGAGCAGCCCAACACGTTGAGTCGTGTGCCGATCTTCGATTCACTACGAACTCATTCTTTCAAACTAAAATGAGGTAGTGGGTGTAGTGGGTGTAGTGGGTGTAGTGGGTGAACTTGGACAGTGTTTTGTACCAGCGCAGGTTAATTTGCACATATCCGTGCAAACCGTACTCTGCCCCCATGCGGATGCGGCGGCGGCCCCCCCTGTGATTTGTTCGAGTTCCTGATCAGATAAAGACGAATAAGCCTCAGACACCCGATCGACTAGATTTTCGGCAGAAACGTCGAACCCGAGTTCTTCCGCAATAGCTTGAAGTTCCTCTGGCGCTTCTACTGGCGCAAGTCGTTCAAGAAGTTCGGGGTCATTCTTGACTTTATCTACGAACTGCTGAAACTGGTCGTTAGTCATGGTGTGCCTCCGTTTAATCGACCCGAAGAAATTCCGGTGAAGAATAGATTAACATAGTCCATAGAAGCAAATAAGCCAAGATTCTCAAAAGAAGTTATTTCGACCTAACTAACAAGACGACTGAACAGTTCTGCGCCCTTTTAGAGGAGAAACTGGGCTGGATGCGCTTGTATTTAGCCTTCAGGATTTCGGTGCTTTTTGCTCACTTTATGGCAGAACCGGTTTGTCCCTTTATTTGAGGGCCAACGCTGACAGGCGTATGTAACTCTTTAGAAAGCAGGACGATGGTGCAGAAAAAACGACTTTTAGATGACTAAGATCGGCAATAAAAACAATATCCGGTGGATGCTTTGGGAGTGAAGCTACAGAGTTTTCCAGATCTGTAGAGTGAAATTTCTGGCCGTACGGCAAAGCCATAATTAATTCTGCGATTTCTCGATCTTCCACCGGCACCAACCCGGCGGCAACTCGAAAAAACGAACTTATTGCCTCTCTTCGCTCGCTACCTCGAGCAAAATAGAGTTCTAAACCGAATTGCGGTAACAATTCGTCTTCGGATAGATTCAAGTCAACACTGATGAAAAGATCGGCAAAGCAATGCTGTATATCCTGCAAGAATTTCAGCCAAAACTTTAGCGGTAAGCTCTTAAAAAGATCCGGAACAATCTCTGGAATATTCCTTAAATGTGTCGGAGGGATTCGGCAGACCAGCTTCAGTATGTCGCCTCGACCAATCATTCTACCGATATGTAATGGTGGTTCCGTGAGACTCAGAAGATTATCAACTGCTGAGGAGTGCGCGATAGCCCGATAATTATTCGAGAAGACACAAAGGCCATCCGCCAAATCAGACAAAACTGTTTTGCTGTTGGATTCGGGCCTGTTTAACTTGAGGCTGTAGAAGACGCCTGCTAGCATCGGAGACTTATCAGCAAAATCTATTTCATAAAAGCATTTGGGATCGTAGGTAATCGTTGAAGAGTCTTTCGGCATTCGCAATAAGTTATTGAACCTGTTCCAGTTCTCTATAGTATTGGATCCAGTTTTTCTAAGGCATTTTGGATTTGCAAGGATTGCGAAATCTATTTTGTGAGGAAGTGTATGATGAATTTCAAGACCACAATCGGCATTTTGTTTGGGTGTTAAATCGAACTCTCTTGCAGCGTTTTCTATATATTTCATGGGTGCGGAGAATATGCAGGATTCAAATACACGTTCTGCCGCCCAAGTTACTAACTGACTGTAGATCGAGTTGGGTTTCATGACGGAATCACCAAAGATAACACTTGCTCAGGATGAATTTGACTTTCAGATTCTTCTCAATGGCTGGACCCTTAAAGAGCGATTGGAAATTGCTAAAGGAAAAGCTGGAAAAGTTGATGAGCCACAAGTTCAAAGAATGTTTCAAGCTTGGAAAGAGGCGGTAGCACCGGTACGAAAAGACGATTTCGAAAAACGACTGTCGTGGAGCGATCTTTCTATTGAAGAAGCGGCCTGGGCTTTGAAGCCACCTCGGCACAGTGTTCCAAGTAACCCCCCGTGGTTCAAAACGTTGCAGACAATACGTTGTGTTTTACGTGAATCGTTGGCAAGAGAACAGAACGACGCACAGTGGCTGAGAACGTTCACCCAGCGATACCAGCCGTACCTCAATCGGCACATACCAATGCCCTGCGAAGAGATTTGGTATCCGGTGCTCGAATTTGCCTGGCTGGAACTCGACGATAAAAGAGATCTTGGAGACAACCAGACAACGTATGCACGAAATGAGCTATTGGCCAAGCTCCTTGGAGATCTGAATCGAGTTTGTGGTGACATATTGGCGATGACGTTCACAAAAGATCGTGGACTTGGTGAATCTCTTCTAGTAGCCATTAGGAACATTCGCCACGGCGTAGATACTAACAGTACAAAACTTTATTCGGAATTCATTTTTAGAGAAATACGAGGTGGGTTGAGCAATACCCTTACTTGTTACCCGGTTCTGGGTCGTCTGATTGCGATGGTGTTCATTAACTGGCGAGCGGCAAATGGAGATTTCCTTTATCGCTTGAGTGACTCTCGCTCATCGTTAGACGAACATTTTGGCATACCTAAGGATAAACTAGTCTGTGATTTTTCCATAGGTAAGGGAGATCCTCATCGCGGTGGGCAGACCGTTAATGTCGTAACTTTCGAGGGTGGGGATAAGATTGTCTATAAGCCCAAATGCCTTGAGATTGAGCATAAGTTTCATGAACTTGTTAGAACATGTACAGCTGAACTGGATAATAGCAGCCTTCGGCTTTTGCAAATTCTGCCTAAGGTAGATGATTCGGGGCATTATGGCTGGGCTGAGTTCGCCCATTATGCACCTGCGGAAACAGAGGAAGACTTACAGCAGTTTTATGTAAACGCTGGCCGCATGCTAGCAATTCTTTACCTTGTCGGTGCTACGGATTGCCATAGCGAGAACCTTTTGGCTTGTAAAGACCAGTTGATTCTTGTGGACGTTGAGACGATTCTCGAGGGAGACGGCCCGTCTCCTGATGAGGGGTACGAAAAGAATCAGATCAAGGACCGACTTGAAGAATCAGTTCTTCGTATTGGAATTCTACCGCAATGGATTTTCAATCCATCCACAAATAGTAGTTACGACATCAGTGCACTGGGAATGAAGCCAGCAGCTCTGGAAAGTTTACAGGTGCCCGGATGGTGTATGACAAACACAGATGCCATGTTTCGCGGTTATGTCGATGTGTTCGAGGAACATCCGCAAAGTTCACCTGTATCTCAGGGTTACCCCAACGTGCTGACATCATACTCTGAAGAATTCATGTCTGGGCTTGAAGAAATGTTTGAGTGGGTATCCCGGGTCGAAAACAAAAATATGTTTACAGAGAAGTTGGATCATTTCACTGGAGTGGTGCGTCGGTTCGTGTGCCGAGCTACACGTGTTTACGGAGGAATCAGCGCACAAAGTCTTAAACCAGATGCCTTGCGCAATCGTTTGCTCCACGATTTTCGGTTGGAAAAACTGAGTAGAGGTGCCTTACTTTCTCCTCGAAGAAGCCATACGTGGCGGTTGTTCGAACAAGAGCGCTCTGCGATGGAGCAATTGGATATTCCCTTTTTCGAACACTCCTTGGGAAGCCGAGACTTGCCTCTTGATGAAGGCGATGTGATATCTGATTATTTTGGTGAGGATGGAGTCATAGGTGCAAAGCGACGAGTCAAAATGTTAGACCGTGAGGAAATCCAGTGGCAGTGTGCAATTGCGGATGCATCGCTTCAGTGTCGCCAGATCAGCATGACGAAATCTCCTGGTGTTTCAAATCGACGAACAACCTCCGCAGAACCTAGAGGTGACTTTCTCAGTAAGAATACGGAAATGCAGGCCGAAGCAATCTCCACAGCGAGTAAGTTGATGCAGGGATGTCTCGGCCAACCGGCCAACATGGATTGGCTAGGCCTACAATTGATGCCGGACGGTATGCACTTCAAGTTAGGACTGATCGGCCCATCGCTTTATGACGGCAAGATTGGTATCGCTCTTTTCTTAGCCTACACATCTATGTTTGCACAAGAACAAGAAAGACACGTTCTTCAGGAGTTTATGATACGACTTATCCACGATATCATGAATCCATTAGATAGAGATAGCCAAAAACACGGGTCCCGGGTGATTCGTAATCTGGGGTTTGGAATCAATGGGTTTGCGGGGATTTTGCTGGCCCTGTTGCAGATTGATACGCTGTTTTCCGAGCGGCCATTGTTTTCAAAGCATATTCAAAAAATGATAGAACTTCTCGAAGTGACCGATATCAAGACTGACAACTATTTCGATCTGATGCTTGGCGCGAGCGGTGCAATTGGCCCATTGTTGCGTTACTTTCGCCAGTCTGGTGATCAAAGAGGATTATCTCTCGCCAAAACCTGTGGCGATCATGTATTGGCTCACCAGCAGGCCGATTCTGGAGCATGGCTGCAAGGAATACACATGACCGGAAAACCCTTGACTGGATGGAGTCACGGTGCTGGAGGGATCGCGGCCGCATTGGCTGCGCTAGCAAATGCGTCTGGGAAAGAACGCTATCTTGCCGCTGCAGAGAAAGCAACTCTCTACGAGACCGATCAGTTTGATCAGATAGAAGGGAACTGGCCAGATTACCGAGATTGGAGCGATGGATCTGACAAAAATTTCATGACTACTTGGTGTCATGGTGCTCCAGGTATCGCTTTGTCTCGGTGCCTGCTGAGTAGAAATGCTCCCGATAGTTCGTTAAAAGATAAATGGGGGAACGAATTTAGCCTCGCGCTCGATCACATGCTGAATGCCATGCCATTAGTGAATGACCACTTGTGTTGCGGTGAACTGGGAATTGTCGAAATTCTGATGGCCATTGCACAAATTACAGGGGACGTAGACGTAAAACGTGCAGCGTGCCAGCGCAGTGACTTGGTCTTTAGCCGGTGTCAATCTTCAGGAAACTGGAGCCTTCTTTTGCCACCAGAGGCAGGCCTTCATCTGCCGGGCTTATTTACGGGAATTGCGGGCATCGGATATCACCTGTTACGGCAATCGGATCCAAATGTTGTTGAAGATATTTCGACTCTGGGTTTGATGGATACGTGACCCAACCTTGAAGTGGTGGTCGGGCTGGAGTTGAACAGGTGCTAATATCTTCCGATTAGCGTACAACCTTGAAGGTCCTTATAAATGGCTCGAGTTCTGATATATCCTTCTGAATTGCGATAACTCCTTGAAGATATCTTCAAATAAGGAATTTAAATCTTTGCGGGTCTCTAAGTTGAGTCTAGGAAGAATAAATACCCTTTTTAGCGGCTCTACACGACAGGGTACTGAACACTCCAGGGATCGCCAGGTATCTGCACTCGGAACAGCGATATCCGATGGCAGGTAATGACTATGTGATTGATGTCGCCAGAGTCTTGCAACGAGCGCTTCCAGCGCATTTACCCGATCCAAATCGGTTTGTTCCCGTACGATGACGGGCGGCCAATCAGATGCTCAAAGAACTCGCTTAATTCCGTCGAATTCACCATCAAAAAAGTGATAGGTATTATCTAGAGCCACCCTAGCCATTCGAGTGTTAGCCTCCTTTGTGTCAGATGCAATATGAGGTGTCAAAACGACTTATTCCAGAGCCGTAAATCTTTTTGCCCCTTCTCGGGAGCATATGGCTCTTTGTTGTATACGTCTAATGCGGCTCCCTTTATCTGACCGGGACCTAGGACTTCATTTAATGCCACCTCATCCACGATACCGCCTCGTGAGGTGTTGATAAAATATGCATCCTTTTTGAATTGAGAGAAAAGTCGCTTGTTAAAAAACTTTTGAGTATGTTCTGTTAACGGCAAATGACACGAAACGAAGTCGCACTTCGGTAGTATCTCTTCAATATTGTTGGTATATGACTCGAGACAAAATAGATGATTAAACTCATCGATCGGCATTCTGTACCGATTTTCTATTTCTTTCTTTGATGATCGACCAAATCCATGAACTCTCATATTGAAACCATATGAAGCGATACGTGCGACTTTCTTGCCAATGCTACCGAACCCGATAATTCCTAAGTGTTTACCTTTTATCTCCCTCCCAGTTTCACCTAAGAAACTATTGGCCCTCACTTGTTTGTCCAGGTAGTTCACCATTCTGGCAAGATCGCCAATGAGCCACATGGCTAATTCGGCAACAGAATCGTCGGTTGAGTGTGGGGTATTCGCAAGCAACAGCTCGTGTTTCGCTATTTGCCTGAAATTTATTCCATCTGTACCAACACCAAATCGCGAAATAATCCCGTTAGAAGATAGGGCC
>Ga0302120_10001433_pt1 | contig 11196 bp, 10 predicted proteins | sample AG5_Bottom_MG_FD_203118 | JGI IMG/M metagenome (GOLD analysis project Ga0302120, IMG submission 203118) | Marine microbial communities from Western Arctic Ocean, Canada - AG5_Bottom | ecosystem: Environmental > Aquatic > Marine > Oceanic | place: Canada: Western Arctic Ocean | collected 2017-10-01 | reverse complement strand
TTTGCCGTGGTTCGCGAAGGCGATGCACGCATTCATACGCAAGTTCACGCGCGACGCATTTTGGATCGCCTTTTGAAAGACTGTCGCTACGCTTCAGAGTTGGAAGTCGTCGGCGATGCCGAGACGCAATGGACCCTTCAAATCACCCCAGGCGGAACCGCCTCGCCGTTAACATGGACTTGGACAGCCGCCAGCAAAAAACTCACCTTGGCGGACAACTTAGATTCAGAAACTGTTCTTCAAGGTTTAAACACATTCCGACTTAAGACCCTTACCGAATGGGTCGATGAGGAAGAGGTCGTCACTCAAGTGTCCGTAGAATGGAATCTCTCCGTGAACGCGGGCTCTGAAACCGGCGCCGCCACCCTTAACCGCACCATTGACCTTGGTGCTGCCACCTGGGTCCGAAGCCATGTCCGCTAAACCTCTTCCCCGCCATCTCACCCCCGACGCCTACAACGGCGCGGTCTTGCTCATGGCGCTCTTAGTCACCGGCATGTTGGCACTGGCTTCGCTATCTTTCTCCTCAAGCGTGAGTGGCCAAATCGGTGTGGCCCGCAACGAAGCCTCTTCGCTTCATTCCGAACTCGCCGCACAGTCTGCGCTGGAATACGCCCGCCGACGCCTTCTCCTAGACCCCACTTGGGCAGGCACAGGCATTCAAGCCATTCAGCTTTCTGACGGAACGTCCTTCACTGTCGAGCGAGAGGTCGGCGATGTGTCCAACGTCAACCCCACCGCAGTTTCCTTAACCTTGGAAGGATCTCAATATGGCAAGGCGTTCACGCGCCTGCAAACTACCGTGGAAGTTCAGCCGGGAGACCCCGTCCGAGACAAAGCGCTCTCTATTTTGGGTGGGCGAGCCAGCGGATCGAACATCACCGTAGAAGGCGATATCCTTTGGGTGGACGCTCCCGGCTACCTCCGCGATTACCGAAAAGGTCGGAATTGGGTTGCCGCTCCCTTTGTCCCGGCCCTCATTCAATTCTCTCGCCTTAATCTCTTCGGGAAACTTTGGAAGTGCAGTAACAAAATATACGGCACTCCCGGAAGAGAACGCAAGGTCGACAAAGAGATTCACGCTCCTGGTTGGGACATGAAATCATGGCTGGAACCGGGCAAAGATCGGCGGATTTATAAAAACATACGTCAGCTCAAAAACCTCCACCTCAAGCAAACCGCCGTGGTCATCCTCAAGCCCGGCGCAGAACTTCACTTGGAAAATGTTCAACTCCTCGGTGGCCTAGTCGTTTTCCTCGAATCCGACGCACTCTCTCACGCCAAACCGCGGAATAAAATTATCCTTAAGGGAAAATGTATCATCGGAAAAGGCGAAAACTACTTAGGGATTCTGGCTCCGGGTTGCCGCCTTCGCACGGACAACGGGAAACACAAGATCTTTGGTGTGAACTTACTTCACTCCATCGCTCGCATGCGACGCAGTCTCTGTGACGGATTAACTGTGGTCTTGAATGACGCCCAAGACATCCGTGACTCTACCTTCCGCTGGGACCCCAATGCTGCTGAAAACCCTCCCGAAGGGATTGAGTTCTTCGGTGAACTGCCTTCGGTGAAGATGGCTTCGTTGCACGAAGTGTACGAATAAGACTGGAGAGCTCCATCCGGCCTCCGACAAGGAGAGTAGGATGAAAGAAAGCACACACACAAAGCAACAAGGGTCCGTTTTACTCCTCGTTTTGATTCTTAGCGGACTCTTTGCCAGCTTAGCCTTAGGTTTTCGTGCGTCGACCACGGCGCAGCTTGAAACCACACGACTTAGCATCGGAGAGCTCCATGCGGACTTGGCTCTGCAGTCTGGACTGGAGCACGCGCAACGTCGGCTTACGCTTGACCCAGATTGGCAAGGGATGAACCAGCCTCTTTACTACATGAATTCTTCTTCGTTCTTGGTGAAAGAAGAGGCGGGCACTTACCGCATCCAAGGTGACCGAGATCTTGCCCATGCGGAACTTAGCGTGCAGCTGCAAGCGGAAGCACAAAGCGGAATAGGAGACAAGGCCTTGGTTGCGCTTGGCGGTGCTGTTTCACTGGAAGGTGTTCATATCACAGGGGAACTCGTGTTGGCCGACGCCCCCGGATCCGTTTTAGATTGGGAAATGAATGCCGAAGGGAACGGAAGCTGGGTGCCAGGCGGAGCGTCGGCATACGAGGATTTCCTTCTCACCGGCACTCACATCACAGACACGCTTTGGAAATTTACGGACACCACCTACCTTGGATTCCAAACGGATGAGCAAAAAAGAACGGAGCCTGTTCGGATGCCTGCATGGGACTTGGACACTTGGCTGATTCCGGGGAATGACCGCGTCATCTTTCAGGACGTCACTTTATTGGAACACCAAACCCTTCATAAAACGGCGGTCTTTCGACTGAAGGAAGGAGAAACACTTTCCCTTAAGCACTGCAGACTTCTTGGTGGAGTCGTCATTTGGGCACCCAAAACGTATGAACTTCGGCAAGATTCCCGAAATACCGTCCAAGTGGAATCGTGTCACATCGGCAATGGGGCTCTCCCCCACGTCGGCCTTCTTGCTCCTGCCGCAAAAGTGAAAACGGAAGGCGGCGGATCACAATACCATGGGCTTTGCTTTTGGAATGCTCTCGACGACCTGAAAAGTTCCCAAATCATCGGCATCCTCATCGTCGTCAATGAGATCGATGATTTGAGATGGAGCCAAGTGGTTCACGACCCACAAACCGGCAAGAACCCTCCTGAAGGTGTTCTCCTGGGAAATGCCCAGCCCGGCGCATCCATTACGGAATTAACGGAGCATTACGCCGACGTCGGCCCGTCACTTTCTTTGGAACTGTCTGTAGCAATGCCATGGTAACTGCGGTACCAATCTACAAACTTTCGAATCCCGACTTCCATCGGCGTGGAAGGGCGGAAACCAGCGTCTCGTGCCAAGTCTTCTACGGAAGCGTACGTTTCCAAAACATCGCCCGGTTGCATGGGCATTAAATTCTTGATTGCGCGTTTTCCGACATTCTTTTCAATCACTTCAATCATGCGCATCAACTCAACCGAATCATGATTTCCAATATTATATACACGATAAGGCGCGGAACTGGTTGCGGGATCCGGCACTGCGCCAGCCCAATTGGGATTGGCTGAAGGCGGCAAATCTAAAACGCGGCAAACGCCCTCTACAATGTCATCCACATAAGTAAAGTCTCGCTTCATCTTGCCGTAATTATAAACATCAATGGGTTGGCCTTCTGCAATGGCTTTAGTGAACTTATACACTGCCATATCCGGCCGACCCCAAGGGCCATAGACCGTAAAGAAGCGCAAACCCGTACACGGCACGCCGTAAAGATGGGCATAAGAGTGCGCCATGAGCTCGTCGGCCTTTTTAGTAGCGGCATACAAAGAAACCGGGTGTTCCACGCGATCATGCACGGTAAAGGGCATGCGCGTATTCGCGCCATAAACGGAAGAGGAAGATGCATAAACCAAGTGATCCACGGGATGATTTCGGCATCCTTCGAGGACATTTAAAAAACCCAGAACATTGCTTTCTAAATAAGCATAGGGGTTTTCTACCGAATAACGAACGCCCACCTGCGCGGCTAAATGAACGATGGCGCGAAAACCGGAGTCCTGGAACATGGCTTCCATGGCTGAGCGATCCGCCAAATTCATTTTCAAGAATGTGAAGCCTGGGTAAACCCGCAACTGATCCAAACGCGCCTCCTTCAGGGTCGTGTCGTAATAATCATTCACGCTGTCTAAGCCGACTACGACCACACCAGCATCTAGCAGTTTCTTGGCGACATGAAAGCCAATAAAACCAGCGGCTCCTGTCACGAGGACGGGGGCGGAAACGAGGGGAGAATCTTCAGGCATGAGGGAATTTGGATTCTAAGGTGGCCCCCCTATCATAGTCGCCGATGCTTTCCGTCGTCGTACCGGTCCTGAATGAGGCCGACAATATCCGCCCCCTCGTGGGAGAAATCCATGCCGCTCTGGAAGGGCGCTTGGAATATGAAATTATTTATGTGGACGATGGTTCTGAGGATGAGTCGCCCCGGATTCTGGCTGCCCTGATGGCAGAAGAGCCACGCCTCCGCGGCATCCAACATGCACAGCGTTGTGGCCAAAGCGCCGGCATGAGAACTGGGGCGCAGCACGCTCAGTTTAATTGGATTGTCACCTTAGACGGTGATGGACAAAATGACCCTGCTGACATCCCCAAACTATGGGATGCACTCCAAGAAAAAACGGAGGAGGACGGGCTCTGGATGGCCATCGGCCACCGAGTTAACCGCAAAGATACTTGGTCAAAACGCTTGGCCTCTCGTTTTGCTAATCGCTTGCGGGCAAAACTCTTAAACGATGCCACGCCGGACACCGGTTGCGGACTTAAACTTTTCCCTAAACAAGTTTTCCTAGACATGCCTTGGTTTACGCATCTCCACCGCTACCTTCCGGCTATGATGCGACGGGCGGGCGGGCAAAGCCTTTCTGTTCCCGTGAACCACAGACCACGCACACGCGGTGTCTCCAAGTACGGCGTTTTTGATCGTGCTTGGGTTGGAATTTGGGACCTTATCGGTGTAATGTGGCTGCAACGCCGCAACGCCGTTTCACAATCTACTCAAATCGAAAAAGACGAGCTGTCCTAATGAACGACTGGTTTCAAGAAATGTGGGTGGCAGCGAAAAACCCCATCGTGATTGTGGGCTTCGTCGGCCAAGCCGTCTTCTTCATGAGATTCCTTGTGCAGTGGGTCGTTAGCGAAAAGCAAAAGCGCAGCGTCATCCCGGTTATTTTTTGGTACTTCAGTATTGGCGGAGCCATCCTCCTATTGATTTACGGGATTTTGGACCGAGACCCTGTCATTGTGGTGGGGCAATCCATCGGAACGTTTGTGTACTTACGCAACCTAACCTTTATTGCGCGCGAGAAAAAAGAAACACAAGAAACTTGAAACGCTTCATGAAAAGGCTCGCCGGATGGCTTCCCCTGCTCGCCGTGTTCGGCGGAATTGTGGCCATGGCCCTCACACTCCGGCCCCTTCTCCCCATTGATGAAACGCGCTACGCCAGCGTGGCTTGGGAAATGTGGCTGCGCCAAGACTTTCTTGTTCCGTTCAAAAATGGGGCTACCTATAGTCACAAGCCACCTCTTCTTTTCTGGCTTATGCAAGGAGGCTGGGCGGTCTTCGGCGTGAATGACTGGTGGCCACGGCTGGTCCATCCTCTCATGGGCCTAGCCTCCTTGATTCTCGCCGCCGTGATCGGCCGACGCCTTTGGCCACGACTTCCTGGTGCCGCGCAAACGGCTCCTTATCTCCTCCTTGGCTCATTATGGTGGGCCGCCTTTACCACGACCTCCATGTTTGACATGCTCGTTGTGTTTTTCGTGGAGGTCGGTGTCTTGGGACTCATTCTTGCAGCCAGCCGGCGCCCTTTCCTTGGTTGGTTTTTGGTGGCCCTTGGCATTGGGTTAGGAATTTTGACAAAGGGCCCTGTGGTCTTACTTTTCCTGCTGCCTCTTATGCTGCTTGGTCCATGGATTTGGCGAAGACAAATCCATATCGGCCGTTGGACTGTGGGAGGCCTCCTCTCCTTCATCGGTGGTGTCGGCATTGCTCTATGCTGGGCGATTCCCGCCGGGCAATCCGGCGGAGAGGCTTATCAAAACGCCATCTTTTGGGGCCAAACTGCAGGGCGCGTCAGTGACTCTTTCGCGCATGCACGACCTTTTTACTGGTACTTCATGTTCCTCCCGGGGCTTTTGTTCCCATGGTTTTTTTGGCCCGAAGCTTGGAAGGCCGTACAAGGACCGCGCAAAGAAGCGGCTGTGCGCCTTTGCTGGGCGTGGGCACTAATCCCCCTCGTGATTTTCTCCTTCGTCAGCGGAAAGCAACCGCACTATCTTTTGCCTATGTTCCCCGCCTTAGCCCTTTTAGTTGGCCGAGGTCTTGCGGTTCGAGGCCGCGCGGAGTCCGTCCGCGTCCAGCTCCCTGGTGTTTTCCTCGCCGGACTGGGTGCATTCCTGGTCGTGATTGTTCTCAAGACAGAATGGTCTCCCTGGCCCGAAGTCACCCCCAAACTCTCCCCCCTCTGGGGAGGCGCTCTTCTTTCTGGTGGACTCGCCTTGTTTTTTTTCCGAAGTCCGCGGAGAGAGTTCTCCGTGCAACGACTCTTTTTGGCTGGCCCACTTATCGTGGTCGTCGCGCATGGTGCCGGCTTTGGGCCTCTTGCAAACAGTTACAACATGGCACCCACCGCGCAGGCTATCGGCGCACTGCAAGCCAAAGGGATAGAGGTGGCGCACCTTGGGGAATACCACGCGGAATATCATTTCGTCGGACGCCTTGAACAACCTCTGGTCATTCATGAAAGTTATGAAGCGCTCAAAACTTGGGTCGTGAGCCACCCCCACGCCTGGGTACTTCTTCGGAAAGATCACCATGAGAATAAAAAGTTTTGGACCGCCGACGTCCTCCAAACGGCAAAACCGCTCCGGCCGTACCGAACGACCGAAACGGTTTTAGTCCCTGTAAGTTCGCTTTAGAACTCGTTCATTCTCCAGAGTCAAAATACCAAGCCTTCTGACGCGGGTGCCATGGCGCCGGCTTCGCGCAGGGCCATTTCAACCATGGGGAGGATGGCCTCAACTTGCATGCTGACATCGTCGGCAGTTTCTCTTTCTGCTTCCGAAATTGTGAAGGCAGACTCTGGGATTGGTCGGAAGTCGAAGCCGTCGGGAGTGGCCATGCTCATAGAAAAACTCAGGTTGGCAAGACCAAAGATTTTCTGCATTTCCGAATTTTCTTGAAGCCCCTCTTTCATCGCCAAGGCTTCTTGTCGCTTTTCTTCTGGAATCACATCACCCATGAAATCAAGGAAGGCGTCAATGAAATCGTTTGCGGCCAGATGAAGTGTGCCCTCATCTTTCAGACTTGCACGAATAAAATATGCCGTAGCAAACAAAGACCCGTCCTCTCTTTGATGAAGATCATACTGCACGGTCATGTCCATACCCTTCTCTAGGGCATCGGCGAAAGCTTGGTATTTTGATTTTGGATAATGAGGCAAGTCCTCTTTTAACCACTTTAAAATGGCTTGACCCTCTGGGTTGGACTTCGCCTCTTCTGGAATTCCAGCCTCTAATTTAGCCGTCACTGCAGCCCAAGGAAGTTTCTCTAGGCTTCCATAAATCATGTCAACCAAAAGGTCACCGAGGCTTGCGCTGTAGCGAAAAGCATGGTCCCCAAGATCCGATCGGTGCAAGGTGACATGAGACATGAATTCGTTGCCAATCAAGTTACTCAGCTCTGTGTGCACTTCTTCGTTATTTGGACTCTCTAGAATTGAGTCAATGAGAGTCATCAAGGCTTCTGCAAATTCTTCCGGAGATACCTCTCCCGTCACAACGTCCATCTGATAAGCCTGGGAACGCACCAGAAGGTCCCATATTTTTTTCCAGGCTTGTGCATTCGCGAAGAAAGACACGTCATCCACTTCCGGAAGATTCGTCCCCCAGCAATGCATGCCCGATGCCAAGGATGCTTTCATGCCGACCTCGGAGCCGGTGAAATCTGGAATTGCCGTCATAACATCCAGAGGGAGCCCTGAGAATTTCATGGCATTCAAGTCCACGGAAACTGAAAGACTTGATGCGTGATTTTGAAACTGAATTGGAAGAGAGAAAGAAGGGTTTCCAAATTCTGGAATATTTTCACCCGCAAAATAAAACACGGGAGTGCCGGCCACGTCTGTCTCCTCCCAAGAGGTCCAAAGAGCCTGGGTGAGGTCCAACAGATTCATCGTGGCAGGTGGCTTTGGCGTTTCCTCCACGATGGGCGTGGATTCGCCGCAAGAACTCAAGGCAATAACAACAAGAGAAAAAATAGGGAGAACCTGTTTCATTCCCACAGTGTAGGCCGGCCTAAAGCACTTGTCGAACCGCGTCAATGGTGGTTCCATCCACCCATTGAATGGCAGCAATGAACTTCTCACCCAATCGAGGCTTTTGAGGCGCTCCCCCACAAAGGCGGTCCACACGGGCCTTTAAATCGTGTATGTCCAAGATGGGCACCGACGACTTATTAGCCGCTTCCAACAAATCAGTCCGCTTCGGGTGAATGCACAAACCTTGCTCGGTGGCAATCACATCAATCAATTCGCCTGGGCCGACCATGGTGGTCACTTCATCCAAAATCACCGGGATACGGTCTCGCACGCTAGGCACCGCCAAAATAGTGCACTTTGAAAACAAACAATTCTGCCAACCGCCGATGCCATGCAATAGGCGGCCGTCAGAATGGGTGACGACGTTGGCGTTAAAATCGACATCGACTTCAGTGGCGCCCAAGACCACAACATCCACCATGGATGCAAAATTCCCTTTGCCATGAAAGTTATAGCTAGTGAATGGAGATGTGTTTTGGTGACCCGCGTTTTCACGCATAGAACGCACACCTTCTAGGTCAAAGGTTTGACCGTCCAATATCACGGGGGTCAAGCCTTCTTCCAGCATTTCCACCAAGTATTGATTAGAGCCACCACGAACAAAGGAAGCCGTCACGCCGGCTTCTTTCATGAATTTCTTCAGGAACATGGCAAAGGCTAAAGTAATGCCACCTGCGCCGGCTTGGAAGGAAAACCCGGGCTTCATGATGCCTGTGTCTCGAACAAACTTGGCAATGTGCTCCGCAATCAGCAGGCGGTCAGGAGATTTGGTGACCCGTGTGGTTCCCGAAACGATTTTTTCAGGAAGGCCGACCCTCTCCACCTCCACCACTTGGTCTACATTTTGACCCTGAATCTGCCAGGGCAGGCAAGGAAAAGGGACCAAATTATCCGTCACCACAATAACGTGGTCTGCAAATTGAGAATCGGCCAAGCCAAAGCCCAACAAACCACATGCGCTGGGGCCACGATCTCCGGTGGCGTTGCCGAAGGCGTCGGCGGTAGGTGCGGCCAAAACTGCAATGTCAATATGTACTTCTCCGTCCTGAATAGATTGCCATCGGCCACCGTGAGAACGAAGAACGCCAAGGCCCTGCATTTTCCCCTCGGAACAATAGGCACCTAAAGGACCGTTCATGGAACCTTCAATGTGGTGAATGGTGCCGTCTTCCAAATAAGGCAACAAATGTGCATGGCAAGGAAAGCTTGCGCTGGGAAACCATCGCAAATCCTTCACGCCCAATTGTTTGGCCGCGTCAAAAAGAGCGTTGGCAACCAAATCTCCATTCCGGAAGTGGTGGTGTGTAGAAACGGTCATGCCGTCTTTCAAGCCCGCCCGGTGCAAGGCCTCTTTCAGTTTCGCCACCATGTCCCCCTCAACCGCAACTCGCTTGTCGCCGTCGGCGGGGAAATCAGCACAAGTAGAAATCTTTTTTGCTGCCTGGAAGCCCGATGGCCGATGAACGCCCACGCCCTGAAAAGGAAGGGTAGTCCGGCCATTGATTTCCATAGGGACTGAACGACCCAGGGCAGTAGAAAATTCACTCATGATCCGCGCCTCCGTGATTTTGTGCTTGAGCCAAGCGAACAAGATTCAACGCACGCTTGACAACCGGGGGGTCAATCATCTTTGACCCCAAACTCACCACCCCTAAACCCTGTGCCTCAGCTTCTTCAAACGCGGCAACAATTTTTTGAGCCTGGTCCAGCTCTTCTTGGCTGGGCGAGAACTCTTCATGCACGACCATGACTTGGCGAGGGTGAACACAGCCTTTGCCTTCAAAGCCCATAGCCTTGGCCGTGCGCACACTAGCCCGAAGCCCGTGTTCGTCGGCGACATTCCCATAAACGGAATCAATGGCTTGCAACCCATTCGCCTTTGCTGCAAAAATCACTTGGGAGGATGCCCAAGCGGTTTCCTGCCCTTCCGTTGTTTTCACCACACCTAAATCCGCCGTGAGATCTTCCAAGCCCAAAGTCAAAGCAACATTGCGCAAACTTGCTCCAGCAATGGCGTCGGCGTTCAAAATACCGCGCGCCGTTTCCAGGATGGGCATCAGTAAAAGTTCTCTTCCCTGAAGAGCTGTTTCGATTTCCAGAATTTCCTGCGCTGTTTCAACTTTGGGCAAGAGCAACAAATGAAAGGGTGCGCCTTCTAAAGCGGCAAGGTCCAAGAGCCCCCCCGCTCCTTGGTTGATGCGAACCATGCGCTCACAGCCGCCAAAATCTAAGGTCAATAATGCATGACGCACCATGGAGCGCGCGTCTTGTTTTGCCGACGCCGCTACCGAATCCTCTAGGTCCAAAATAATGGCATCGGGCTCATGCAACGCCGCATTCAACATGTATTTCGCCTCATTCCCAGGAAGATACAAACGGGACCGACGCAAACGATCTCGTTGTATCGGTGGCATGGACGGACGACCTCCCGGTCCCGGTCGGACAGGTGCTTCCGGCTCAATACGCAAAGAGGGGTCATCGAAAACTTGTTGCAACAACGACTCCATGCGAGCCCGCAACACAAAAGGGTAAGCGCCCTTGTCCTCTACCGTAAGCCGACCTAACTCCAAACTGTGCTTCTGCGCCAATTCCTTTAAAAGCGCGCGCGTGGAATCTCCGTAAAGCCCTTCCAACTTAGAATGAAATTCCAGCTCAAACGCGGTGGGCGTCGGCTCATAGGAAAGCCAAACATCCCCGCGAACGTCGTCACCGCGGCGGCCAGCATGGCAAGAATGGAGGGAGACCATCCATAGATTTTACACGGAGACAGGGGTGCCGCCCGCTATGATTTCCCCATGAAAATCATCCTTGCCAAACTTCAAGCAAAAGAAGGTCGGCTGGCCGGACTTCGGGCTGCTTGCCTCAAAATGCTGGACCCGTCGCGCGCAGAGCCTGGATGCATCAGCTATGCCTTTTCGGAGAGTATTGAGAATCCAGGCGAAATTACTTTTTTCGAAGAGTGGCAAGATCAGGCCGCCATTGATTCCCATTTCTCTACCGACCACTTCCTAGCCTTCGGCCCCGCCATTGAGGAGGACCTTCAGGACCCGCCAGCTGTCACAATCTATGACGTCGCCGGGGAACCGGAAAAAGTCTAAGCAAATCCTAAGCCATCAAGGCTCAGGCAGAAACAGGAGCTTTTTTATGCGGTTTCATCGCTCGAATACGCTCTTGCACTCGCCGAGCCGCTGGCATCAAGGAATGACGTAATACTTGAATTGAGCGAGCTTTAAAAGAAGGCGCGTAGAA
>Ga0302120_10001432_pt1 | contig 11201 bp, 10 predicted proteins | sample AG5_Bottom_MG_FD_203118 | JGI IMG/M metagenome (GOLD analysis project Ga0302120, IMG submission 203118) | Marine microbial communities from Western Arctic Ocean, Canada - AG5_Bottom | ecosystem: Environmental > Aquatic > Marine > Oceanic | place: Canada: Western Arctic Ocean | collected 2017-10-01 | reverse complement strand
TCAGCACAACTAGAAGAAACACGACTATTTTGGCCCCGCTATTCCTGATAGCCTCTCCCAAAACCCGTGAAGCACGCATATAACGCGTCAATTTAAGGATCCGGAAAATTCGCAACAACCGAATAGTACGAATATCAACAAGGAAAAATGCCGGCGGAAAGATCAGTGCCAAATAGGTAGGCAAAAGAGAAAGAAGGTCAACAATTCCATAAAAACTGAGGACGTAGTGAATAGGTTTCCCGATAGAAATAATTCTAGCTATGTATTCTAAAGTAAATACTATTGTAAAAATCCACTCAAGACCAACAAACCAGGAGTCGTAGGCCAGATGATAGGCTTCCACACTTTCCAGCATCACCATCAGTACGCTTAGCACAATAGTAATGATCAAACCTACATCAAAGAATTTACCAGCAACGGTGTCATAATCAAAAATGACTTCGAAGAGCTTGAACCTCCATCCCGTGATCGTTTTATGCTGTGGTTGATCTGTCATAGGTTAGATGGCTAAACAAGTAATTTCCTATGCCAGGAGTCTTTCAACAACACTTCCCATTTTGAATCAAGATCGGCTTTTTTGTCCACAAGGTTGTTGAATACGATGGTTTCCCTCCCTACTTCACCGCGGCGAATCAGGCTCTCAAACTCATCCACTCTGTTCAGGGCAATTCCTTTCGCATCTCTGTGTGCAACAATCAACCGGTCTAAAAGGGAAACTTTCAACCGTTTTTCCAAACCCTTGACAAATTGAAAAGAAGCATCAATAGAACATCCTGATGCCTTAGCTACATCTTCATCCAGTATAACGACGAGAAAAAGATCATAAAAGAGCTCAATCGCCGCGTTAAGCTCGCTCCCGTGGGCGTTCCATCCTGCCAGAAAATGCTGGGCAAGTTCCTTTATTTCGGCACACTCTTCTTTATTAAACGCCCTGTTGGATTGATATATCCAAACGCGGGAATGATCAGGAAGGTCCCGGTACGTTCCCATCTATAGTTGGTTTGATTTACTCACCAATTCTGCAATATCCATAACCTTTACATTCCCTTCCTCATTGAAGTGCTTAACTCCGTCAGTCATCATGGTCATGCAAAATGGACAGGCAGTGGCAACCACGTCCGGTTTTGTTTCAAGTGCTTCTGCAGATCTCTCGATGTTCACTTCTTGGTCACCTTTTTCAGCGTCTTTGAACATCTGGGCCCCTCCAGCCCCACAACACAAGCCCTTGCTTTTGTTTCTTTTCATTTCCACCAAATTGGCATCAAGTGATTGCAACAAAACTCTTGGAGCCTCATAGATATCATTGCCCCTTCCCAGATAACAGGAGTCGTGGAAAGTTATGGTCTTACCCTTGAATTCCCCATCCCCTTTAACTTTTAGCACCCCTGAGTTTATTAGTTGTTGCAAAAATGTCGAATGGTGGATCACTTCATACTCACCACCCAGTTCACCGTACTCATTCTTTATAATGTTGAAGCAATGAGGGCAAGCAGTGATTACCTTCTTCACACCATACCCATTCATCACTTCTATGTTTCGCATAGCCTGCATCTGGTATACAAACTCATTCCCCGCCCTCTTGGCAGGATCTCCCGTACAGCTCTCTTCCACACCCAAAACTGCATAGCTGATGTTAAGGCTGTGTAAAATTTTTACAAAATCACGCGTTACTTTCTGATATCTGTCATCATACGCGCCAGCGCAACCCACCCAGAAAAGCACATCAGGTGACTCTCCCTTAGCACTCAACTCAGCCATTGTCGGAACTGTAATAGTATTGTCCCCTGGCACAGCTGGTAGTGGGTTTTCAACAGTACCTGAATCAACCTTCGGCACTTCCCCCTCTGCAAGTGCACTCAACTCCGGTTCCTGATTGTCTTCTTCCATAATTTACTGTTTCGCAATGATTCCATCTGCCCAGTTCATTCTGTCATCTGGGGAAAATTGCCACGGTGATCCATTGTTTTCAATGTTGGCAAACATCTGCACCAATTCCGCAGGCGCATTAGATTCTTCCATCACCAGGTTGCGTCGCATGTCAACAATCAACGATACATGATCAATATTGACAGGGCATTCCTGAACGCATGCATTACAAGTAGTACAAGCCCAAAGTTCTTCAGTACTTATATAGTCACCTACCAGTGACTTCTCATCTGTATAATTTGAATCTTTTGCCAGGCCAGGGCCTTTTACACTCATCCTCTTTCTGACATCGATCATAATCTTTCTGGGAGACAGTAATTTACCCGTTATATTGGCCGGACACACAGAGGTACACCTGCCACATTCTGTACATGTGAGAGCATCTGTATAATTCTTCCAGGTAACGTCTTCCACATCTTTAACGCCAAACCTCTCCGGAGGGGGAACATCCTCTGCAGGAGGAGCAAATGCAGTATTTGGATCCATCATCAGCTTCACCTCCCTCGTCACCGACTCCATATTTGCTAGCTGTGTCATCGGTTTTAGATTAGTGAGGAACACGTTAGGCATCGACATGAATATGTGGAAGTGCTTGGAATAGGGTAAGATATTCATGAACACGAAAATGGTTGCGATGTGAATCCACCAATTGGCTTCATGCACAAAATGCGCATTTTCCGGAGCAATCATGGGTGCCAAATATTTAGCCACAGGATAATATCCAGCAGCATCAGGTCCATATACCGCCAAATAACCCGCATTCATGCCTATCAACGAGACCATAAGGATAATGATCATGGACAGAGCCATCGTTGCATCTGCACTTGATTTCGCTGTCATCTCTACACCTGAAAACCTTTTCACCCTCATCACATGCCGCCTGATCAGGAAAGCGAAACAAGCGAAGATGATGAACGCAGCGAATAGGTCGCCGGACGTCGTGATGAAACTATAAACGGGCCCCATAAAACTGAGTACCCGCTCCTTTCCGGTCAAACCATCAATAATCATTTCCATAGAACCAACGGTAATCACAAGAAATCCCCAGTAAACCAGCGCATGCATCAGTCCTATCATAGGCCTGCGCAAAATTTTGGATTGGCCGAAGGCTACAAGAGCGAGGATACCCAGTCGTTCTGATATACGGTCTATGGGGAAGGCCGTCTTTGTCAGTTTGAAAAATGAAATGAGCCGGAAGACAGTGAACGTAAACAGCCCCAGAGACAGGGCCATAAATATTAAAAATACAATTTGTTTACTCACTTTTTAGCCGTTGTAACCAGAAGTTAAAGCTATCTAATTTCGAGAAACTTTGGTAGAAAAAATACAATTTATTTAAGGGAATCCTTCCGGATATTATCTATGATTTGATCATTGATCTTCATCATATTCTCATAATAGATGGAATCCCGTTCCATTTCCTTCTTTTTTCCCCTTCGTTTTAAGGGCACATATTTACCAGGATTCAATCGCATATCCAGAAGAAGCATGTTCAGGTCAATCGCAGCCATCGATAATTCGTTGTATAGCTTATCATCATTGAGCAAAAGCCCCAAGGTACCTTCCCCATTGTTGATCTTGAGCATGATTTCAGAGGTAGCATTGAGGGCATCATTGACATTATTCAATGTAGTTGCAAAATCCGCTTTAGCCACCGAATCCGTTATTGAAGACAAATTTTGGATTACATTGGTGAGCTCCTCATTGTTACTATTAAAATTGACTGTGATTGACTGCACTTTACTAAATATGTCATTCAGCTTGCCTTTATTCGCCTCAACCAGATCGTCCATATTATTTGCAATCTGTTCAAACTTAACAAAAGAACGCTGAAAGCTCTCAAACCCTTTCCCTACATGGTCCATGACTTCGTTATTCAGTATATTCTGAACAATGCCCACTGCTGAATCAACCGATGCTATCAGCTCCTCTGTTTTCTTTTTAAGGGGGGCTATTGTGGCATTGACTGCTTCCCCTATTTCCATCTCCACTGACGCTAAAATAGTATCTCCCGGCATCAAAAAGTAAGCTGTATCCCTTCCTAATACCAGGTCAATAGCCTTGGAACCTAATAAGTCTGAGCTGTAAATCATAGCCTCAGTATCCTGGGGCAAAGGGATTGTACCTTTGGCTATGGTGAATTGGACGACAATCTTACCTTGCCCATTGGGATGAAAGTAAATGTGGGTAACCTGGCCAACATGATAGCCATTGATGTATACCGGATTGCCCTCAACTAAAGCAGAAATCTTGGGGTAAATAGCCACATACTCGATTTCCTGGCTAAAGATGTTTTTGCCTTTTAGAAAGTTCAATCCCCAAATCATGAGTCCCACCGCAACAACGATGACCACACCTATTCTTGTTTCTTTGGAAATTTTCAAAATGTGTTTTTTCTTTTTAAAGGAAATAAATCAGGCGGCTGCCCGACTTTATTGCATTTTCTTAATTGCCTCTGAGAGGGGTATTCGGCGCTCGTCTTGAAATGCAACCACGAAAGCACTTTGATACCCTTTTTTCCGTACATCAGCTTGCAGCTTATACGCTGACTCCAAACTGGGCTCATCGCCAACCGTGTACTTATACCACCCTCCGGCTATATATTCTCTCATTGTACCCAATTCTGTAAATTTAAGGGAGTCTAACGCAATTTTGTTGGAAGAGGTTACAACCTGCACCCTGAACACTATCTTGCCGGCATCTCCTGTATCAAGAACGGAAGGCTCAATTGTACGGGGGTATTCCGTGTTCATTTGACTCTCAACATCTAATTTATAAGCCTTGAAGGCACGGTATATTGCGGAAGCGAGATAATCCTGCCCCTTCTCTGAGTTTAGGTATTTTTCCTCCTCCTTATTGGTAAGGAATCCTGTTTCTACAAGTATGCTGGGCATAGCTGTCTGGTGAAGTACTACAAAACCCGCCTGCCGAACCCCCCTGTCTTTTCTATTGGCCCGCTCCCTGAATTGCTCTTGCACTTTTGCCGCTAGTGCCAAACTTTGGCCCAGATAGGCATTCTGATACATAGAAAGAATGATGTTGGCCTCAGGTGACTGCGGATCAAACCCCTCATATTTAATCTGGTAATTGTCCTCCATCAAAATGGAAGAATTTTCTTTTTTTGCTACTTCCAGGTTCTCTTTCTCTTTATGAAGACCCATTACAAACGTGTTGGTGCCATAAGGGGCAGAGGATTCATTTGAATTGGCATGAATACAGATGAAAAGATCAGCTTTTGCCTTATTTGCAATCTCCGCTCTCTCCTTTAATCCTATAAATTCATCATTGTCCCTAGTATATATAACTTTCACTTCATCAAAGTTATCAGATATGTACTTGCCCAGCTTAAGCGATATAGACAATGCTATGTGCTTCTCATATTGCTTAAAGTTCCCTGTACCCACATTTCCAGGATCCCTTCCACCATGACCAGGATCAATCACGACGGTCTTTAATCGAAACTTCTCCTTCACAAGAGGCGCCTTTCCGGAGAAACACACCGAAAAAAGGATAACAATTAATAAAAAATAACGTTTACGCACTATTCGATTTATTAGTTTTGAACCCGTCTTTCCGTACAGAAAGGCCTGATACAACACATACTCTTGATACGCAAAATTAGCATTAATAAGTTTTGTCGTTCTAGACCGGTACTACAAATTATCCAAGTACTGGTGTTGATAAACGCTGTATTGGCTAATCTGGATACATACGCGACCCCACTATCTACTAAACACAATATCCATCTCTCTTATTACTTACAGGATACATCTCTGTCAGATACCACCCCGGAAATAAAGTCTCCTGCAAGCAATAATTCGCTGAAATCGAAGGTCACCTACACTGCTTCTGATTCAATTCGATTTGATATAAACCTGCAAAAAGCATTCCTCTATGGGGAGGCCCAGGTGCTTTATGAATCAACAACATTATCAGCTGACTATATAGAAATGGACATGGTCGAAAATCTGGTCTTTGCAAGTGGTGTTGAAGATTCGACAGGGGTGTTACAGGGAAAACCGGTGTTTGAAGACGATGGTCAAAAGTTTAGATCCAAGACCATCAAGTATAACTTCGATACAAAAAAGGGGTTGATTACCGATGTTATCACCCATGAAGGAGATGGGTATATTCACATGGATACTGCCATGAAGTATGAAGATAACACCTTATTCATACGCAGTGGAGCCTATACTACATGCGATCAGGAGGACCCACATTTCGCCATACATAGTACAATTATCAAAATTATCCCTAATGACAAAATAGTAATGGGGCCTGCTTATCTTTCGGTAGCGGATATTCCAACACCACTTGTATTGCCTTTTGGACTCTTCCCCAATACGAAAGGCCGATCGTCAGGCGTGCTGGTACCAACTTATGGAGAATCTCAAATTGCTGGTTTTTTCCTAAAAGATGGAGGCTATTATTTTGGGATGAGTGATAGGTTTGACCTAGCATTGAGAGCTGACATCTACTCCAAGGGGAGCTGGGGAGCTAAGCTCCTTTCCAACTACAAGAAAAGGTATGGTTATCATGGCAATTTGAGTGCACGCTATTCCGTATTCCGCATTGGCGAAGCCGAGCTCCCTTCCTTTTCTTTGGAAAAGGACTTCTTTATTACCTGGAATCACGTGCAAGATGGCAAGGCAAAACCAGGCACCAGGTTTACTGCAAAAGTGAACGCAGGTAGCAGTAGCTACAATAAATACAACTCTGAAATCTCTTCCCAATACCTGACCAACACCTTTCAATCCAATATATCCTACAGTAAATCGTGGAGGTGGTCAAACTTCTCGGCCAACCTGAGGCACAGCCAAAACACAATCAACAGGACAATCGATTTGAATTTGCCCGACCTGGTATTCTCTGTAAACAGACGCAACCTGGGTGATTTGAAGAAAAAAGGAGGCAAACGTGGCCCATTTGACAATTGGGGATTTAACTATAGAATGGATGCTAGCAATAGGATCAGCACTTATGATTCTTTGCTTTTTACAGATACACGTTTTGAGGACTTTAACAATGGGATCAAGCATACACTGCCTTTATCTGGTTCACTCCAGATCCTGAAGTACTTTTATCTAAATCCATCGGTTACGGTAACTAACCGAATGTACTTTAGGTCCATTGAGAAAACATTTGTTGATGCCTCAGATGCCTTTGGTGCTTATGTCAGAACGGATACGCTGGAGGGATTTCAAACGGCCACTGACTATGTTCTCAATGCTGATTTCAAAACACGCCTCTACGCCATGGTACAATTAAATAAATTCCCAATTCGTGCTATACGCCATGTGATTACACCAAGTATCGGGTATAGTTTGAGGCCTGATTACAGCAAGAACAAATACGGCTACTACAAAACAGTTCAAACTGACACCGTGGGTGGAATCGAAACTTATTCTATTTTTAATGGCGGCGCCAACGCCTGGACTGGCATATATGGTTCACCAAGCTCAGGTAAATATGGAGCAATGACATTTAAGCTGGTCAACAACATACAGATGAAAGTCAAATCTAAAAAAGACAGTATAACATCAACCAAAAAGCTTAAGCTCATTGAAAATTTTACATTCTCAACCTCCTACAATTTTGCTCTCGATTCGATGAATTGGACACCATTACTGATGAATGGATACACTCGTTTGATAGGCAGTAAATTGTATCTGCGTTACAACGCCCGTCTTGATCCATACATACTTATTTTGAATCCAGATGGCGTAACAAAAAACGCGAACAAACTTGAATGGACAGAAAACAGGAGAATAGCAAGAATGGAAGACGCTGATTGGTACCTCAGCCTGAATATGCGTGTTGATCCGGACATGTTCAAAACCAAAGAACAGATACAGGAGAAGAAAGAGAGCAGAAAAGGATCAAAAGAAGAGCTGGAGATGATCAATAGCAATCTGGACAAGTTCATCGACTTCCGGATGCCGTGGCACATTGATGTGAGTTATACCATGAGCTACCTGAACGACTACTATTACACGAATAGTTTGATCCGCGATTCAATTTCACACAAGGTGATTCAAACGTTGGGTTTCAGGGGCGAAATTAAATTGACTGATAACTGGAGAGTAGCTTTCCGCTCTGGTTATGATATAGAAAATAAAGCTTTTACGCCAACTACCATCGATATTTACAGGGACTTACACTGTTGGGAGATGGCCTTTAATTACATTCCATTTGGCTTCTTGCAGAGTTATAACTTTACCATCCGGGTCAAGTCAAGTGTATTGCAAGATCTTAAACTCACGCGTAAGAAGCAGTGGTTTGACAATAGCTTTAACTAGAAAACAACAATATGGCAACCAAAGAAGTAATTAATTCACCAGCTGCTCCTGAACCAATCGGACCGTACAGTCAGGCAATAAGAAGCAATGGCACTGTGTACATTTCCGGGCAAATTGCGATAGACCAATCTACAGGCATGTTAATTACCAATAATATTGAGGAAGAAACACATCAAGTAATGCGCAACTTGAATGCAATTCTTATCGCAGCAGACCTAACCTTTAACAACATTGTCAAATGCTCCATTTTTATTAAAGACATGGACCAATTTGCTGCAATCAATTCTGTGTACGCGACGTATTTTCCTGATAGCCCTCCAGCCAGAGAAACAGTAGAAGTTGTAAGGTTACCAAAAGACGTGAACGTTGAAATATCCGCGATTGCGGTAAGCTAGAATTCGTTGCTTTCGTAGCCGCTAAACGAACTCTTCACACGCTCCCAGTCTAAATCAAATTCCCTATGAGAAAAACCTTCTGGCAGATCGTGTTCAATTGCCGCCTTAATTCGAGCATTATAATGCGGGTGAGACATCAGGATCTCAAGATTCTCATCATACCCTCCCAGCTCCCGCTTTACTCTTCTGAAAAAGGAAGCCATCGCCGTTGGATTGATCTCTGACTTCACCATTAATTCAAACGCATATGTATCAGCTTCTGTTTCCTGTCTCCTGTCAAATACTGTTGAGATAGCGGTCTTTGCCAACTCTCCCAATATTATAACATCTCCTGCCAACACTGAGAACAGTAAGCCCAATCCGAATTCTTTAACAAGTTTGGACATAACATGACGTCTTTCTACATGTCCAATCTCATGTGCCAATACTGCTGCAACCTCCGCAGGATTTTCCGAAAACTGCAGTAACCCAGTGAAAACAAATATATTGCCCCCTGGTAACGTAAAGGCATTGATATCAGGACTATCAACTACCCGTATGGTATAGTCATACTCTGTCAACCCAATATTTTCAATCAACCGGAAAGTGATAACCTCAAACGCCGAATCCAATATTGGGTTAGAGACGACTGTAATATCTGGTGAGTTAAGAAGGATATCATTGACCAACAGGTCTCCAATCTTATCTTCGTTCTCAATTGAAATCTCAAATACATCATCTTCAGGAAAAACCGGAACAAAGTAGAAAAATGCCCAGATTGCCCCAAATACAGCCGCAAGCTTTAACAGGTCGGTAAATAGCTTTTCTTTCATCAATACTGGGAGAAACTAGGATCCTGGAGGTAAATTAACACTTGAAGTGGGTGATTCATCTTTCACTCGATACACAACCTCATAAGCGAAGCGCCCAAAAAACAGAAAATAATAGAAGCGTCCTTTTCGGGCCCTGACAGCTGCAACGATACTGAAAATGAAATAAAGCAGGTTGGCAATAATAACCATGCCGATATACGCTTTGCAGTAAGTTGAGAATTCCCATCCGGACAACCAAATGCGCAATGTCCAAAACACCAATCCAACATTTAAGATACTGGTCGGAAATTGTGCCATCAGTGAGTGCAAGGAGTGAAAATGCACAAACTTGCTTTTTGACTTATTGATGTAGTAATATATTACTGCAGCAATAAAATTAATAATAGGGAGAGGAAGACCCGCAGCCATAGCCGCGAACATCATCATGTACGCACCCATCGCGTCCTCCCTCTCCCTAATACTTACCTCATCAGGTTGAGGTAAAGGGTAGTATTCTTCTGTGCCGCTCATCTAAAAAACCCTATACAGGCTTCTCCTCTTCTGATGCATCATCTCCTGAATCATCACTCGAACCCGAGTTTCCATCATCGCCAGAATTCCCTGGCTCTTCAGGTGTTGGATCAGGAGCAGGTGTTGGATCAGGAGCAGGTGCTGGATCAGGAGCAGGTGTTGGATCAGGAGCAGGTGTTGGATCAGGAGCAGGTGTTGGATCAGGAGCAGGTGTTGGATCAGGAGCAGGTGCTGGATCAGGCGGAGGAGGAGGCGTTGCTGGTGCTTCTGCTACAGGTGTTGAATCTGGTGCTGGAGGCGCTGCAGCCGAGGTACCATCATCCGCATCAGGCTTGCCAGAAAATGGTGGATAGTCGTCGCTCATGAATCCCATGTAGAGATTGATCCTCATAGTCCACCTTATCAGGCCCACATTAAATTCATACATGGATTCTGGATAACTTCCAGTGAACAATACCACCCACCAGGCAATGAAGCGCTGGATTGCTCCCCATAGCGATGCAAATATCAACACAAACATATGTGGAAAAATAACGTAAAGCGCACCAAAGAAGGTCTTCAACAGAAGGGTCCCTCTGCTTAAACTTTCAGGGTATGCCATCTCAAAATTAGTATGGTCATCCGTTGCGTTGATACCAAACGCTGGATAGCCATCAGCGAGGTTGTAAAATCGCGCCATCCATCGGACATTCCATCGGTACATTCCTACTTGAAACTCGAAAAAACTTTGAGGATAACGACCGGTAAACAAAATTGACCACCAACTGATAAACGTTAATATGCTGGACCAGATGCCCACAAACATCAAACAGAAGATATGCGGCAGGTCAATGTATAAAAATCCGAAAAGAGTACGAAGGATCAACTCGCCTCTCGAAAAACTTTCTTGACGTGTTATTGTTAGTTTCATATCGGTTAGGTTATAGAGTTAAGCTAAATTGCATGAAGGATTTGCAATTTCCCCATTAGACATTGTTAATGTAAATAAACTAAATATTTTGCTGAAAAACAAGGTATCGCTGAACGAATAACCCCAATCATTCAACAATCTGACCCGGCTGTTAATAATGGGTACACCTGCTTCAGGCTAACACTCACCCATCCATTCACACCAATTTTACTATCTTCGACCCCTATTAAATATGGTATATATAAGTGCCCGTTATGAGTCATGATCTAGTTGTTTTAGGAAGTGGACCCGGAGGATATGTAGCAGCCATTCGTGCTGCTCAGTTGGGAATGAAAGTAGCGATAGTAGA
>Ga0302120_10001431_pt1 | contig 11202 bp, 4 predicted proteins | sample AG5_Bottom_MG_FD_203118 | JGI IMG/M metagenome (GOLD analysis project Ga0302120, IMG submission 203118) | Marine microbial communities from Western Arctic Ocean, Canada - AG5_Bottom | ecosystem: Environmental > Aquatic > Marine > Oceanic | place: Canada: Western Arctic Ocean | collected 2017-10-01 | reverse complement strand
ATACGCAGTTGTATTACGATGCCCAACCCAGCCGCGGATGGTAATATCTCCGCCGGAATCTCTTACAACTCTTCGTCTCAGAATTTTGAAGCCTATCATATAACTACAAATCTGGTAACCGGTTACAACTACACGGTAAGTTGGTACTTTGAAGAGTTTACCGGAACTAGTCTGAACAGTTCTAGTGATGTATTTTATGCGCAGGTTAGTTCCTATACATCGACCACCCGCTTTTTCTCATCGAGCGGCCTCACCGCAGGAGATATGTATTGTTTCGGCGTGAACCTCTACAACGGCAGCAGTGGTAGTGCATTAGCGCCGTACGCTAGACAATGTGCTACATTACCGAGTGGTAGCGGTGGGGGGAATGGAGCAGCAAACGGCAGTATCACGCCATACATGGATTGGAATTCTTCGTCTGAAAAGTTTGAAGGATATTATGAATTAAGTAACTTAGTTACCGGCTACAATTACACGATGCAGATGGATTTTGAATACGATAATGGAACCATTATCGCTGCGATTAGTTCCGAGACATTCTTTGCCAACTCAAGCACAAGATTAGGACCCTGGGTTTACAATTTAGACCCGGCAATTCTGTCACTGCCAACAGACACCAACATTTGCTTCTGGGCATCTCTTCGAAACGGAACCAGCGAATTCGGCGAATATCTCGCCGGAGCGATGGTGTGTGATCAACAGCCAGGCAACAGCACTGCAAACAATGCCAATTGGACAACCATTACCTTAGATTCCGAAGGCAATGTAGGAGAAGCTACATCTTTAACGATAGGCAGCGATAATGTGCCTCACATTTCATATTATGATAGTACGAATACGATGTTGAAATACGCTACTCAAATTGCTTCTGTCTGGTCTGTTGTAGGAATCGATGGAGCGACAGCGGGAGAAGATTTGGGCTTTACTTCTTCGATAGCAGTCGATTCAAATAACGATTTTGGAATATCATATTTCGACTATACCAATGGCAATCTGAAATTTGCCACGGAAGATTTCACCGGTGCATTATCAATTTCTACAGTTCATTCTTCTTCTGATATAGTCGGACTCGATTCAAGCCTCGATTTCGATTCTACTGACAAGCCACATATTGCCTATTATGATGTGAGCAATGGAGACCTTAGATATGCCTCGTATGATGGAACATCATGGAGCACCACCTTAATCGACTCTTCGGGTAATGTTGGCGAATATGTCTCACTGCGCATCGATAGTGCAGATAAGCCACATATCTCGTATTATGATGTTACCAATCTAGCCTTAAAATATGCAGTAAAATTAAGCACAGGTTGGGTATTCTGGACTGTCGACTCTACGAATGTTGGAACATATACTTCAATCGATATCGATGCTAATGATGACCCTCACATATCATATTATGATAACGGCTCCAATGCTCTGAAATATGCTACAAATATTAATGGTGGTGCGTGGGCGATAACTCAGGTTGATTCAAACAATGTTGGAATGGATTCCTCTATCGCTATCGACAACAATGACAGACCACATATCTCCTATTGGGGATGGGACGATTTGAGATATGCAAATCAGATAGGTTCATCGTGGACGACAGAAATTGTCGATAACAGTTCAAAAGTAGGCATGTACTCTTCAATAGCAGTTGATACCTCAAATAACCCTCATATTTCGTACTATGACTACATCGATGACGATCTGAAATTCGCATCTTATACAGCAAATTTAGCCGGCGGTGCATCAGCAAATGGAAATATCCTTGCTAGCCTTACTTGGGACAACACGTCCAACATGTTGGAAGGCGGTTATGACCTCTCAAACTTAGTAATCGGCCAAGGTTACAACTACACAGTTCAATGGAAATTAGAATACGGCAATGGCACAATGATTACCAGTAGTGGATTGACCGACGATTATTATCTCGCTACGACTAGTTCAATACAAGGTCAGTACCGATATTGGTCAGAACAGGGTCTCGTCAGAGACGTCAGTATCTGTTACACAGTCACACTATTCAATGGCACTATTGCCGTTCCCTTATCAGGTAGTAGTAACTGCACATCAATCCCATCCAATTCCAGCACACCGGTAATCGTATCGACGCTTTCTTGGGATCCCGACGCAGACGATGGTAACGGCGCTCTAATTGGTAATTGGACGGCGGATACATTGACGATTAGCGACAACTATAATGTCACATGGTGGCTAGAATATTCTGACAACCAAACAGTATCATTAATTGGTTATGACCAATTTTCACCAGTCAGTAGGACATACACTTTCAATGGCCGGGTACTGCTAGACTACTACTTCACGCTCGGTGATGAATCGTGTTATGTCGTCGAACTTTATCTTGAGAACACAGGTGCTGCTTCGACCTTAATCGACACAGATACTGACTGTAAAGTCGTTCCAGATGGTTGGGATTCTTCAGATTTTGATGGCGATGGGGTCATCAATTCACTCGACAATTGTTGGGAGGGTGAAGAAAATTGGACATCAGATGCTCTCAATGATTACGACAGTGATGGTTGCAAAGACACGATCGAAGATTGGGACCATGATGAAGATTACATCGACAACGGGGATGATGGTTGTGAATTCGGTCAGATGGGTTGGGTAACTCACGAGGTTCCCCTCGTCGATAATGACCACGATGGCTGTCTTGACGCAACCGAAGACAATGATGACGATGGCGATGGATTCAACGACACAGAAGATGGTTGCCCGCTCGGTCGACCTGGAGCAATCAATAATGCTACAGGTTGCGAAATTTCCTTCCCCGATGAAGATTCAGATGGCGTAGCAGATAGTCTTGACTGGTGCGAGAACACCGTCGCAAATGCGACTGTCGATTGGACCGGTTGTCGTGAGTGGGAAGATGATGATGACGATGGTGTCGCAAATTGGGATGACCTCTGCCCGAATACACCGAACGAGGACAATGCAGACGAGAGTACTGGCTGTGCGCCTGGTGAAACTCCGGCCGGTGGTGGTGATGACAACGGCACGGCGAATGCGACCGGTTCAAACATGACGATTACCGCTTACCTCTCAACACAACAAGATGGTAGCATCAATGTTGAATACAGTCTAGCGAATTTGACCGAGAATAATTCGTACTCCATAGCTTGGGAGCTGATGCGTGTAGGTACGGGTTGTGATGATAAACTTCAATCGCTACAAACCTCAGTCGTCGGAGTTACCGGCAATGCCTTTCTCAATAATGGAACACATCAACTGCTAACCAATTTGGCAAAAACTGCTTACACTGGCGGCGAAGCCTTCTGTCTCGAACTTACTGTAACTGACAATCTCTTTCAAATATCTCATTACAATGAGAGCCTAATCATCACAGGTGCTGATGAAGAGCCTCCGGACACTACGACCGATAGTGATGGTGATGGAATTCCCGATGTTGACGACTTCTGTCCCGATACACCTACGGACAGTCAGGTGGATTATATTGGATGCATTATCGAAGAGGATTTGGAATGGTTCGAAGAACTGCCTGTGGTTGGCGATTATCTCGCCGTAATCAATGCTGAATACGGCGACTATGCTGGTCCAGTTATATTCGCTCTGAGCGCTTTAGCATACGCGGTTCGTGCTGTAATAGTTCGTTCCGATTGGAAGAAATCTGGTCGCGTCAAAAAGTACGCTAATCAGATTCGCCAATCTCGAACTGCCCGTGAATTGGATACTCTCGAGAAGCGAATTACGAAAGATAACGACAAGAAGCGTTTGCCACGTGGAGGATTCGGTGATTTGATGGAAATGATTGAGACTCGACAAGCTGAATTGGATGGACTCGATGGACAGGTCGAGGCCGACACCGTTTACCGCGATGAAGGCGGCTATGATGATGGATACGACGACTACGATGATGGTTACGGCGATGATTACCAGGACCGCAAGGCAGAGGAACTCGATGAGATGCGTGGCGCTCGAGAAGACTTAGCCTACGCGGCTGAAGCGTTGCAGCGAGAACGGGATGAACTGCGCAATCGGCAGGGCGAGCGTGGTCGTGATCGGGAGAGTCGTCAGAAGAGCAGACAACCTGAAATGGAAATGGAAATGGAAATGAGTTCAACTATCTCGCTGCCAGATTCTGAACTCGGAACATTCTCGAAAATGGACGATGCAACCGCTTCGATTCTCGGCTTCGCGAAACTACCACCTTCACCCCGTTCACCGTGTAAGTGCAAGTCTGGTAAACCGTTCCGTAAATGCCATATGAAGTCGATTAAGTGCCCGTGCCGCAGTGGAAAGAAGTTCATCAAATGCTGTGCTAAGAAGAAGGGCTATGCCTGATTATTATACTAAGTCGGGCATTCTTTGGGGTTGGTTGAAGGGCATTGATTCCCAATTGGTATGAGCAGAACATCATTTCAGTGGATACCCAAACAACAGGTGTTTCATACAAGGGTGTTCTGTTCAGACCCTTGTGGAATCATCAGATGAAGTAAAAGAAAGCAAAAGTAGGTGCTGCTATCGCAATGAGGAAAATAATGGGTCGGAGGTAGCCGGCACGCTCAACATTTCCACCAAATATATGAGTCAGATCCGCGGTTCTACCTGCAAGTTGGTCCTGCAGGTCATCCGGGAACATCATGCCTCTGTCCAAGGCTTCAAGGCGTGAGTCGACAAGACGCATGAGTTCCTGCATGTTCGCCACATGCTGCTTATTCTTGGATGCATCCTCTCCTGATCCTAGAGATTCTGCACTGGCTGATGCGATCGTCTTAGATGTGTTGAGATAGTCGATTAACGCGGTTGGGTCGCTGTCACCAATTTCTCTTTGGGTCAAGCCATCACTATCATCGCATGTTGACTGCAGGACATTGGCGACCCAACCAGCATAGTCGTCAGTATAGAGAGTAGGCAACTCATCTGGCCGCTCTCTTCTCTGTTGATCCCATTTTGCTTGGAGTAGCCAGGTTCTTCCTTCCCTCCCCTCCCGTTCAGCGTGGTATTCTTGAATCCAATAGAACTCCAGATTGAAAAAGAGTGCCCAATTTGACAGATCTGGATTCGCATGGTCCCATTCATCAGCGTGCGGTGCATTATTCTCTATGAAATCAGTATCAGCGACCATCGTCCTGACTCTAGCTAGAATCTCCTCCTCACTGATGCCGAACTCCACATCGCGCCAATCAATCATGTTGGTCTCATCCCATTTCGAAATATCAATCTACCTCACGTCAATCTTCATTGTTCGAATCCCGGTGAGTCTAAAACCAGCTTGCTGCAACCCTTTGTACACCCTTGCATGAGAATCTCATGGATGGATACCGTTGCAACACCCATCAGTTTGATGGGGCCCTTATTACGAATAATTAATTATGAAGGCCCGTTATTATTAAATTATTTTGTTGTCACCAAATTCCTTCGATTAGGCCGGCTTGACTATGAAGTCATTGAGTATCTGGTCAATCTCTGAGTGTAGGGTTGAAAGTGAATACATCGGCTCGGCGGCTCGATGAGCGTCCCAAGTCCCGCCGGGGAACTCGACCCAGTCGCGCTCGAAGAAGCGCTGATGTCGACTTGGCGCGAGCAGGGGACCTTCCTCCGTCAGGTCGAATCACGAAGCGATGGAGAGCCCTTCATCTTCCTCGAGGGACCACCCACGGCGAACGGGATGCCCGGTATTCACCATGTCGTAGCGAGGACATACAAGGATTTAGTCTGCCGCTGGAAGGCGATGCAGGGTTATTTGGTCGAGCGAAAAGGCGGTTGGGATACGCACGGATTGCCGGTTGAAATCGAAGTGCAAAAGCGACTGGATTTATTGAGTAAGGAAGCGATTGAAGAATTTGGAATCGCAGAATTCAACGATGAGTGCCGCAGCAGCGTTTGGCGTTATGAGGAGGCGTGGCGAGCGATGACTGAACGGATGGCGTTTTGGCTCGATTTGGACGAGCCATATGTGACTCTTGAGAACGATTATGTGGAGTCTTGTTGGTGGGCGTTGAAGCAGATGTTCGACAAGGGATTGCTGTACCGCGGTCACAAGGTCCTCCCGTACTGCCCTCAAACGGGCACATCCTACTCTAGCCACGAAGTGGCTCTCGGTTACAAGGAGGTAGAAGAGCCTTCAGTGCATGTGAAATTCAGACTTATCGATGATACCGCGAGCGTGCTAGCGTGGACGACTACGCCGTGGACTCTACCCGGAAATGTCGGCTTAGCCGTCGGTCCGGATGTTACATACATCCGGGTTCGTATCGACTCTACCGCCGGCGAAAATTGGCAAGGGAGAGGCGGAGCTGAGGTCGGTGAAGAATTGATTTTAGCAAAGGATTTGTTCAAGGAAGTGCTACGGCATCACGCGACGGTTTTGGAAGAATTTCCTGGCAGCGAGTTGATTGGTCGCGGCTATGACCCGCTGTTTCCCGGCGCGGTCGAGCGAGGAGATTCAACCACCGCATGGACTATCCTCGAAGCGGATTGGGTTACGACGACCGACGGGACTGGAGTTGTACACACTGCGGTGATGTATGGTGAGGACGACTACCAACTCGGGATGGCGGTCGGTTTGCCGGCCCAGCATACCGTCGATATGGATGGCAGATTTTTCGCTGGAACTCACGCTCGGTTGGATAATCGGTATGTCAAGGATTGTGACGAGGAAATCATCGATATTTTGACCGAGTCGGGTCAATTATACCGCGAAAAAATGTACACTCACGACTATCCGCACTGCTGGCGGACCGATCATCCGTTGCTCTACTATGCGATGGATTCGTGGTTCGTTCGGATGACCGCTGTTCAGGAGCGCCTCATCGAATTCAATAATTCTGTAGAGTGGGCTCCTGATTGGGTCGGCGAGAAGCGGTTCGGGGACTGGTTGGCCAATGTCAAGGATTGGGCGATTAGTCGAGAGCGATATTGGGGTACGCCGCTGCCGGTCTGGCGTTCTGAATCGGGCGAGATGAAATGCGTCGGTTCGATTGCAGAACTGCAGGCCGAGGTACAGAAGGCGAATGCTGCAGGCATCGAAAATCCTGATTGCCCCGATGATGTCGATTTGCATCGGCCTATCGTCGACGGCTTCAAGTTGATTTCAGATGATGGTGAGGTGATGCAACGAGAACCGTTTGTCATGGATTGCTGGTTCGATTCTGGCTGTGCGTCCTTCGCACAGTGGCATCATCCATTCGATGGTGAAGAGAAGTTGCAGGCTAATTTCCCCATCGATTACATCTGCGAAGGCGTCGACCAGACCAGAGGCTGGTTTTACACGCTGTTGGCGGTCAGTACGACGGTTTTTGATTCGATTTGCTACAAGCGCTGCTTAAGTCTCGGATTGATTTTGGACGCAGATGGTAAGAAAATGTCGAAGTCGAAAGGTAACATCGTCGACCCGTGGGACCACTTCAATCGTGAGGGAGCGGATGCAACTCGCTGGTACATGGTCACCGCCGGCGCGCCATGGAGTCCGTTGAAATTCGACCCGGCTGGTGTTCGTGAAACATATGCCAAGTTGTTTCTGACACTCTGGAATGTCTACAAATTCCATGCTGATTACGCAGCATTGGATGGATTCGATGCAGCGCCGAATGGCGCCGCCGATGTCGAGGTCGATTCCAAATCAGACAGCGGGGTTAGAACTGCGCCTGAGGGAGAGGGCTTGGTGGAAGTGAACGGTAGAGTGGTTGAGGTTGGTAGAGTCGTTTGCCCAGAAGAGGATAGACCTGCATTAGATAGGTGGATTTTATCCAGATTAGCAACCATGAGCCAAGCCTACACCGAACAATTCGAGTCCTGGGATTTCCACAAAGCGGGACGCGACCTAGAAGAATTCATCGTCAATGATCTTTCAAATTGGTATGTCCGGCGGAGTCGGAGAAGACTCTGGGACGAAGCGGAAAGTTCTGACAAATTGGCGTGTCAACACACCTTACATGAAGTACTGACAACGGTTTGCAAACTGATGGCACCAATCTCTCCGTTCATGGCCGACCACATTCACAGAAACCTCAACGCCTCATCCGTTCACCTAGGTGACTGGCCCCGTGTTATGGGCGCTGATGTAGCGCTTGAAGAGCGGATGGCATTGGTGCGTGAATTAGCTGAGGCGGGGCGGCGAATTCGCGTCGAAGCGGACCGCCGCCAGCGACTACCGTGCCAAGCAGGTTGGATTGTCGGTGGTCCTGACCTGTCCGAATTCCAGGGGATTCTCGCCGAGGAATTGAATGTTGAAGAGTTGCAGGTCGAGGTTGACTTGGAGCGGTTCCAGCGCATTGAGTTGGCGCCAAATCGGCGAGCGCTTGGGGCGAAGTGTCGCCAGGATTTACCGCGGGTGCTCGAATTGCTGGGTGAGGTCGACCCGGATGCGTTCTTACTCGAAATCGAAGCGGAAATCTCCTATCTAGAAGGATATTTAATCGGGATTGATGATATTGAGATTCGCCGGGTCGAGCGGGATGGTTACGCCGCGAGGACACTCTCCGAAGGCGATGTAAGTCTTGTCCTCGACATGGCGACGACAGAAGCGGTGCTCTCGAAAGGGCTTGCGCGAGATATCATCAGGCGGGTTCAACAGAAGCGGAAGGACCTCGACCTTGAGGTCGAAGCAAATATCGCTCTCTCGGTATGGCTAACTGCGGATTGTCCAGAACTCGCAGAGATGGATTGGCAGCATATTCAGACCGAGGTTCGAGCTGCTGCGGCTGAATTGAAACTCACGATTGATGATACGCCTAGAAGCGGTAGTGAATCATTCGTCGTCGACGGTGCTACCGTATACTTCTCTATCGATTAGATTGAGTCCACCATTCGCGCATTCTAACATCATCAGCCGGAGTGGCTGTTGCATCATTGGTGAGTTCGCTGCTTATGGCGAGAGTTGCTGCCACCGTGTCGGTTGCCACCATCTCGATTTCCGCCACGGGAGCCACCATTCTTGTTGCCATATCGGCTGTTCTGGTGATTCTTTGCCCGGCGGTCGCCAAAGTTCTGACCCTTGTCGCCATTCTTGCCTCGGCTGCCACCGTTTTTGTGGCCGTTACTGCTTCCATTGCTGTAATTGCCGCCATTGCTTCTACTCGAGTCATTTCGCTTACCGTAGTGGCCACTATTGTTGTCTCGGCTGCCATCTTCGCTTTGTCGGCCATCATGCTGAGAACTGCTGCCGTTCTTGTGACCGCCGCTGAAGCGATTTCCGCCATTCTTACTGCCGTTGAATTGTTTTCCTCGGTTTTTCCCACCTTGATGGTGTTGACCGCCTTGTTTTCCGCCACCACGTCGGCCACCAAAATTTCGAGAGTTGTCATCTTTGCCACCGTGGCGACGACCGTCAAATTGCTTCGATCCATTTTGGCCACCTTTTCGCTCGTTGCGGCGGCCGTTTCTTTGGCCGTTGCTCTGGCGGTTTGAGCGGGCCTCCGAATTTCTGCTCGAATCCGTAAATTCGTTGTAGTTGAAACCGGTGTCCGGCAACTCGTTTAGGTCTGGCTGGGTGAAATCACAGCGGATTCCTGCAGTCTGTTGAATCCTCATAACCGAACGCTTCTGCGGTTTTTGGACGAGTGAGATGACAATTCCTTCTTGGCCCGCACGGGCGGTTCGGCCCGAGCGGTGTTTGTACGCCTTACCGTTATCGGCTGGGTCGTAGTGAATCACGGTCTTGACGCCCTCGACATCTATGCCGCGAGCAGCGACATCAGTTGCGATTAGGGCCATGCAACTGCCGTTGCTGAAGCGCTGCATAGCGCGGTCGCGCTGTCGCTGATTGAGACCACCGTGGAGTGTCGCAACCGAGACGCCTTCTTCGGAAAGTTCGTCGCCGACTCGGTCTACTCCCATTCTGGTTCGGCAGAACACAATGCTGCGGCCGCACTGTTTGATGGCGTCAGCCGCGTATCCCGCTTTATTCGAACTGTGCATCATCCAGAAGCGATGATGCATGCTGCCCATACTGACCTCCTTTGGGCCGACTTCGATCTTAGCCGGGTCGGATTGGAAATCACGGACTAATTCTGCGACATCGTCATCGAGGGTAGCGCTGAAAAGAATTGTTTGGCGCTCATTAGAACAGCCTCTAAGAATATCTTGGACTGGCTCCATGAATCCCATGTCGGCCATGCGGTCCGCCTCATCGAGGACGACCATCGCGACATCGTCGAGGAACATGGCACCCTGCTCGATGAGGTCGAGCAATCTACCGGGGCAAGCGACGACGATGTCGGTACCTCGATTCAACGCTTTTTTCTGGCGAGTGTAGGAAGTGCCGCCGTAAATCGCGAGGACTTCTCTATCTACTTCGTGCGCGAGTGGCGCGAGAACGGTACAGATTTGCTCTGCAAGTTCGCGGGTTGGAGTCAAGATGAGTGCAGTGGGGTAACGCGATTCTGCACGCTTACAATTTTGCACGAGTGGAAGACCGAAGGCGAGCGTTTTACCCGAGCCAGTAGGAGCACGACAGCAGACATCACGGCCGAGCATCCCTTCGGGGATTGCCTCTCTCTGAACTTCGAACGGAGTAGTGATGCCTTGTCGACTGAGTGCATGCTGCAAGCACTCTTCGACGCCCAAGTTTACGAACGTCACCTCTTCAGTCATATCTCGACCCCGCCTACCCACCCTATTTAGCACCAACAGTCATCAAAACCGATACTTTGAGTCCAGCCTCTACTTTTTGACTACGCCATATTGATTATTGTAATTTAAACAGGTTTGTGTTCAGCATATTAGAGGTGCACTTGATTTTTCGTTGAATTAGAGACACAAACGCCGTTATTATATGCTTTACATCATTGATTTTATTCTTAAATTATTCACAAAAGCTATGGACAGAGGTAAGAAGTTTGCCCGAACTTTGATGTGGAATGCGAGTCGCGCTCCTATGAGGTATCGTTGTGCGTTATCGTGTTTGTTTCGGCTGCCGCGATATTTGGCTAGTCGCGATTTGCGCGATGATGCTCTCTATCGGCTGGACTGGAATCGTCTCAAACACTCAAAACCTTCCCGAACACCCTACCTCACTGCCTCCCCAAATGGCGCCGAGGTCTACGAATGCACCGTCGATAATCTCGTATAACTTGACTTGGACTGCGGCGAATTCACCGTATTATCTCAATTCGTCACTGACAGTACAACAGGGCGTTCGGCTGACCATCGAGCCTGGCGTCGTCGTGCTGGCGAACACGACGAACGCGTCGTTCATTGTACACGGTGAATTACATGCGATTGGGACGAATG
>Ga0302120_10001430_pt1 | contig 11203 bp, 2 predicted proteins | sample AG5_Bottom_MG_FD_203118 | JGI IMG/M metagenome (GOLD analysis project Ga0302120, IMG submission 203118) | Marine microbial communities from Western Arctic Ocean, Canada - AG5_Bottom | ecosystem: Environmental > Aquatic > Marine > Oceanic | place: Canada: Western Arctic Ocean | collected 2017-10-01 | reverse complement strand
CTCCCCCCTCCCCCCTCGTCGGGAACTGCCTCGAAACCGCATGGGGCGTGCGCCCCAAGTGCGTCTCTCCCGCGCCCGGATAGCCGGTTGCCCTGTTGGCGTTTCACCTAGCTCCTCGCCCAGCGTATCCCTAGCCACACTCCCCGGTGCCCAACCGCCCCGGCCCCGGGCCTCCCCGCGACACCTGGAACGCGCCCCGAACGCCGACCCCCGCGGTTAGGGTTCGTTTTCTCCAATGAAATCGGTACGAGCGCGCCTCCCAAGCTCAAGCGATGCCTCGGGTTTACCGATCACTCAAACGGGTCTGGCACGCAAAGCTTGGCCCGAAACCGCAAGCAGCCCCCAAGGAGCACTGAATGCAAGCCCCCAACGCCAATCCCTCGGGGATAAACCAATCCCCGTTCTCGGTCCGATTATGGCTCACCGTCGGGCTCGCCCTGGCTCTCCTGGGCGTTTCGACTCTACTGGCTCCCGCCGCCTTGGCCGAATTTGCCGGGGGCGACGGCCACACCTGCTGGGTTTCCGGCACCGGCGACGTTGAGTGCTGGGGCAACAACGACTCGGGACAACTCGGCGACGGCACCCTCGATAGTCGCGCCTTCCCGGGCCCGGTCACCGGGCTCGGTCCGGATCCGATCCTCGCGATCGGCACCGGCGAAGCCTTCACCTGCGCGCTGACGATCTTCGGCGACATGTTCTGCTGGGGCGACAATTCCCAGGGCCAGTTGGGTGACGGAACCCGGATTTCATCGCTGGTCCCCAACCCGGTGGCTGGGCTCGCGGGGACCGTCGAGTCGTTCTCACCCGGGCGTCAACACGTTTGCGCCGTCCTGACGGGGGGAACCGCTCAGTGCTGGGGAGACAACTCCACCGGCCAGGTGGGAAACAACAGCTTCTTCGATCGACTGCTGCCCACGAACATCGCGGGGCTGAGCGGCCTGGTCTCCAATGTAGCCAGCGGCTACGACCACAGCTGTGCGGTCACCACTTCCGCCGATGCCTACTGCTGGGGCAACAATGACTTCGGGCAACTCGGCGACGGAACTTTCATCCAGAGGCTCCAGCCGACACCGGTGATCGGCCTCAGCTTCGTCGGAACCCGAATCGGCTTCGTCGACCGGGTCGCAGCCGGGGAATTTCATACCTGCATCCGGACCCCCACCGGCGAGGCACTGTGCTGGGGAGATAACTTTTCCGGACAAATCGGCAACGCGGATCTCATTAATGCCCAAACCACTCCGGTTGCCGTCGTCGGGCTAGCAGGCACGATCCAGCAAATCGAAGCCGGTCAGGAATTCACCTGCGCGCTGCTGACTTCTGGCGGCGTCGACTGCTGGGGGAACAACATGGACGGCCAGCTTGGGAGCGGCAGCCTGGTCAATCGTTTTATTCCCGCCCCCGTCACCGGGCTCACGAGCGGGGTCGTCGATATCGGGCTTGGGGATCTCCACGCCTGCGCCGAAACGGCCATGGGGGTTCGGTATTGCTGGGGAGATTCTTTCTATGGGCAGCTGGGCAACGGGTCCAACACCACGGCACTCTTTCCCATCGAAGTTCTCGAAGCCACCCCTCCCCATGCCGTTCCTCTTTCGCTACCGGCCCAAGTCGTCTTGAGTCTCTGCTTGGCACTCGCCGGTATTTTCCTGCTCACACGTCACCACTCAAGAATTTTCTCGACGCCCTCTAGTCTTTAGTTTTTTGCCTGTGCTCGAAGTAGAGCCGGCCGCCCACCGCTCGCCGGCATCACCGTGTCGTTGTGCCCCGCACCCTCGAGGGCTTCGAAGGCCTTGGGTTCGGGAGCGGTCGCCGATTACAGGCCCTTGATGGGCCCGGGACCCCGGGCCAAACTTCTCCCAATCACCGGCCAAACCCCGGGCAATCACCGGCCAAAAAAAAACCGCCCCGACAACACGAGGTCATCGGGGCGGCTAGAGATGTCGGATCAGGAGTTGTGTCTCCGTCCGACGATTCTATTTTGATTTATCGACAGTAGACAGTCGCCTCCTCTTCGGGGTTCAGCCGCCCGCCCGAGGTGCAGCGGAAGGTGCCTGCCCTTCGAGTGTCACAGCTGAGCTTGGGCGACCAGGCGACTCCGGCTTCGCAGATTCCGTTGATGCGAAGCTGACCACGCTTGTCCGCCTTGCCCACCGCACCGATCACGAGGTCCGCGTAGGCCTGCTCGCCACCGCTGCAGGTCACGCTGATCTCAGTGCCCGGCATCAGAGCCCGGCCACGACAATCGAACGAACCGTCTCGATCAGAGCGGCAGTTCAGCGGCGGAGCGAAGGACTGACCACCGGGGTTGCAGTAGCCCATGATCCGCAGGCGTCCGCGTCGATCCACAGTTCCCGTTGCCGGGAACAGCGGCTCTGCGGTCGGGGGCGCCGGATTCGTCACTACCGGGGGAGCCGGCGGCACGATCACCACCGGAGCCGTGGGCAGCACCGACACCACCTGAGCGACACCAGAGACCGGACCGGAGACTACCGGCAGGTCGGCGAAGGCCAGGGTTCGATTGAAGGTGAGCTGAGCGGAGAACAAACCACCCGGAGCACCGATCAACCGAGCCACGTCCACCGCAAAGCCTGCTGCGACGACATCCTCAACTGTCCTCTGCAGGCCAGCTCCCGGCGTTTCGAACACCGAAGTAGTCGTCCCAACAACCAGCGGGGTCACCGGGTTGTCGCCATTCGCCTCGTCCACCATCGAGTTACCCATGAGCTGAATCGCAGCGACTTCTTGGGTGCCCACGAAGATGCTCGCGGTCGTGATGCCTTCTCGAGTCAGCTGGAACACGGAGTCCCCGCGGATCGACCACATCACCGACACCCTGTTCTGGTTGATGGTGCCATCGGCATTGACGATCGCCACCGCTTCGGGAGCAAACACTGCGGTCGTCACCGTACCGCTCATGAAGGACAGGGTTATCCCGTCAATCGCGAGCTCGTCGATAGCGGTCAGAGCGACTCCAGTTACATTCGGATCAAACTCGGGGAACGACCGAACCGGCTGGTTCGGAATCGTGAAATCGAGCCGAGCCGAACCCACCGCAGCAGGGTCACCCAAGTTCTCGAAGGTGATGTTGTCAATCTGCTGATTAATTCTCAACCGATTCGGGAGAGTCGAAGTGCTCGGCAGCGCAGCCAACTCAGCCGCCACTGCTTCTGCATTCACTGCCGCCTCGACCAGTCGCGTTGCCGCAGCCAGTGCCTCAAGAGCATCGGCTTGGCCCGCAATGTCGCCAGCACTATCGAACGCCGCAGCAGCATTTCTCTGAGCAGCCGTTACGAGTTCAATGACGCCAGCCGGATCAGTGGCCGAGTTACCGAAGAGGTTGAAGGTTGCCAGAGTCATCGGAGTACCGGTGGTGGTGATTGTCACCGTAGCGACCGTGCTCCCGAAGACCAGCGGATTCGCATCGGCTCCGCGTGCCTCGAAGGCCAGATCAACTCTAGTTTGGTCGACTGCACCGGTTACCGGATCCACGATCGCCACAATCTCACCCGGGAGTTCGGTGATCACACCGTCCAGAGTGTCGAAAGTCAGCGTGAAGCTATCCGTGAGGATGGCATCCGTAGCCAGGATCGTGTTCGGCACGGTACCGCCGAATCCAGTGTTGGCGAAGAGTGCGAACGGAACACCCGGGAACACAACTTCCATGCGTCCAGGTGAGCCCACTCGCGACAGATTGGTAAAGGTGATCAGGCTACCGTCGAGCGCGTTGACATTCGCAGTGGTTCCCACGAAGTTGGCAACCGGAGCACCGCCCAGCAATGCCGGACTGATGATCTCGCCGTTTAGGGTTGTCGCTGTGACGCCAACCGCACTGCCGACCGCCGAGTTTCCATCAAGCCCGATCGTCGCGACTACACACTCGTTTGCCGTCAGGGTCGCGGTCGTCGGACCGTTCACCAAGCCAGCGACCGCATCGCCGCGAATCGAGAAGGAGATGTCCACGATATCCGTCCGAACACCCGCTGCGGGGTTGAGTTCATCAACAAGGACTGCGACGATTTCCGAAGCAGCGCTCCCGTTGATGCCCTTGGTCGCATCATTCACGAAGGTCAAGGCAATGTTGCTCACCGCAAGTTCTGCAGCCGCATCAAACCCTACCGGGAATGCAGAGTCGGCACCCTGGAAGTCGGCCAGCGTTGCGCCCACGACCGTGAAGTCGAGCCGCGGAAGGCCAATCCTCGAAGCGTTCTCTACGAAGATATTGAGATCCGTGAGGCCGCCACAAGTGCCGGCCGCCTTCCCGGGGGCAGGAATGAACGTCGACACGGGGATGGCGGGAACGCCAATGCCTACGGGACACCCACCGATCGGACACGAAACCAGAGCGGAAGCAGAAACGATCTGCTCAAACACACCGGCCTCGTCCTTGAAGATCCCTCTGACCCGAATCTGCAGGCCGATATCCTCTCCGGTAACGACCATCTCCTCGCCACTAACACTGACTGGATCACCCGTTGCGCCGATTCCAACCAGGCGAATGATGGTCGAGAAGACCCCACTGCCCGGCTCGGCCTCGGACTCCCAGATCCACGCGACATCCGTTGCGCCATTCGCAGGGTCACCCGGTACCGCGCCGCCTGTGAGGACATTGTCGGCATCGGTGACGTCTGCCGCCGAAGCAGTCAAGACCTGACCCAACTCGAAGATCCCACTGATAGTTGCGCTGCCCACAGCCAAGCTATTGGGCGTGGCGCTGGGATCGATCACGATGGTCTGATCGCCGAACACCAAGCGCTCGATGTTCCGAATCAGATCCGTTCCGTCGCCGCCCACCAGAAGTGCTCGATTGTCGGTGACGGAGATGAATCCGTCCAGATCGAAGTCCAGAATGTTTCCAGCGGGGTTGGCAGCATCAAAGGCCACCATGGGATCGCCCTCGATGGTGTAGTCCTCGAAGTTGCCCGAGAAGATCACGCCATCCGTGTCGCTGTTGTCCGCATCGTCGTCACTGATCACACGCGAGATGCTGAGCTCACCCACTCCGATGAAGCCATGCTGAATGGCCCCAATCAACCCGCTCATTCGGGGAACCAGGATCGTTCCATCAGCCAAAGCCATTTCCCCAGAAGCTGCGAGGAACGCCGCTTCTGCCACAGGAAGGGCAGCGGCTGAAATCGCCGCTGCGGCTTGGGCCATAACGACCGACGCGACAGCAGCATCAGCTGCGGATTGCGCATCCGCGACCGCTACGCCCGCTGCGTTTGCAGCGGCGGTTGCGGCGGTGGAGGTATCTAGCAACATCTTGGCTACTGCCTCCAGTCCCGAGGCCATTTCATCGGCAACGCCATAGACCGTGTTGTCCGCAAGCAGAATCGATCCAATTGCCGACATATCGCTCTGGAGAGAAGCCAAAGTAGCTGCGTCGGCATTGGCCGTCGTACGAGCCAAGCTTGCCATCAGATCCGACATCATCGATGTCGCCCCGGCTGAAGCTGCATCCATTGCGGCTCCTGCGCAGTCAATAGGCGTCACCGTCAACTGACAAGCGCTGAGCGCTTGGCTCGCCGCTTCCGAAGCCAGCTGGTCGGTGTTTGCTTGAGTCTCAGAAGCCACAGCCGCAGCTTCCGAAGCAGCAGCGATCTCAGCAAAGGCATCTGCGATTGTCTGCATCTGCACCGAAACCGGGCTTGCGCCGAGAATGGTACCCATCAGTGCGTTGGCATCCATTCGGGCCGCGCTTGCAGCCGATTCCGCAGAACTTGCCGCAGCAGCAGCGTTCCCTGCCGTTGCCGAAGCAGCCCCCGAAGCGGTCTCTGCCGCTACAAGTGCCTGAGCCGTCGGGTCAACCGAGGCCAAGGCGGCAGTAACGGCAGCCGCATCGTCCGCGGCGTCAGCCGTCGCAGCCTGGAAAGCGGATCGTGCGTCAGCCAGAGCCGTGCCCATTGAACCGGTCCGAACCGCCGGATCGGGCGTTCGGATGTTCACCTTGAGCGACGCATCGCCATCAATGATGTCGTTGCCACCTTCGCCGGCGAGGAGGTCACTGCCACCACCACCCAGAAGGAAATCACCACCGGTGAAGCCATACTGGGCCTCGCCGGTAAGGGGATCGGGATCGAGGTCGCGTCGAACGTGCATGGGAACAAGACCAGCACCGGCTTCCAAGATATCGCCGTTGTCGTTCACGAGGTCATCCAGGCCTGCAATCAAGTCAAAAAGCACCAGTTCGTTGCCATTGTCGCCGTTGGGGGGATTGTCGATGCCGCGGAGAATATCCCCGTGCGCCGAACCACTCACACCCTCGACTCGACCGTAGCGGTTAAGGATCGTCGCGTTGGACGGTGTCGTCGAGGGACGCAGGAAGACCGTGAAGTCAAGATCGATATCCACGCCGAAATCATCGTGGGCGAAGGAGAACCAATCGTGGCCCAGCATACCTTCAGCGCGGTCGATTCCCGGACCGTCAACCATGATGTCATCGCCGTTTTCCATATCCATGTCGGTGTTACCCGCCCAGGCGATTATGACGTCATGACCCTTGGTCGGGGGCTCGCCTGCTTCTGGCGCAGCACCGTTATCACCCTGGAAGAGGTCCTCACCACCACCGGTGTTCTCCAACCAGTCGTTACCGGCGCCGCCTCGACTATGTCCGAGGAAGATCCCGTCGAGCAGGTAATCGTTACCATCCCCACCGAACATCTCACCGAACTCACTGACGTTGACCAAGAAGTCGTTGCCGTTGTCGCCGAAGAGAAAGTCCTCTTCGTTTCCACTATTGATGTAGTCGTGACCCTCACCACCAAAGAGCGCGTCCGGACCCGACAAGTCAGAAATTATATCATTGCCAAGACCGCCCTCAATCAGGTCGCCACCGTCGCCACCTTCGATGCGGTCATTGCCACCGCGGCCCCAGAGCGAATCATCACCAATGCCGCCGATGATGGTGTCGTCTCCTTCGGTGCCGCCGATCGTGACGTGATCACCACCGGTGTACATAATGACTCGCGTCGGATCGGGAACAAAGAGATTGGCCGTGAGACGGTCCGCGTCGCGAATGATCAAGGGGACCAGAACTGAGTCACCTTCGGGGTCAACATTGCCCCCGGAAGCCAGAACCGCTGCCTGAGCATCCGCGACCGCTGCATTTGCATCGTTCACGGTTGCAGGCGTGCTGTTCTCAACAGCCCGATTCGCGGAAGCAACGTCCACGCTGGAAGTCACCACCGCAGCAGCGGCTGCCTGAGCGGCTGCGTTAGCCACGTTAAAGAGAAGCTCCTGTGCAACCACATTCTGCTGAGCCACGTCGATATCCCCGAGACTACCCGCAGCTCCCTGGGTATCCGAGATCACGACTATAGCTCCAGGCGCGAGCCCCGAACCGACGCAGAACAAGGGGTTGGTCCCCGTGCAGACAACCTGGCCCGGGAGATTGGAAACCACCGAGCCCCCAACATTCTGGGTGCTGACTTCGAGGAAGAAGGTTCCGTCTGCGTCCGCGACACCCGTGGCAAGAATCGCCGGGCCATTTGCGGTTACGCGTCCTAGTTCGCCCTTGGCGATCAGGACCTGAAGGGCGGCAGCGTTGGCGCCTGCCTGGGCCGAATCGGCGGCCCCCTGAGCATTAGCTGCAGAAGCCACGGCTGCGTCCCGCGCGGCGACGAGGCCTGCGTCGGGACCTGAATTACCCGAGAGTGCGGCTGCATTTGCAGCGTCCAGAGCTTCGTTAGCGGCCTCAAGTGCCTCTATCGCGGCTGCGGCATCGTCGGCCTGGGCTGTATTGAACTGCTGATCTATATCCACTTCCAGGATGTGGTTCGGAAGTGTAAAGAGACTCAGCGGCAAGGTGCCCGAACCGGGCTCACCCAGATCGGAGTTCCGCATGACGATGGCGGTGAAGGGATTCGACTCCAAAGCACTGAGCAGGTTCAGAGTACCAACGCGGAAGAGGTAGTACATCCGGTCGCCGTTCTGAAGTCGCTCGAGCTGGTTTTCGAACACGAAGTTATGGCTCGAGCCAAGATAGCCGCCAAAGGGCATGCGCTCTTCGGCCAGGCCACCATTCCAGAAATCGATATCATCGAGCCCGGTCAGGCTGTCTCCTGTGAGCGAACCGTCGGCATCCGGAATATTGGCCCAAGCACCCAGGCTGAACAGGAAGTCCGCTGCGTCAGTGGGGGTCCCGATCGTCGAGACAAAACCCGTATCGGTGCAGAACGTCGCGCTCAAAACGCCCACGATTGCACACGCCGCGTCCCGGCGAGCCTCGAAGGTCTTGTTGGGATCGTCTTCATTGCCGACGATTCCGTCATCGCCGGCGAGCAGCGGGTGCGTGCCGTAGGCGGCCAGGAAGTTCACAAAGGAAGCCTCGTGACGGAGGTTGTCCAGATAGTCGGCCCAGCTGCCATAAGGGGCAAGTCGCATGTCGCCCGTCGCGGCGAAGAACGTCTTGCGTGCCGCGTTGAGCGCCGGGTTACCGACATCACGACCACGGGCGATATTGATCGCACCCAGATCCAGCGGCAAACCGACCAGGTTGTTAGACAGTGCGCCCGTAATGAACTCATCGAGTTCATTACCCTGAGTGCGCGTCAAACCACGAATCACGGCACCGGTGGCCTCCTCGGGAGTCATCGTCGGCGTACCGTCGGCTGTGGAGTTATAAAACGCAAGAGGGTTGAGAAACGCTTCGAAGAGACCGAGCTGCTCATCCGCAGTCGTCGGGTCCAGGGCGCCCGCATCGGAAATGACGTTGAAGTCGGCGTCGTAGCGAGGCACGGTTTCAACCAGCATCGAGTGACCGAAGCGATACACGGACTGAGAAAACTCAGCCGTAATCGACGGATCAACGTTGGTGTGATAGCCCGAAAAGGGGTCCTTCAGACCCGCCAGAGTCGGCCCGAATTCATCAAAAACGACCCGGTTGTACTCCATCTCGGTCACGAAGCGAGCGGACTGAAAGATACGTTCGCCGTTCCAGTGGAGAGGCAGATCGCGGATCAGAGCCTCAATTTCCTCTTGGTTGACGAGCGAAGCGTCGGTGACCTTGAAGGAAGGGGTGGTCCAGTTCAAAGCATTGAACTGATCCATGGTGATTTCGTCTTCGAGCCACCGGTTCAGGAATTCCAGACCGCGGACAGCACCGCGATCGGCCACGGCATCAAGCGCTTGGCGCTTGGTGACGTACACGAGCCGGTTGTGCTCCCTGTGGAAAATCGTGTGGACAGTGGTCAGCGCGATGTTCTCATTACAGCGACCGTCTCCACAGATAAAGTGAACGCCGAGGAGCTCATCGTCGTAGTAGCCGTCGGCCGAGTTTGCCCGAACGCCACGAGTTGCCTGGCCCGCGAGCATGTCGATTCGGTCATTCAGCACGCTGTCGGGATCGGGAAGTTTTCCGCCCGGGTTGGCCGAATGGGCCACGTCCAGGAAGAAACTGTGATTGGCGCGAATGGCGCGGCTACCATCGACCGGGTCGGTGAGGTTACCCTCGAGCAAGTAGTTCCCATCGGCCAGTGGACCGGCGAGGCGAGAGGCCTCGGTCGGGCATGCGGCAAGCCTCGCCTGGGCATCGGCAACGTCCATGTTAGACGCCAAAGCGGCGGCGCGTTGCTCGTCGGTGGCTCCGGCGGCGGCCGCAGCGACGGCGTTCGAGGCGTTGGCAGCAGCAGCGTTTGCAGCGACGACGGCGGCGGCGGCGGCAGCGTCAGCGGCATCCGCATCGGCCTCAGCGGCAAGAGCAAAGGGCTCGAAGCTGGCGGCGACGGGCGAGGTGCCCAGGGAGATGACCGCGGCCCGGAGATCAGTTGCCGTCATTCGTTCGGTGGTGGCGGTGGCGGCGGCGGCGGCAGACGCATCAGCTGCGGCGGCGGCAACAGCATTTGCGGTAACGACCGCAGCATCCAGACCGGCTTGGGCCTCGTCCAGGGTGGCTGCAGTCGCAGCGACTTCGGCGGAAGCCAGAGCTGCTGCGGTGGAACCATCGGAACACGCCACCAAGGAAGCCGCGTTAGCGGGGGAGATCACGAGCTGGGGGAGACCAGCGATGGCACCCGGGATGAACTTGCCGTAGTAGTCGGCGGCCATCATGGGCACGTTGGCACCATCAAAATCGTCAAAGTCCATACCCCACTTCGCGAGGACATGTGCCTGAGCGGCATCCCATGTAGCCATGCCACCGTCATCGGCGGTATCGATCAGCCCATCGGGGCCCCAACCGTCCACGAGCTCGCCACTGTTCTCGAGAACTCCGTTTACGACGTGGTAGTGGCGGAGGATCATCTGGCTGGAGGCGTGCGAGCCATAGGTCTGCTGCTGATCAACGTGCGGCGTAGTCGCGTTAATGAAGCAAGGCCCGGCTACACCTTCGGGGCAGTCGGACTGGCTGGCGCGGGTCATGATCATGAAGTTGTTGGCGGGATCACAGGTCTCACCGGTGGCCCGAGAATGGGTCGGAAGGCTACCCTCAGCCGACGGAATCGTGCGGCAATAGAGCGGATCGTCCTGCTGCAGAGGCATGTAGACCGCGCTGTTCCCACCCTTGTTTACGAGGTCAAGACCATGATCAAAAAACTGACCAAAGAAGGTGATGAACGCGTTATAGGGCGCCGAGAGGCCTTCGTCCGGGGCAGTATTCGGAATGAAGTACTGGGCTTCACCGGCGATATCTGCACCGATCTCTTCGCCCTCTTCAGCGATTGCGGTGGCGGTGGCGGCCGGGTTTCCTGCGGAGTTGTCTACAATGAGGCGACTAATCAAGCGGGGCGTCGAATCCTCGACGATCCCCTCGGAGTTGTAACTGGTGGGCGTGCCGGCTGGCAAGCCTTCCAACTCAACACTGAGTTCCTGGGCTGCGGGGCGGTGGCGGTCGACGTTGGTGATGAACACCTCATCGGCGCGGCCGAAATTCTCCTGACCGGGGATCAGATTGTTGAACTTGCCGTCAACAGTCCGCAAGCCCCAGGGAAGACTCGAATTGGGAATGATATCAACGAGTTCTTCACCAGCAACATGGCGCTCGGATATAAGAATCTGCTTGTAGATGAAGTCCAGATCCTCCAGCGTAGGCGCAATATCGCCACTGGGGGAGGCATTGGTGGGCACCGCCTGCGCAAACGCAGGTCGGGACATCGCCCAAAATGCCAGTGTGAAAGTCAGAACCCATGCAGCTACAAATGCAGCCAACGTTGTAATCCGAGAAAGCACGCCGCTTCCGCTCATTTTTAAATACCTCAGGTTGTTTTCATAGTGT
>Ga0302120_10001426_pt1 | contig 11222 bp, 8 predicted proteins | sample AG5_Bottom_MG_FD_203118 | JGI IMG/M metagenome (GOLD analysis project Ga0302120, IMG submission 203118) | Marine microbial communities from Western Arctic Ocean, Canada - AG5_Bottom | ecosystem: Environmental > Aquatic > Marine > Oceanic | place: Canada: Western Arctic Ocean | collected 2017-10-01 | reverse complement strand
AAAGCATTTGAGCGCCTGGAATTGACAAAGGCAAATACCAGCAAACCAGCAGCGACAAAAGAGGCGATGCGAGCCAGGTAATTTCCGGCCCTGGTGTACACTGTAAGTTCGTGATTGCTGTTTAATGTTCCCTGAATGACAGCTTCTTCCCACCAGCTGCTGGCATCCAGTATGTCGCCTCTCTGATTGATAAGGCACGATATGCCGGTATTGGCAGACCGTGCAATGGAGCGGCGGTTTTCAATGGCCCTGAGTCTTGAATATGCAAGATGCTGCTTGTAGCCAGGACTGTCATCCCACCATCCATCATTGGTCATGATGAAGATGAGATTGGCTCCTTTCTGTACATAGCTCGCCACATATTCCCCGTATATAGATTCGTAACATATCACAGGAGCCACCTTCAAATCGCTAATAGCAGATTGAAATACACTTGATTCTTCCTGGCTGCCCAGACTGCCAATGGTGCCTCCCAAATCCAGTGCCAGGTCTTCAAATGGCTTGAGGATGGATGCAAAAGGCATCTTCTCTACACCCTGCACCAGTTTTGATTTGTGATAAACCTGAGGGGCGCCCTCAATACCTATTTGTATGGCGGCATTGTACATGTCATAGTATGCGTCACCTTGAGGGAATTTGCGGGCTGTGCTGCTAAGGGCATCTTTATCAAGCAGTTTCCATGATGACATACCTGATACAAATTCTGTTTTTGGATGCCTTCGCAAGAAATCAGTTATCGTCTTTATGGTGCTTGACTGTTGAATATTGTTTTCCTGGATGTCTCCACTGAGGGCAGTTTCAGGTGCTATTACATAAGAGGGTTCGCCTTTTAGGTTGTTATTCAGCAGTTCGATGATCCCCTCAAGCTGTTCCGTGGCACTGGTGTTGTATTTTTCGTTGTATGGATCTATGTTGGGTTGAATGATAGCCACCTCTATGGGTTGAGCAACTTCCACGTAATTATGGTACCTGATCTTGGAGATCACTATTGGGACAATGAGTACGGCCGCTATTATTATCAGCGTCCCCTTATTATTATCAAAGGGTAAAGCATTGAACAATGCCTTACTAAGGAGCCGAAAGATCAATATATTGGCGACCAGGATCCACAATGTTCCTCCAAATACACCTGTGTATTCATACCACTGAATCCAGGATACCTGGTTGGCAAATCCATTGCCGAGTGAGAGCCACGGCCATGTGAGCTCCCAGTTCAGGTGAAAATATTCAAAAGCCATCCAATAAGCAATCAGAGCGATATAACCCCTTCGTTGGCCTAAGTGCTTCTTGGTGTAATGAAAGAGCATAAAAACCAGGGTCATCATGATGGAGTTTACCGCGATCGCCGCCAAAAGCACGAAGAGTTTTGTCGTGAAACTCTCAGTCACGCAATAGATCCACCACGTTGTGAGTGTGTTGAATGCCGCAAATGCCAGCAGGGGGTAGAGCGCAAATGACCGGTTTGTTGAATTCATATAGTGTTCAACAACCAGTAAGGGAACCAGGGACAGAAACAGTATGGGGCTAAAATTCCCAATGGCTGGCCAGCCCAATGCGAGAAGAATCCCAGTGAGTGCGGAGAGACCTATGAGGTGAATCTTAGAAAGTGTCACTTGCGTTGCGTAATATTATTGAGAAATCAGCAGCCGTGTAGATACATAACTTGCACCAGACATCTTCCTGACAAAATACATCCCCAAGCTAAGATGACTGACATCGATACTTGTGTCATCCTTAATCGACTTTTCGAAGACCAGTTGGCCAAAGGAATTGAAAACTTGTAAGAGTGTCTCTGTCCGCAGATGTTCTTGTTTGATGTTGAATATTCCAGAACAAGGGTTGGGGTAAAGACTAAGTCGCTGTGATGTTTCCACATCATCCAGTCCTACCAGCGTACAGGCCGTGGCGCTCAGCAAAGGCAGTCTATCCGTATTCAAAAAGGACAGCATCCTTGTTTTCTGTCCTGCAGAGAACATATTGCTGCAATCATCGGTCGAGTAGTCCATATAATTCTCAACCATGTCTGGAGGGTCGGTAGTTCCCCAATAGGGTGCTTCTGCCGAACACGAGTTAATGTTCATGTTGCAGTCGTAGTTTGATTGTCCCTCCTGGTTGGGTGTATCATCAACAAAATCGGAAGAGTCACAGGTTGCATTTCCAAAGAAATCCTGGTCATCTGCCCAGATGTGTCGAAGTCCTAACCAATGTCCTACCTCGTGCGTAGTGGTACGTCCCAGGCTGGAATCCGATTGCACCGGGTCCAGGGTGCGTCCAACAAAATTGTATTGAATTACGACTCCATCTGTTGAAGCGTCATCCCCGGGGAACTGGGCAAAACCCAGGATCGCTCCAGGTATTCCAAGGAAGGTCATATTGCATACCCAAATGTTGAGGTACTCGTCTCTGGGCCAGGCATCTGCTCCACCAGAAGCGGTAATTTTCATGTCATCCATCCCGCCAAATCCAATTTCAAAACCAGTTTCTGTAGTGGCAACCCGGTTAATTCCCGTGATAGTATTTCCGGCAGTGTCCATGGCGGCCAGACAAAACTGAACTTCTACATCCGCTGCTATAGAATCAAAAATCGGTCTGGTATTTACCGCATCGGCATTCATCCTTCTAAAGTCTTCATTGAGCACATCAATCTGGGAAAAGATCACAGAGTCTGGGATATTCTGATCAGGGTTGGAGAGATTGTGGATTACATGCACTACCGTGGGAATCGTAATAATGGTGGATGTCTTATTGGCAACTGCATCGGCCCACGCATTGGCATTGGCTTCCGATGCTTGCATTTGGCTTTGCAAGGCAGGATTCTGATCAAGGTGTTCTTGCAGCAGTTTCATAGTGCCGCACTTTTCCACCTGGGCTATAGCGCTGAGGGAATTGGACAATACCAACACAGCAATCAAGAGAACGGCCAGTTTGTTCATGTTGTTTATAAAACTAATAATTATATCCGAGTTATGCTTTTTGCAGGGTGAAGCCGAAAGTCGATCCTATACCGAGCGAGCTCCTCACATTGATGGATTGGCCATGAGCTTCAATGGTGTGTTTTACAATTGACAATCCCAGCCCAGTTCCGCCATGTTCCCGATTCCTGCTCTTGTCAACTCTGAAAAAACGTTCGTGCAAACGGGGCAATAGTGATTCTTTAATTCCCATTCCATCATCGGATATCTCTGATAGGATATTGTCACCCATCTCATAAAAACCGATCAAAGTATTCCCTCCCTGGTTGCCGTACTTTATGGAATTATCTATCAGGTTGATCACCACCCTTCGTATTTTCTCCTTGTCAGCATTGACGAAAAATGGCCTGTCACAGTCAGGTTTAAAGTCCAGTTTGACGTCTTTACCTGCAGCCTTGGAATCCAGTTCTTCAAATACACTTGCTATGAGTTTGTGGATATCAAATTTGACAATGGCGAGTTCAAATACTCCATCTTCCTGATGTGCAATGGTCTCCAGATCATCAACGATGGTGTTCAGGCGATCCACATTTTCCGAGGCTTTACGTAAATATTTGGCAATGATGTCCTTGTCATCGATACCGCCATCCAACAGGCTTTCAAGGTATCCTTGAATATTGAACATGGGAGTTTTGAGTTCATGGGATATATTGCCTAAAAACTCTCTTCTGTATTTAGCCCTTTGCTTTAGGGAATCGATTTCCTCAACTTTGTTAAGTGCCCACTCATTCACTTCGGCATCAACGTTTGAGAGTAAATCTTCATTGAGTTTAATCTTTTCTGAAATTGACCCAGATTGTGACTTTAGGTTGTGGATGGTTTTATATATGTTCTTAATTTTCCTGTATATAAAGCGTTCAAGAAAGTAACGGTAAATAAAATAACCTATCACCACGGTGAGTACAGTGGGCAATAGAATTACATGCCATTGAAGGCGGTCAGAACTGAAGTTACTTACGATTAACAATGTGAAGAGGGTGAGAATGCCCAGAAGTAGGGAAGAGGAAAGCGCAATTTGATTTGGTGTTAAGTTTTTCATGGTCACACGGCCTTATAACCCACTCCTTTAACTGTTTCTATCAACTTTTCACCAAGAGAATGGCGCAGACGCCTGATATGAACATCAATTGTTCTGTCTCCAACAACTACATCTGTACCCCATACTTTCGCCAATATTTGCTCCCTGGTAAACACATTCCCTGGTTTACTTAGCAATAAGGCAAGCAATTGCAATTCCTTTTTTGGGAGTACGAATTCTTGTCCATCCCTGATAGCTACAAATTTGTCCATATCCACTGATATTCCCTTTGAAAGCTGTTTGGTATTTTTATTTCTTCGAAGCAATGCCTCAATCTTGGTGACCAGTACCTTGGGCCTGATTGGTTTTGGAATATAGTCATCAGCTCCAATGCGAAGTCCCTTTATGAGAGACTCGTCTTCCTTCCGTGCGCTTAAAAAGGCGATTATAGTGTTGCCATATTTATCATCTTCTCTTAGCTTACGGCATGTTTCATAACCATTCATCTCAGGCATCATCACATCTAATAATACCAGGTCCGGAGCAAAAGAACGCACCTTGTCAAGCGCCTCATATCCATTTTCTGCCAGTTCAATCTCGTATCCTGAATTCTTTAGATAGTAACTTAAGAATTCGCGGATATCCGGCTCGTCATCTACAATCAGAATTCGTTTGGACATACTCATGCTATTGAGTACCAAAACTAAGACTAATTTTACGGGGAATCTTCAGGAAAAGTAGACCTAGATACCCAGTTCAAACTGCATTCTAAATTCCATGACATCATCGCTTCCCTCCGTTTGAACAAAGGATACATCACTCTGGAATTTCAGGGAATGCCCTACAATGTAACGTGATATTCCGAATGTGTAGGCAGAGATATCCGCCTTACCTGTAATTTCTTCTGGAGTAATTTGAGTGAATCTTCCCGCCAGTTCCCAGTTGCTTTTCAGTAGATATCCCAGTTGAAGATTGATACCAGTACCTGTGCGAAATGTTTCGAATACCGATCCGTTGCTGTCAGTAATGCCAGCAGATTGTGTCGTGCCCTTATCTGCATATTCCGCCATTATTGAACCCCCCTGGAACTTCAGCATCATGTCTATAAAAAGTGTAGTGATGTCGCGTTTAGCGCTTAGTTCATCACCACGTTGTCCCTGCTCGCGAACGGCATTGTCGTTATAATCGTAGGAGACTCCCAGTGCCAACTTTAATGTTTCTTCTCTCATTAGATCAGATGCTGAATAGTCACCTTTGCCTTTGAACTTGCCGAAGGGCAGAACTTCAATCCTTTGAGTCCAATCGTACCCCGAATATGGATTTAGGGTAGTATAGTTCATGCCTTCTCCAATTGATATGGACGAGATCTCCCGAACTACCATCTTTCCAACCTTGAAATGATGGCGCAACTGCAGCCCTTTATCTCGGTCAATTGTATATTCAGAGTTCAAAAGTGAGCGGTCCACAAACTGTAAGTTCTGGGATGAAAGAACTCTCTCGCGATTACCGGGAAGTTTGGTTTGGCCACCCCAAAGTGAAAAATTCCCCATGAAATTCCATTTAACTACAGCATCCAATACCTGTCCGTTCACCATATCATACTCGATCTTGTAAGTGAGTTTTGGGCTCCAGGCATAACCGCTGAAATTTAGCCTCGCTCTTCTTACCGACATTTTATCAGCGTATTTCCCATCTGTAATTGATGGATCATCCGACATTGTTAAGTAACCATCGTAGCGATTCTGAATTCGGGTATTCATCTTTACTGAGAACGACGAATCTTCAGCCAGGAATTTTATTCCCTTTCCAAACTTGTTTTTGACTTCAATCTGAGCAATAGTTTGAATGCATGTCATACAAAAGAGGAGGATCCCGACAAGTATTTTGATATAGTTCATTTTCTTCAATTTTATTTTGGTACAAATGTCCCATTTTAAGTAGTTAGTATTACTGCAGGGATCACATTTAACAATTTCGTAACATAGGGAATATAGAAGATTTGGGCGGGTTGTCTACTTTCGCGTTTACAAACATTTAAAAGCTGGGCTATGAATTTTTCTGTTATACAATTGCTTGAACTGGTTGGGGCACTGGGTTTCTTCATCTACGGGATGAAGGTGATGAGTGAAGGTATCCAAAAGGTAGCAGGTAGCAAGATGAGGGATATCCTGAGCGTTATGGCTTCTAATCGGGTATTTGGCGTTGTAACTGGATTTCTTATTACGAGCTTGCTTCAATCTTCCTCTGCCACCACGGTGATGGTGGTAAGTTTTGTGAATGCTGGCTTGCTCACACTTGTTGAATCTGTGAGCGTAATAATGGGTGCCAATATAGGTACAACTATCACCGCATGGCTAATATCAATTTTTGGTTTCAAGGTGAAGATTGCGTCTATTGCATTGCCGATTATTGCAATGGGATTGCCTATGATGTTTATGGGACGGGGCAATTGGAAATCGTGGGCTGAGGTAATTATTGGATTTGCCTTGCTCTTCATGGGCTTGGATGCCTTAAAGCAGTCGGTTCCTGATCTAAAAAGCAACCCCGACGTCTTGGCATTCCTGGCTCACTACGCCGACATGGGAATGCTCTCAACTCTTATGTTCATAGGGGTTGGTACGATTCTCACTTTGGTTGTTCAATCATCGAGCGCAGCTATGGCCTTAACGCTGGTCATGTGTAACCAGGGATGGATACCATTTGAACTCGCAGCAGCAATGGTTCTGGGAGAAAATATCGGGACAACCATCACAGCTAACTTAGCAGCACTTATAGGTAATGTGCATGCAAAGAGAGCTGCCAGGGCACACCTGATCTTCAATGTATTTGGGGTGGTCTGGATGTTTTTGGTATTCAGACTATTCCTCAGCGGGGTGGATGCATTCATGATATCGTCAAATGGGGTGTCTCCTATGGACCCTGAGCAATATGAATCCATTCCAATAGCATTGTCAATCTTTCACTCAGCATTCAATATTATAAACGTGTTATTGCTAATTGGATTTGTCCCTCTCATTGTGAAAATAGCAGAGAAAATGGTGACGTCCAGAGGCGAGGCAGATGAAGAAACGAAGTTGGAGTACATCGGAACAGGTATTCTAGCCACGCCGGAATTGTCAATTGTTGAAGCTAAGAAGGAGATTGCCAAATTTGGCAAGATCACCAAACGAATGTTTGGTTTTACTGCCGAAATTCTTGAATTGAAAGAAGGGAAGCAGTTCAATGAACAATTGCGTCGAATCGCCAAGTATGAGGATATTACAGATAAGATGGAAATTGAAATAGCTGAATACCTGTCTAAGGTATCTCAGGGAGAATTGAGTGAGCATTTGGCGCTGAGAGTTCGTGGTATGTTGAGCATCGTCAATGATCTGGAGCGAGTGGGCGATATATGTTACCAAATATCAAAGAGTATAGAGCGAAAGCGGGAACAGAATGCTGAATTCAACGAAGCACAACGAGCTAATATGTTGAAAATGTTCGCAATAGTGCAGGAGGCACTTGATGTGATGGTTGAGAATTTGAGCGGCGATTATGACCAGGTCAACATTCGCACAGCGGATTTACTTGAAGTTGAAATCAACAATATGAGGGATACCCTTCGTACTGCTCATCTTCAGAGTATCGCCAATGGTGATTATAGTTTTGAGAGTGGTATGTACTACAACGATCTCTTCTCGTCTTGTGAGAAATTGGGGGATCACATTTTCAATGTCAACGAAGCAGTGGTAGGTATCAAGTAAATCTACAATGGGATAATGGGTGTCGAGATAATATTACTTTCGTTATTACTGCGGTCGCTGATATAGATTTCGTATTGCACAGAGTCGTGCGGATAATTGGCAAACAGAACGATGTCGACATCGACTTCTCCCTTTAGGCTTTTGTTTTGGCCATCCGGCGTTACGTCAGGCAATCGGTACTGGCTCTCTACAGGCGTCTGCTTCACCCCATTGAGAATACCGTATTCTGATACGAATAGATTCTTTGTCTTTGAATTTTCCGGCTCTCCTATGTTGCCATCTCCATCTGTAAACTCAAACGTAATCAGAATGAAATGGGAGGCTGGATTCCCCAATATGTCTAGGGAGTCGGTCACCGTGTGGTCTAGGTAAGTTAATTGTGGCTCCGGGGGATATTTCACGCCCTGCAAACATGATGCGAGGCATCCGCACATGATAGCTGAACTTACTAAAGATATGCGAGTGAGCAACTTCATATAAATGTCAAAGATACGAATTCAATAGAGGATGGCCGTTAGATGCTGCAGTAGATTAATCCTTAAATTTGTTTTGATCTTTACTTATTCAAACCATCCTGTCATTTAACGCAACTTGCTGATATTTCGTACCCATGGATGACCATAAGTTTATAGAAGGACTGTTTAGCATTCAGGATGGGTCAAAGTTTGAGCAAATGGCGATGGAGCTATTCTCGCACCAGGCGGTCCACAATGATACCTATGCTACCTATCTGGATATGTTGAAGATCAATAGGGAGCGCATTCAGAAACTCGATGACATTCCTTTTCTCCCTATTGAGTTTTTTAAGTCCCATCACTTAGCGACCGGTACATGGGATGCTGAGATCGTGTTTCATAGCAGTGGGACGGGTAGTGATGCGGTGAGCAAGCACCCAATAAAAGATTTGTCAGTTTATCGCAGGTCATTCATAAATGGATTCCAGGCAGCATATGGCAATCCTGATAGCTATATCCTATTGTGCTTGTTGCCGAATTATACTAAAAACCCCCATTCTTCTTTGATTTTTATGACCGATGCACTTATTAGGTTAAGTGGCCACAGGCTGAGCGGGTATTACTTAAACGAGGATGATGCACTGTGCCAAGCAATCAATGTGGGGGTAGCAAGTGACAGAAAAGTATTGCTCATGGGTGTTTCTTACGCGCTTTTGGACCTGATGAATAATCCTAACCTTCCAGATATGTCCGACGTTATCGTTATGGAAACCGGGGGTATGAAGGGCAATAGAAAAGAAATGCTGAAAGAAGAGCTCCATCTTACCCTGAAAAATGGTTTAGGCGTAGGTGAGATTCACTCAGAATATGGGATGGCTGAACTGCTTTCACAAGCCTATGCCAAAGGAAACGGCAGATTTACCTGTCCACCATGGATGCGTGTTAGTGCCAGGGATGTGAACGACCCCCTAAAGCCTCTTGGACCTGGGCGTTCTGGTGGGCTCAATATAATTGATCTGGCCAATGTGTACTCCTGTGCTTTTATTGCGACCCAGGACCTCGGGAAGGTGTACGCGGATGGTTTGTTTGAATTACTGGGTCGCTTTGACGCTAGTGACATCCGTGGTTGTAATCTGCTTTTAGCAGAACAGTAACTTACTCAACCGTTACCAGGTGGTAGTTCTTCTTGCCTTTTTGAACCAGTATATATTTGCCGGCCAGAATATCATTGGCTCCCACCTGATGGTCCATGTCTACCTTGGACTTGTTGATGCTGACTCCACCGCCTTGTAGCATGCGTTTGGCTTCTCCATTAGATGGAAATACGCCTGATTTAGCCACCAGAAATTCAATAATAGGCACGCCATTCTGAATTTCAGCATCGGAAAGGCTGGATTGAGGTACACCGTCAAAGATGTCCAGGATGCTCTTTGCATCAAGGGCCTTCAGTGAATCAGCTGTCCCCTTCCCGAACAGTATTTCTGAAGCCTGCACAGCCGCCTGGTAATCAGCTTCAGAGTGGACTCTGACTGTTATTTCCTCAGCTAGTTCCCTTTGTAACAAGCGTTCGTGAGGTGCTTCGTTATGCTTTCGTTCCAGCGTCTCCAGCTCCTCTTTATCCCGGATTGAGAAGATCTTCAGGTACTTAATTGCATCATCGTCAGCACTGTTCAGCCAGAATTGGTAAAACTTGTAGGGTGAGGTGCGTTCAGGGTCAAGCCATATATTTCCCTCTTCTGATTTTCCGAATTTGCTTCCATCACTCTTCGTGAGGAGGGGACAGGTGAGGGCGTATGCTTTACCACCAACCTTCCTTCTTATGAGTTCCGTTCCTGAAGTAATATTGCCCCATTGATCAGATCCTCCCATTTGCAACGTACAGCCCATGTTCTCATATAGCCATAAAAAATCATAGCCCTGAAAGAGTTGATAGGAGAATTCAGTAAAGGACATTCCACCGTCAAGACGGCTCTTAACAGAATCCTTTGCGATCATATAACTCACGGTAAGGTGCTTTCCAATGTCCCTGAAGAAGTCAAACAACTCCATTTTCTGGTAAAAGTCAAAGTTATTTACCAGAACAGCTGAGTTTTCTCCACAATCAAAATCCAGAAATTTTTCCAACTGCTTCTTGGTGCAAGCTTCATTATGTCGCAACGTCTCAAGATTCAGCAACTGTCGTTCCTCACCTTTACCAGATGGGTCTCCAATCATCCCGGTTGCGCCACCAACAAGTGCGATGGGTTTGTGACCTGCTCTTTGGTAGTGGACCAGCATCATCACTGCCACCAAATTGCCAACAGTAAGAGAAGAAGCCGTGGGGTCAAATCCGATATACCCGGGAGTTACACCTTTGGAAAAATGTTCTTCGGTGTCTGGCATGATATCGTGTATCATGCCTCTCCATTGCAACTCTTCAACGAAAGTCATAAAAAAGAATTTTTGCCAAAGATATGTATTGTGAACCGAATCAGTTTGAAGAATTCAATTACATTCTATTGCCGATCCTGGCCTTTTTAACCTCATGAAGTTCTTCAACAATTTTTGCAAACCCACCATTTGCATCGCTAAGGTTCCGCTTCAACCACTCCTCGCATTCACTAAACTGATTAAAGATGTGTATTTCGGGGACCAGTGAGGGAATAATTTCAATCTTTTTTAGCATATCCAGGGGCTGAGGTTGAAGGGCTGTAAGTATCACCACCACCCCTTTGTTTTGCAGATCCATAATGACCTCCTCCATTGCGTATACCCCTGACTGGTCTACATGAGGCACATTGTCCATTCGTATAATAAGTACCTTCACCTGAAGGTCTATCGTTTGTGCCAGTTCCTGAAACCTGGAAGTGAACCCAAAAAACAGCGGCCCGTACAAGTGCTTGATGTATATTTTGTTCTTAAACTCTTTGTACACGCTACTCTCATCACTCCAAGGTTGTTCTCCGTCAAATCCAGCCATAGCCTTTACCGAGGTTCCTTTTTCCGCAAGATCGCCCGCTTGTTTCATAAAAAGCACACAGGCCAAAACTACACC
>Ga0302120_10001424_pt1 | contig 11228 bp, 9 predicted proteins | sample AG5_Bottom_MG_FD_203118 | JGI IMG/M metagenome (GOLD analysis project Ga0302120, IMG submission 203118) | Marine microbial communities from Western Arctic Ocean, Canada - AG5_Bottom | ecosystem: Environmental > Aquatic > Marine > Oceanic | place: Canada: Western Arctic Ocean | collected 2017-10-01 | reverse complement strand
TGCGCATCAGGTTCATCATATCCTCTGGGTAATCTCCAGGCTTGCCCTTTTCAGCAATGACTTGAGCGATTCGACGTCCCAAAACAGCACGAGGATTTGGCACCGCATGCTGGTCTCGAAGAATAGTACCGATCATAGCGCTTGAGTGGCCCTTGTCGTGGAGATTCAAAACCAACTCTTCTACCTCTTTCAAATCGGAAAGTGACCACTCGGGTAATTCCTCATTATGGGGCTTGGTAGAGCCTGATTTTCCTCTCCGATGAGCGTACATACGTGCCATTAGTTCACCTTGAGCGAGCCGCCGACTCGCTCCCCCTTGATAACCGCTTTGCTTGAAAGAATTACAGACGGGGTTAGGGTTCAACCCTTTTCGCCGCCGGGAGACGATGGTGAGATCGGGCCAGGCGACCGGGACTGTTTGGCCAAGCCCCACCTGGGATTGAAGCACGAGCCGATCCGATCAACACACCATCCCGAAGCACCAATAAGTCAGCACCCATCCGTATTGTGGGGTCATAATCAACCACCATATGAGAAAAAATATCTCCCGACCACGAACCTTCATGGGAGATTTCAACCACAGGTAGGGATTGGTGTTCGTGCAATATGGGCAGGGAGGATTTAGTCAATGAGAGCGCACCCCGTTCGGGATTCCACTGTGCCAACTGCACTTCGCCGAGCATCAGTTTATGGCGTGGCGGCCGGCCTACAATCGTCAATCCTTCCATCCACTCATCATTGCTCATTTGTCGACGCGCGGTTGAACGGTATTCGGCCATCAAAATATTGTTTCTCTTATGCGACCGGAGGCCATTTTTCTCACATGATTCATCTACGGCATCGCCAAGTCTTTGCAATGCTTTAGGAGCAGTAGCTGAATCCCCACATCGGGTATCGATTATCGGGACTGAAATGTTGGGAAATTCAATCCCACTATGGTTGATAACCACCTCGTATCCCTGTCGAGTTACAAACCGGTCTACCATTGACTCAATACGTGCCAATTCATCATTATCCCAATCTCCAGTGACCGGTATATCATAGTGGCATGCCGGCCAAATTCTCTCGAGGTCGCGTGGCACTAGGCCAAGTGGAGCGGTGACCATTACCTGATGGGGGTTTGAATTGCGGATATGTTCTAGGAAACGGCGGTGCGAGCGAGAAAAGCGATATGGCTTCCTCGCAGAGCATGGTAGTAGAATGAGAACCTTATTCTGTTCCGACGGGCTGCAGTAATCCTCATCGATGAAACGAATCCAATCAAGTATCGCAGGGTCGCTACGGCTGGCGAATGTATTGCACTGTAATCTCGCATCTTCCGACACTATTGATTCAAGGAACGTATGTTCACTTTCTGCAGTTAAATTATCATGATAACGCAGGTGCTCAACCAAGCGAGGTGAATTGGCGATTCGCTTCTCGACCAAGTCTCGCAATGTTCCATCCCGCAAAGCCCTCCTGATATTGGCCAATTCCCTCGACCAATGGCTGGTCATCGATGCATCATCAGCAATTTCACTCAATGTATCCTCAGGCATTCGTGCGCCATCGGCCGTCAGAATCGCACCTATTGAATGAGCCTGTCTTGAGCGACACAGGTCGAAAATATCGACGCCCATCCACGTTAGCACCGCAGCATTATCGGGGCCGCCTATACCGGGAGTCCACAGCAGTGCTCCGGGAAAGCGCAAGCGAAGGGTATGCAATGCCTCGGGTAGCAGAGAGGGGCGGGATGCGAGTTGCAGGGCATCGGTCAATACGATGACCTGAGGATTCAAATCGGGATTCTTAAGTTCCAGGTCGTGACATATTCTCTGCCACGAAACTGGCAGTAGAGCACCATATCCACCGACTTCTCCAACATCGGCCTCATCGAGGCTGGGCGGTAATACATGACCAATAGCGCTCTCCCAATTCGGTGCAATCTCGGCAAACGGTGGCGATAAGCACATTTTTGCTGCAAAAGTCATATTGGCGGGAATCATGTCATCTTGAGTACTAGAAAACGGTGCTATTTCCACCGGAGTTTCAGGATCTCCATCAAGTCCTACCAAGCAAGGAGTGTGCGCTACAGGACACTTTCTATCACCCAATCCCATCAGTCTGGCGTGACGCCAGCGTGAGACGGTGGTTAGACCAAGTAAGGCATCGCCCATATGATGCCGTCACGGTTCACGTCTTCAATGATTTGAAAACCGATAGGCTCGCCCGCGAGTCATGGAATCGCCCCGGGGATGCAACTTGAGGCTGGTTCCAGCACTGCTGGTGATGTTATTGCTCACCTCAACCATGCTAACGAAAACCGAAGCCGCCGAAGATAATTCCTTAGGCCAGGGTTACTTCTTTTTCGGCCAGGACTTCTTGATGATTGCACAGCAGACAAATGGACTGCAGAATATCACTTTCCTCAGCGGCGAGGTGTGGATTGAAGTGCATTGCGGCTCTCAATGTTCTGAATTGACCCTCAACTTGACCGACTCAAACGGCGTATTAATCGAGGGGGAGGAATCTGGCGAATACATCACCCTGAGTGGTGAAGTGGCAGCCGGAAACGCAACAATTAGAGCCGAAACAACAGGAATTCAATTTGCTGAATTACAATCGGTTTTACCGCTAGATAATTGGCAGTCAACTGACAACCCTGACGCAGTACCATTGCCAGGAGTCGACACCAGTTCATTCAATTTCCTAGAAATTACTGATTCACGTTACCCATTGACCGATTCACAAGCATGGAACGGGGATTACCTTTGGTCTGATTCCCCGGATTGGGTTAACGGTAGTATCCACAGCGCTGGAGACGTCGACGTTTTTCTGTTAGCGGCTGCACCGGGTGATGTTTTCGAGATATGGCTTGAACATAGTAGCATTGCGCTTGAGATTGAAGCCATCGGCCGCAGTTCTCAAGTTTTGAGAACTTTGGGGGGAATTGCTATCACCACCAATACCAGTATAGGTGGAAATGCTTCAAGAATTCTCGCTGGAGCCGGCGATGACGAGCAAATCTGGCTTACTGTCAAAAGCGAGGAGGTGGGGAGTGGACTGTATTCACTTCGTATTTCTCGTCACATCGCCGCTTTGGAATACAACTCAAGTATTGAGTTCCCCAATAGTAAATCCCCATCAACAGTTGAAGATGCCATCGATGTAGATGCTGGGTGGGGGATTGCTCAAGGATGGCTGAGCGCATCAGCGGATGAGGAAGATTGTGTCATCATTCCAACCCAACAGATAAACGGAAGCGAGAATGATGTGCAAGGCGCTACTGGATTCCTCGCTTATTCGGTAAATGTTACGATCAATGTTTCATATTTCCTAGATGACTCATGGATATTGATAAACGATTATTATTCTCATGTCAGTAATCCACTGAATTCCTCAATCGCCACCTATTCACCAGGAGGGACAACCGCTCTGAGATATTGCCTTTCAAGCGAGGTAGTAACCTCTTGGGTTGGATTATTCTACACCGTGAATGTCAGCGATAGCCCCGGTGAGTTACCTAGCAGTACAAATGCGTTGAATGCTGATTGGGACCGCCTTGAATTGAACTCTACCACTCGAGGTGAACTGATTAGTTCTATTTATGATTCATCTGACCTATTATGGTATGAAGTCAAGGGCTGGCCAGAATCCGAATTCCTCATTCGAGTTTCAATCGAGAATATCGGCAACGAACCTATTCGCGCCACCCTACAGGAAATCAATTGGAGCAATCGTAACGTTATAGAATTCACCAACATCACCATCGAAGCGGGCAATAGCGAAGAACTGATGATGAAGGTTGGCCCGGGAATACATACAGTGAAAATTGAACATCTCAGCCTAATACAACAAGGTGGAACGTGGCAATGGGGTAGTGAACCTAACATCTCAAGTACCACATATCGTATATTTACGTCAGTGGTGCAAACCGAGAATGGCGAGGAGCCATGGTTTGAAGCCGACCCGAGAGTTGCAGAAGCATCACAGAAACTACTCATCTTCTTCGGGGTTTGTCTAGCCCTACCATTCGTATGGGTGGTTCTGAAACAGCGCGGAAATAGAAAGGCGGCTTTGGCCTTAATCGGCAAGAAAGATAGATTAGCGCATTTACTGGATTTACTAGCCAAAGGTGAAGTTTACGAGGCCCGCGCTGACCTTTCAACCAATCTGCGAATCATCTCTACTCTAACCTGGGATGAAGGGGTTGCAGTGTGGGGGAAACCCGACATCCACCACCGCACCGCGGCGGTTGATTTGGCTGTATGGAGACTCGACACCCGCCTCGGCAAAAAAGGTGGGATTCCGATTCTGGTCGGAGTGCATGTAATAGAAGATACATGGGAAGTCGTTGGCCTGCGTTGCGAAGCACCAGAAGGAATGGCTTGGAGGATTATCAGGGCCGAGCCCCGACTCCTGTTCAGAGAAGATGAATTATTTCTCGACCAGTTGCATAGGGGCACCAGGACTTTCATCGAAATTGAAATCACTGGTGAGGGGAGTGGAATCGAGTTCAGTCTATCGGGAACGATAAAGGGTAATCCTAGCGCGATGAAGACACCCAGCGCCATGATGATGGCTGCTGAAGAGGAATAATCAGCCATTGTGGCGCCGATGTTCGGCTTCGTCGCGCACACATTGATCGACATCATCTGCATCGATTGAGAGTGTTTTACCTAACTCTTCAAGTGCCTTCATGGTATGCTTATCTAACTTTTTCGGCATGTGCAATTTTAGCAATATCACGACCGAACCCCGCTGACCACGCCTATGGGTGAGACCACGACCTCGTATCTCGATTGTCTGACCTGCGGATGAGCCCTTGGGAATCTCAATCAGCAATTCCTTTCCATCGATATGAGAGAGAGATATCTTGGCCCCCAATGCCAACTCGGGGAAACCGACTGGAAGCGACATTATCAAGTCTGCACCATCTCTCTCAAACCATGGGTGTGCCTCGACCGCAAGCTGAATTATCAAATCCCCGGGATCTCCACCGCTCCGTGGCGCAGGCTCGCCTCTACCGCGCATTCGTAATCTTGTGCCACTCTCGGCTCCAGCAGGAATATCGAAGCGTATCTTCTGCTTTCGGGTTTCGCGACCTTCGCCGCGGCAATTTCTGCATGGCTTGTCGATGATTGAACCTCTACCAGCGCATTCTCGGCACTGTTGGGTCGATTGATTCACCATGAAAGGGCCGACCTGTTGACGGACGGTAACCGATCCTATTCCAGCACAGACGGTACAGTGCTTGGCCTTGGTAGGTTCTGATGAACCAGTGCCATCACAGGTCTGACAATCATCCAAGAGGTTGAGTTCCAACTCCTCATTCTTACCTTCGACAATCGCTGAAAAGGGAATATTATGGCGAACTAGAACATCGCTACCCCTGCTGTTTCGACGGCGCTGTCCGCCGCCGAAGAATGAAGAGAAGACATCATTCAAATCACCGGTGAAGATATCTTCAAAATTCATATGGAATCCTTGGAATCCACCACCACCACCGCCACTCAATCCCTGATGCCCATAACGATCGTAGACCTGACGCTTCTCGGAATCGGACAACATTGCATAGGCCTCTTGAATTTCCTTGAATCTATCTTCAGCATCGTCTGCATCCGATTTATCAGGGTGATACTTTCTTGCTAGGCTGCGGAATGCTTTTTTCAGTTCACCAGCATCCGCCTTCTGGCTCACTCCGAGTACTTCGTAGTAGTCCCGCTTATCCGACATCATCTGCCGCGGAGTGCGGATGACTCAAGAACACTACGATTGCCCGCACTACAAACTATTTCCACATTGATCGCAATATCTAGTCTCAGCGGGATTACCAAAACCGCACTCAGTGCATCGATTAATTGCATACTCACTGCTCACAACTCCTTTCCCAGTCGGGTCGTATGAAGCAGGTTGGCTATTCGACGCGGGAGTTGCCAGTGAAGCGAGAGATTCCATCGATTCCGTCCCCGCACCATAGATTGCCGCAACCTGTGGGTCAATTGGAATCGGTTCAGGATCAGGCTGAGGTACACTACTCGGTGCAGTAGAAGATACGGTTTCAACGCCGAAGACATGTTGGGAGTCGCTGTACTGCTTAGATTCCTGAGAATCGGCATTCTGCGAATGGGTTGATTCCGACACTTCTGAATCACTCTTTTTTCTCTGTGCAATCTTGCTTCCGAACCAATCTAACAAACGATCCATCGGCCCCTTTCTTCGGACAGTTCCTGAAGAGGATTCGACCGCATCATAATCGTAGGTATCCTCCCCAGATACCCTTCTTGTGGCTTTGAGAACATGGTCTTGCTCTACTAAGAGATTAATCTCTGAGTCATCATCACTTTCGATGATTTCAGCGGTCTCTCTTTCTCTAGCCAGACTACCAGCCTGACCGCTCAATGCTGCTTCCCCTTCTTCATTAAGTCCGGTTGGGACCGCTACTTCGGTTTCCCATACCCCGCGATCCTCGGCGCGAATGTGACCCTTCACCGATTGCATCGCCTTCTGCCGTTGCCATTCGTAATCACGTACCGTTCTCGACCTTGAGTACAGAATATATCCCAAACCAAATACCCCAATATAGACCACCCACTCCAGATACCATGAATCTGAAAACAATAATTGCAGTGGAGTCAATAGACGGATTAACATAATCGTCACTAGAAGAGGAACAAGCAGCAATGCCCAAGAAGTGGCGCGATTCTTCCTCACCATGGATACGTGCCAATGTTTGAATTGTTGAAGGTTATCATTAACAATACACTCTTGCATCACCTATCAGAGATGTCACCGGCTCGCCGAATGGTCGAGGACAGCATTCCCAAAGTGAAGAAAACATGTAGAACCAGCAAGCATAATGGCAGACCCAGCAACAGGCTGGGTTGGCGCTGAACTACGGTCCCCCTAACCGCTTCCAAAGATAGTACAAGGGCATACGCGAGGGGAGGATAATACCAATAATCGAAGGCGAATATAGCCAACAGTAATGTCAGGACAATTCCGATGGCAGGAAGAATTTCACGAACCGAGCCTCGCTCGGGATGTCGCTTCAAACTCTCCATCCGCCAAGCGCCATAACGCCAGGACATTTTGATGAATGATGACAAGTTGCGACGTTTTCTCATATTGACATGGCTGATGTCGCTTCGCCAAAGTTGCCAGTTCTTTTTCAATAGACGCATTGATAGGTCACTGTCCTGATTGGTATGGAATCTTTCATCCCACCCCTCAACCGACTCAAGTGCTTCCCGGCGATGAATAACAAAGGCAGGAATGTGATGTTTCCCCCGACCGTGAAATTGTGCGAATTGCCCACCACTGTTACCTAGTGGTGAAACCAGAGCGGCTTCCACCCAACTGCCGAAAAACCCTATATTGTGTTCATCTGGCTTGACCACGGTTCCAACCCCGGCTATTTTTTTACCTTCTTTGGCTTCAATATCCATCATATCGGCAATCCGTGATTCGATATGGTCTTCCGGTATATGAGCATGGGCAATCATCTCAAAAATAAAGTCCGCAGAGCCATCGAGATGTTGAAGAGCGATATTTCTAGCCTGAGGGGTAAACTTTCCCGGATTGTTCAGTATTTCGATTACTGGTTGGTCTTGGCCTAACCCTTGGATAAGCCCCTCAACCACGCTGGTAGTACCATCGGTACTGCCACCATCAACGATGATGATACGATGAAATTTAGGTGGATATGTTTGCCGAAGAAGACTCTCTATACATCTCGTGATACTATCGGCTTCATTCAGGGTAGGAACTACCGTTGCCACCCTTTGCGCTTCACCCACAAACGCCCAACCTCAATCACTCATGTAAGATATCCCATCAGAAAATATCGCGGCAATGGTTATTTGCAGAGAAAACATGTAGCCGGATATGCAGAGAGCCGACGGCATTGGCCAGGGGATCGGGGTCATCGTCTCAACTGACGTCTCCCCGGGAGAAAATGTCGCTATAGTGGTAGATTCTGTGCGGAATATCTTTCCAGAATTTCCCGCATCGAAAAATGATTCACTCCTCTCTTTTCCTTGTGAAAACCAAAAAATACACATCCAGTCTGAAGGAATATCATTAGCAAATTTCCTTGACATGGCGGCGCAACAACGGGTACTCGACACAGCTTTAGATTCAATGAGCGGACATCTGATAGATAATGAAAGTAAATTTTCGATATCACGGCAAGCCGCGTTGGCTGAAAAGATTTCTTTTGTCCGCAAGGGAGAGAATGTTTTAGGTGGTATCATTACAATTACCCTCCAAGGATTACAGTTGGCCGAGTGGATTGAAGAGGCAACATGGCATCCCGGGCGTGATGTAGTACCTAGAAAGATACGTGACGAACTTAGTATGGGAGAAGATGGCGAACCGATTACCTGGCTTGATTAGCAAGTTTTTTGGCAATAATGGAAATCATCGCAATATCTGCCTCAATCCATTTCGCACCTTCCAATTCATCGACCTCTAACCAGCGTTTTTTGTCGTGAACACTTAGAGAAATTTCTCCCGCGACCCAAGCAACCTCCCACACATGCAATTCCATCTCGACCGACCCAGACAGCACGCGGTTGACACAAAGTGGACGAAGCGGCTCAATGGCAACTCCCAATTCCTCCAGCAACTCCCTCTTGATGCAAGTTGGAATATCCTCTCCAACCTCCAACTTACCACCGGGGAATTCCCATTCACCGGCAAATACCTCTTCTGGTGAACGTCGACATGATAACAACCTGCCGTCAGCATCGCTCAATACACCTGCAGCAACGCTGAGAATCGGGCGATTGACCATCCAAGCCACCACTTCCTCGACCAAATTCACCTGAGTGTCTAAATCCAATTTTTCTTCACTGGGGAGGTGGAGGAAGACGACCGGAAGTTGCCGACCGAGTCGGTCACGTTTGTCGACTTGGGCCAGTGCATTGAGAGTCTGAGCATAGGTTTCGTTGCAAATAAATGAGCCGGCGTCAATTGAAATTGATAACGTAGAGGTGAATGACTCCAAAGGCATCCTATTAGCCGCAATTGTTGAATTCCATTCCTTGGGGCCCCCATCGATGATTACCTCAGAGGAACATTTTCTACCAGAATTGTCGGGCATTGAAAACTGGCGCATATTTGAGGCTACAATCTCAAGACGTGGATGGTCACATGATTCGCACAACCCGAGGTGAATAATTGCCTGATAATCAGGAAGAGATTCAGAACCCAACTCCTTCGCTACCGCCTCAGTTCCAAGTTTATCAACAGAAAGGACTCGATGATCCCATGTGATAGTGGTTACATTTCCAGCATCGGTGAAGATTTCACCCTGTATGTCACAGCGCGGTAGACTGGGGGCAACCAATGCCGATTCTCTGCGCTCGCCCAATTTCAACGCCACATCCATGGAAACATTACGCGTGTGTTTGCCGAACGGCTCAAAGCCGGTAACCAATACTGAGATGGGTTCCACACCTATGCGAAAGGCATTGAGCACAACAGCATTAGGGTGTGGCAATTAGTGATTATCTCTTATCGGCAAGGGGGAACAATTGTTCAAACACCTGTGAGAGGGTACAATGAGGCGAAGGATTGATGCCCGAAGTACCCGACCAAGCGAGTGGTGAGGATGGTGGCTGAGGCGGAGGAAATAGTCGTACGCCTACCGCAGGAAGACATAGTCAAAAGAAATGTGCTGAAAGTCATCTGGCTGCAATTAACCTCAGGCATCGGGCTATGGGGTTCATTCAAACCGATTATCGCCGTTATAATTGCCATGGTTCCATTCCTATTTCTCGGCCAACATTTCAACCGCGAACATCGCCGAGCCGTAGACTGGATGCTGTTGCAAATCCCACTTGTCTTCACCGTTTTCTTTTGGATCGGACTTTACCTATGGTCTATTTTTGACGCCTGGATGGTCTCAACACAAAGTGTCAAGGTTGCCCATAATGAGCGTAACTCGGCCACCTAATAATCATCAGATAATTCAATCGGGCTGAACAACTGGCCAGGAGAGGTTGCGGTGGACAATTGAATTCTAGCAATTCTCTCCCAATCACGAATCACCAACAAGGCATCATATAGAGGAGTGGCTTTCTCATTTATCGCGGTTCGTATCACGGTGTCAAAAATGTCCATCCGATCGGCATCGACCATCTGTAGTAGGCGCTCCGGGGCGATATTAGCACCCCCCACTCCCTCGGAAGAGGATGTCTCGAGCGGCAGAGGTTGGAGTATTTCTTGCGGTAATTCTTCACCACTCTGTTGTGCATGATTCTGTAATTCACCAACTAGGGCTTTGGTATATTTCTGCACCACCAGACTAACTTCAATCAGTGGTATCGACAACTGTCTAGTAATCGCCACCATCTGCTGCTGCAAAAAGAGCACGCCCGAATCAGCCATGGATTCAGACATTATTGTCCCTCAGCCTAACTATCAGCGCGTGCATCAAGCCATTTTTGCCCATAGTGTTTCCACTGTTCCTCATCCCACCCCTGCGGTAGTCCATCCGCAGGAATAGGCGGAGCAGTGTGCACGATTGGACCTAACGGTGTTGTTGGAGTGGCTGCGCTGGTAACAGTTGCTTCGGGGCCCCCCAGCATAGGTATTGCTGGGGGTGGCAATTGAGTAACTGGAGTAGCCGGAGCTGGAAGTCCCGTCACCAGAGGTGGAGGGACGAGGATGTTAGCACCGGGGGTAAAACCAGGAGGTAAGGCAGGTGTGTCCTTCGCAGCCATATCAGTCGCTACTTCTTCGGTTTGGTCAAGTAACTCTTCCTCGTCCTCGGCGATGACCTTACGATACAACACCATCATCCAAACACCATATGAAGAAGCCATTAGCATCAACAGATATAGCACCACAGCCATCTTTGAACTAGAAACCTGGCTGCTTACCGCACTCCAATCCCTATCAACTTCTTCGGTGATGAGAAGTGGAGTGAGGGTAATTCGGTCCAACTCGATATCGCCATCCAACATCCTTAGTCTGAAACTTCTAGTGCTATCATCCACCCCGCTTCCAAGCCCTTCCTCGACAAAATAATCTATGGTCGCGTGGAAGGGGAGAATTGATTCAACCAACACTCCTGATTCACCGACGTTAACCCATGTACCTCCGAGGTTTTCTTCGAGGATGAAACGCATCTCTCCCTGCTCTCCATTGAGACTCTTCCCCTCGATATTCAAGGTTACAGTCTGTCCAATGAATGGGCTGGGGTCATCCCAGTATATCGAAGAGTTTGTATCCCGCAAATC
>Ga0302120_10001422_pt1 | contig 11229 bp, 7 predicted proteins | sample AG5_Bottom_MG_FD_203118 | JGI IMG/M metagenome (GOLD analysis project Ga0302120, IMG submission 203118) | Marine microbial communities from Western Arctic Ocean, Canada - AG5_Bottom | ecosystem: Environmental > Aquatic > Marine > Oceanic | place: Canada: Western Arctic Ocean | collected 2017-10-01 | reverse complement strand
GTGAAGCCATCACCAAAATCCCATAGCCAGGATGTAGCAGCGGGGAATGAAAGGTCTGTGAAGTTGATGATGCCATTACAGGTGATCGTGGCATCAGCAATAAGGTTAGCCACCGGGGGTATGGTGTCTGGCTGAATAGTGACGGAGTAATCTTCAAATTGTCCGTACTGCACATCCACACAGGGTGAAGGAGGAGTATTCTGCCACCAATCAGAGCCTACCCGCATCCTAAGGTTGGTGTTGGAGACAGGACCAGATGGAATAGTTACTGAACCAGTATGCACCCCAAGTACCTGAGAAGATGTAAATACCTGCTCCCCACCGGTGAAGACACCGTCGTTGTCATAATCGATCCACACTCCAACATTTTCCTCAAAATTTGGCCCTGTTTCTACCGATATGGCATAACTTGAATTCATTGTCACGGCAGCCAGGGAACCACAGGAAAAATCTTCATATCCGACGCTAGCATTCCCGGAGTTATTATTGATGGACTCAAAAGTCACATTGTAAATCCCTATCTGGCAGCAGTAGCCAAAGGTTACAGGGGTACACGATGGTGGGACAGTTCCGCTCAAGGCTACAGTAACATAATTAGTGATGGCAATGGAGTCAGTTCCGAAGCTGTTAGACACCCAAAGACTAACGCTATAAGTTCCATTGGTGACGTAGCTATGTGATGGGTGCTGTAGGGTGGAAAAGTTACCGTCACCAAAGTCCCAGGTCCAGCTGGTGGGGGCGAACAGGCTCAGGTTACTAAAGTTGATGAGGCCCGTACAGGTAAACTGCGTATCGGCCGCAAAATCCGCCATGGGCGGGGAATTGTTTGGCTGAATGATAACGATGTAATCTTCTGTCTCTCCCCAATTGATGTTTGCACACGATTCTCCTGCTGTTATTGTTTGTTGGAACTGGGAACGCACTCTCATTCGGGTTGCACCTGGAAGAGCGAATGAAGAAATGATGATGGAGTCATTGAACCAATTCTGACTGAATGTAGGTGAGGCGTAGACAAACTCGTCAACATCATCAAAATCTTCATCCTGGTTATAATCTATCCATACCCCAAATCCCTGGGCCCAGTTGGACCCTGACTGCATACCAATCGCATATTTGATACCGGCAGTAACCGTAGTGCTAAGACCAGTATTGACATAAGCATCTGTGTTGCAATTACTTCCTCCACTATTGAGGTTTGAAATTGTATTGAACGTGAAGTTCTCAATCTGGTCTCCAGCCGAGCAATTGGCAGAGGGTGTACAATATGCCCCATATCCGACCAGGGGCGTGATGGTAAATGCAATTGCCACCACGAACAGAGGCCATGCTCTAAATGGAGGCATGAAGTTCATTTATCAGTTTATGCGGTCTTAATGACAATAACCTGTCCGTACTTATTGTAACAATTTAATGTAGGCTAAAGTTACACCTGCAAGAGAATGTTTTTCAATTAATTCCAGGAGTGTTGAGCACCCTCGCTACGATAGGGTAATAATACGAAATATTTAGGAGAAATTAAGCAAATATTTTGCCTGGATTGAGGATGTAATTTGGATCAAACAGGCGTTTGATCTCTTTCTGGATTTCAAGCTCTTTCTCGTTAAAGGCGATATCCATATAGCCCTTTTGAACCAGGCCTATGCCATGCTCTCCTGATAGAGTGCCTTTCAGAGAGACGCAGAGCTCGAATATTTCACGAATTCCTTTGGGTAAGTCATTGTCCCATTTTTCATCTGACATATCTCCCTTAATGATGTTGACATGAAGATTGCCATCACCAGCATGCCCGTAGCAAACAGATTTGAAGCCATAGCGGGCTCCTATCTCTTTAACACCCCTCAGTAAATTGGCAAGAGAGGCACGTGGCACCACCGTATCCTCTTCCTTGTAAACGGAATTTGATTTAACTGCTTCCGCTACAAGCCTCCGCAATTTCCAAAGCTCGTCTTGCTCACGCGCCGATTCAGCAACCAGTATTTCATCGCATTCATAGCTCTCCATGATCTCCGATATCTTCTCACATTCTGCAAGCAACACCTCCTCGTAATTTCCGTCAACCTCAACCAGTAGATGGGCCTTGATCTCATCTTTGATCACTATGCTTATGTCTGGGACAAATTTTAGTGTCCAGTCAATCGCATCGCGTTCCATGAATTCCAAAGCAGAGGGCGTTATGCCTGCCCTAAACACCGCGGATACGGCTTCGCAGGCTTTTTCTGCAGAGAAAAATGGGACTAGCATAAGCATGGTTCTACTCGGGTGTGGAATCAGCCGCAGTACAATTTTTGTAACAACCCCCAGCGTTCCTTCGCTCCCGACTATCAATTGGGTGAGATTGTAACCTGTGGAATTTTTTAACACATTAGCACCGGTCCAAATGATCTCCCCGGTAGGCAGTACCACCTCCATATTCAAAACATAATCGCTGGTCACACCGTATTTCACAGCCTTTGGGCCGCCTGCGTTTTCTGCAATGTTCCCACCTATGAAACAGGACCCCTTACTAGACGGGTCCGGAGGATAGAATAACCCCTTTTCCGCTACAGCTTCTTGAAGAACCTGGGTGATTACACCGGGTTCCACGGTCACTTGCAGGTTCTTCTCGTCGAGTTCAATGATATTATTGAGTTTTTCAGTGGAGAGAACAATGCCACCATAAATGGGCAGGGCACCTCCACTCAAACCAGTTCCAGCACCTCGGGGAGTTACTGGAATGTGCTCCTTATTACACAAGGTCAGGATAGATGAAATTGCCTCAGTAGATTGCGGTTTCAGTACTATTTCTGGTGAATATACCAGGTCTTCGGTCTCATCATGGGTGTAATCCTCCATGGCCTCTGTATCCGTAAGGATATTGTCAGGTCCGACAATGGATTCAAAGGCATTGAGATGTTCGGTTGTGACTTTTGAATATTCCATTTATTATGGCTTAATGGTCATGTATTAATTGTAGATCCATGCAGCTTTTTGGGGTCTAAAGATATTGAAAACCATAAAGCATTTTTTAATTACTTTTACCCATTCTCAAACCAGATAACCAGAATTGAGATCAACATATCTAAAACGGCCTTTCATTACAGGGATAATCCTGATGACTCTGGCACTTGCCTGCTCTATCACGTTTGATTCAAGAGCCGCAGGACCCCCGATGAAGCCATCGGAGCGCAACAGTAAATCGAAATGGGATCGACCAATTACGCTGGAGGATATCTGGAAGGAACGTACTTTCGGGCAAAAGGGTGTATACGGAATACGCTCCATGAATGACGGAATTCATTACACTACACGTGAGAAAGTAGGTGACGATGCCTTCATTGTCAAGTTCAGGTACGAAACTGGTGAGGCCATGGATACATTGTTGCGATCGGAGTGGTTGGCTGATGCAAATTCCGGAGAGCCGATTTCACTTGGGGATTATATGTTCAGTGATGATGAAACCAAGATCATGCTGCCAACGGATGTTGAGAAGTTATATAGATATTCCACAAAAGAGATCAACTACATCTGGGATGTAACTTCAAAAACACTCTCACTTCTAAGTGAAGGTGCCAAGCAACGCTACGCTACTTTTTCTCCCAAAGCTTCTAAGGTGGCCTTTGTACGTGAAAACAATATTTTTATTAAGGATGCAGAGTCAGGCATGGAGACACAGGTAACCAAAGATGGAAAATTTAACAACATCATCAATGGAGCCACCGACTGGGTATATGAAGAGGAGTTTGGCTTTCAGAGGGCTTTTTTCTGGTCCGGAGACGGTGCTAAAATTGCGTATTACAAGTTTGACGAGAGCAATGTTAAAGAGTTTTCGATGGATATGTTTGAAGGACTTTACCCAAATCAATACCGTTTTAAGTATCCGAAAGCAGGAGAGGATAATTCTAAGGTAAGCATACATGTTTACGATCTGGTTTCTGGTGAAGATATTACAATCGACCTTGGCAATGACTTTGAGTATATCCCGCGCATCAAGTGGACAAATGACCCTGAAGTTCTCTCAATTCAGCGTATGAACAGGCATCAAAGCCATTTGGATTTGCTGTTGGCAAATGTAGCTAACCAAAAGGTCAGGGTGATTCTTACGGAAAAAAGAGACACCTATATTGATATCACTGATGATCTCACGTTCCTGGGCGACAACAAGAGTTTTATATGGAGCAGCGATAAAGATGGAAATAACCACATATACCATTATAGCTTGAAAGGTAAACTCATAAAGCAGGTGACCTCAGGAGAATGGGATGTGAGATCCTATATTGGGTATGATGAGCAATCAAATAGGATCTTCTACATCGGATCAGAAAACCACAATGCATCTATTAAGGCTGCCACTTTACATAAAGGAGGTAACTATGAAGTAGAAGGTCTCAAAATGGACCCGCCTTTAGCTAATCCCATTGTTAAGAACCTGTTTTATATCGATCTGCAAGGAGAGAATAAAACTATACTCAGTACTAGAAGCGGTTATAACGATGCTAAGTTCAATAAGGGGTTTAAGTATTATATCAATACACACAGTGATGCCAATACGCCCAATACTATTTCTTTGCACAAAGCTGATGGAACTGAGATCAGGGTGCTGGAGGACAACAAGGAGTTAAAGGCTAAACTGCCTCGTTACAAGGTAGCACCCAAACAGTTTTTCAGCATCAAGACCCCGGATGCCACTTTGAATGCATGGATCATCAAACCATTGGATTTTGACCCGAACAAGAAATACCCGGTGTTGATGCATGTGTACGGAGGGCCAGGAGTGCAAACCGTCAAAGACGCATGGGGAAGGAGTAATTATTTCTGGTACCAGATGTTGGTTCAAAAAGGCTGCATCGTTGTCTCAGTAGAGAATAGAGGCACACCTGGCAGAGGAGCCGGCTGGGGCAAGTCCACATACAGGGAATTGGGAAGACTGGAAACTGATGACCAGATAGCCGCTGCCAAATACTTACAGGGGCTTGGGTTTGTAGATGCGGATAGAATAGGCATTTGGGGTTGGAGTTATGGGGGCTACATGACGGCACTCTGCATGACAAAGGGAGCAGACGTATTCAAACTGGGCATTTCAGTAGCACCGGTTTCTAATTGGAGGTATTACGACTCAATTTATACGGAGCGGTTTATGCAAACTCCGCAGGAAAATCCAGATGGTTATGACGATAACTCTCCCGTGAATCACGTGGAGAAACTAAAAGGCAAGTTCCTTTTGGTCCATGGATCAGGTGATGATAATGTACACTATCAAAACACTATGGAATTGGTTAATGCCCTGGTAGATGCGAACAAACAGTTTGATTTGTTTATTTACCCGAACAGAGCCCATGGAATAGGGGGAGGCAACACCCGTCTACATCTTTATACCAAGATGACAGACTTTATTATGGGCAATTTATAAAACTACAATCACTTAATAGCTAGCAATGGAAAATCAGGAAACATTCTTAGGACACCCAAAAGGCTTGTTCATTTTGTTCTTCACAGAAATGTGGGAACGGTTCTCGTATTATGGAATGCGGGCGATTCTGGTACTCTATATCATCGCCGATGCATCTGGCGATCATCCAGGTTTAGGATGGAGCAACGGTGAAGCATTGGCATTATATGGCTGGTATACTATGCTGGTTTACGTTGCATCTATTCCTGGAGGAATTCTAGCAGATCGCGTATTTGGGCAAAAGAAATCTGTGTTGATCGGTGGTCTCTTATTATGCCTAGGGCACGGTACTTTAGCTATCGATCATATTAATGCTTTCATGGCTGGACTCTTGTTGATTGTGATGGGAGTTGGAATGCTGAAGCCTAATATCAGTACGATGGTTGGTGGTCTGTATTCAGAAGGAGATGAAAGAAGAGACAAAGGATTTTCAATTTTCTACATAGGGATCAATATTGGAGCGGCAGCGGCAAGTATTATTGTTGGGCTGGTAGCAGCTAAATGGGGCTGGCACTATGGTTTTGGGCTTGCTGGTATAGGCATGGCATTTGGCCAAGTTATATACATGTCAGGTCAAAAACACCTTACTGAGGTGGGTAACAAACCTGCGAATGTTTCAGATCCAAATGATGTCGGAATCGGCGACTTGTTCCAAGGATTACTGAAAGCTCCCAAGCAGTTGGTGATAACTGGGGTCCTAATGGCTCTTTCTACCTATATTCTTGTAGCAAAAGATACGGGCTATGGTCTGCTCTTCATGTTCTTAAGTCTGGTCACAGGGATGATGATGATGATTTACCAGGACATAAACAAGATTGAGAAAGATCGCTATGTTGTTTTACTTCTCTCGTTTATCTTGGTGATAATCTTTTGGGGAGCATTTGAACAAGCGGGTGGATTGATGAACATCTATACGGAAGAGAAGACGAACAGGATGGTATTTGGAATGGAATTCCCTGCAGCCATTATGCAGGCGTTTAATCCTATTTATATCATACTTCTTGGCGTTCCGATCGCAGCTTTCTGGCATAAGTGGAAGATGATGGGCAAGGAGGCCTCTTCGCTATTCAAAATGCTCATAGGCTTGATAATTATGGGAAGTGGGTTTCTTTTCATGTCAGCCGCTTCTCTCGAGTATGAAAGAGTTGGAGAATCAGCGCTAATATGGTTGGCACTAGCCTATTTCTTTCACACAATTGGAGAATTGTGTGCTTCACCGGTGGCGCTTTCATTTATTACCAAAGTTGCTCCTCTCAAATACGCATCATTGATGATGGGTGTTTACTTTGCCGCAACTGGACTTGGAAACAAGGTTGCTGGCTTTTTGGGAGAGTCTGCAGGTGAGTTTGGCGAGCTCTCGATCTTTACGGGTATCACAATTTTCTGTGTATCATTTGGGCTAGTGGTTTGGTTAATGTTGAAGCCACTGAAGAGGCTTACCCATGGTGCTGAAGACCTTGTTGAAGAGCCTGCTTAAATGAGCGAAGAAAAAACACTGTTCGGTCATCCGACTGGACTCTACTATCTGTTTTTTGTAGAGTTATGGGAGCGATTCTCATACTACGGTATGAGGGCCTTATTGGTCCTTTACGTAGTTGACACATACTTTCTTGATAAGCCTGAAGGGGAACGTGAAGTGCTCGCCTTTGGGATATTTGGGGCGTATGGGGCTCTTGTCTATGCGACGCCAGTTCTTGGCGGCATGATAGCCGATAAGTATATAGGTTATCGGAAATCTATTATACTGGGTGGTTTGATAATGGCTCTTGGTCATTTTTGCATGGCCTTCCAGGAACAGTCGATTTTCTTCATTGCTCTGGGTCTGCTAGTTGTTGGTAATGGGTTTTTCAAACCTAACATCGCCGCAATGGTTGGTACGCTATACGGGGAAAACGATCCCAGAAGAGATGGAGGATTCACAATATTCTATATGGGTGTAAATGCTGGAGCCATGATAGCACCCCTGATTTGTGGATGGTTAGGATATGAGTATGGATGGCACTATGGGTTTGGGGCTGCTGGAGTAGGAATGCTTCTGGGCCTAGTGCTCTTTGTCTATGGCTTGAAGAATAATGTGCTTGGCGAACGTGGACATCAGCCCAAGGAATATGTAGATGCCAAAGTTATGGGATTACGTATCGATTACTTTGTCTACCTCGTAGGTTTTGCGATTGTACCTCTATTCTCTTTCTTAATTGCTAGCAACGATATGCTGGTTTTTGATACCTGGAATCTGATGGGCTTTATCCTTCTATTTGTTCTTATAGCGGTACTTACCTTGCTTATCTATAGGTTCACTCAAGTCTCTACACAAGAATGGCATCGACTTTTTGTAGTTCTCATTCTCGCATTCTTCATAATGGTATTCTGGTCATTCTTTGAACAAGCTGGAAGCTCGTTGACTTTATTTGCAAAGAAGAATGTGAATCTCTTATGGATAAATGCGTCTCAGACCAATTCGATAAATCCATTCTATATAATTCTCCTGGCCGTTCCTTTTTCGTCACTGTGGCTCTATCTTTCAAGCAAGGCTTCAAACCCTATAACGCCTATAAAATCCGGGCTTGGAATCGCTCAGTTAGGCATTGGCTTTCTGATATTTGCTTACAGCGCAAATTTTGTGGATCCATCAGGTAGAGTGCCATTTTCTTTCTTTCTCTTAGGGTATCTATTCATGACCACGGGTGAACTGTTTATATCGCCTATAGGATTATCTAAGGCCACAGAACTGTCGCCGGCTAAGTATGTCTCCTTTATGGTAGGCTTATTTTATATGTCTTCATCGTTTGCACATTATATAGCAGGTGGAATTGCTAAACTAACCGCTCAAACTGGAGAGGCAGGCGGAGTTGAGCCTGGCTTTATGGGTAATGTAATTTCGTATGTAACCGGATTCACGAATGGAACAACTGACTCTAGTGTTGAGGCCATACAGTCACTAGCTGCGTACACTTCTATTTTCACTCAAATTGGAGTCATATCTTTGGGCTTTGCGGTTATTATATTAATTCTTGCCCCATTTATTAAGAAATTGATGCACGGCATTCATTAGAGACCATCTGGATTTAGGGTTAGGGTGCTTCAACATCTTATGGTTTGATTTTTGTAGCTTTGGCACTGTCTCAGAAAAGAAAGACCATGTTTAAATCAGCTTCTCTACTCATATTTTTTCTCTTGACCAGCACAGTTATTGCTCAGGATACTATTATCCCCGAAATCAAGTGGATGACATGGGAGGAGGCAATCGTTGCTCAAAAAGCGGCGAGGGATCTCTACCTAAAGGATAAGAAGGCCAACCCTGCTCCAAAGAAGATATTTTTGGATGTTTACACAACCTGGTGCGGCCCGTGTAAGAAAATGGATGCCACCACATTTAAATCTGCGACGGTGATACAGGCTATGAATCGGTATTACTATCCGGTAAAGTTCAATGCCGAACAAACCGACCCAATTATATATAATGAACATACGTTCATAAACCCAAACCCCGCACCGGTCAGGGGACGGAGAGGGGTGCACCAACTGGCTGCTTCTATATTAGACAATCAGTTGTTTTATCCTTCCTTTGTAGTGATGGACGAAAATACGAACAGATTGGTGATTCATAAGGGATATAAAGGTGAGTTGGTCATGGCTGGTATTCTTGCCTACTATGGCTCCAATGAATATGTAAAATACAAAGAGGCAGTGATGAAACAAATTGAGCAGCCTATAGAAAAAGGGGCAGCCGTTCAAAAATAGATCAGGGAGTATGAAAAATATTTATGCAATATTCATAGCAACGATGGTGCTTACTACTGCTGGAGCCTTTGGACAGGTGAATTGGGTTACCATTGATGAGGCCCAGGAGCTGAATAAAAAGGAGCCTCGCAAGATCATGGTTGACGTATATACAACATGGTGCGGCCCCTGTAAGATGATGGTAAAATACACCTTTAATGATAAGTTGATATCTGATTATATCAATAAATACTATTACGCTGTTAAGTTCAACGCGGAAGGGCCTGATTCCTGTACTTTTAAATCTACTGTGTTCAAAAATCCAGGCTATGTCAAGGACAAACCAGGTCGTAATGGAACGCACCAGTTCACTCAGGCGATAGCACCGGTAAACGGGCGGATAGCCTATCCTACAATTGTATTCATCGACCAGGAGCTGAACCTTGTTACTGGGGTACAGGGATTTCAAAAGCCTGAGCAGTTTGAGCCTATGCTCAAGTTCATTAAGGAGGATGCTCATAAAACTTCTAATTGGGAGGCCTTTATGAAATCTTTCAAATCTGAAAGGACTGTTAACTTTCCGACTCAATAGATTATGTTATATCCTATCTTCTTATGATGGCTCCTCTAGTTACGAATGACGCAATCGTTCTGGGAATTCTCATTATTATCCTTGCCTTTGTCTTTAAGACTTCTGAAAGTGATAATCCGTATCTAAAGAAATTTTATAAGTACGTTCCTTCCTTACTGCTCTGCTATTTCCTGCCTGCAATTTGCACATCACTTGGAATCATTGCACCTGAGTGGTACACACTTTCAGATGTTGCTGAGTTCTTCAAGGCGAGTGGTATTGGGGTGCCAGAGGATATGGGTCAGGATGACGTAATGCGAATAGCAGAGGAAAATGGTATGGAAGCTAATGTGATGAGTCAATTTCACAATAGCTCCTCCCTATACTATGTGGCTTCGAGGTTTTTACTTCCAGCTAGTCTGGTGCTGTTGAGTCTAAATATCGACCTGAAAGGGATTGTTGGATTGGGACCTAAGGCATTGATCATGTTCTTTACCGCTACTGTAGGGATCATCGTAGGTGCACCTTTAGCACTTTGGTTGGTTGGGACTCTTTCACCGAATGTGTTTTACACTTCAACTGGTGAGGCAATCTGGCCGGGGTTGGCAACAGTCGCAGGAAGCTGGATTGGTGGCGGTGCAAACCAGACTGCTATGAAAGAGATATTCGGATGTTCGGATAAGCTCTTTTCAGCTATGATTGTGGTAGACGTATTTGTGGCAAATTTGTGGATGGCCTTCTTGCTATATGGTGCGGGTATTAGTGACAAACTTGATGTTAGGCTAAAAGCGGATAGCTCAGCTATTGAATCTTTGAAGATGAAAATGGAGTCTTACTCCGAAAAAATTACGCGAATAGCCACCACGTCTGATCTGTTCATTATTGCCGCTATAGGCTTGGGCACTGTGGGATTGTCTCACATGTTGTCAGATATTATATCTCCTATAATAAGTGGGGCTATCTCAGAAGCCTTGGCTGTAAACCCTGGTTCTTGGGTGCAGTATGTTACGTCATTTGGATCAGGCTTCTTTTGGCTGGTGGTCTGTGCCACCACGTTTGGGGTGCTGTTGTCCTTTACTAGGGCCAGGGAGTACGAGGGTGCAGGTGCGTCTAAGGTTGGCAGCGTTTTTCTCTACTTGTTGGTAGCCACCATTGGAATGAAAATGAACATTGCCGAGCTGATTCGTGATTGGGACGTCTTCAAATACCTTATTATTATTGGACTGGTATGGATGACTATCCATATTTGTTTGCTGCTGCTTGTAGCAAAGATTATTCGGGCACCCTTCTTTTTTGTAGCCATCGGGTCACAAGCGAATGTAGGTGGTGCTGCTTCGGCACCGATAGTGGCAAGTGCGTTTAGTCCTGTCTTGGCTCCAGTAGGAGTGCTTTTGGCGGTTCTTGGTTATGCAATCGGAACGTTTGGAGCAATCATGGCAGCTATTATGATGCAGGGAGTTTCACTATAGCGATTCTGGTCTGCCCCGGATGTTACATTGCTGCAATTGCTGTG
>Ga0302120_10001418_pt1 | contig 11241 bp, 15 predicted proteins | sample AG5_Bottom_MG_FD_203118 | JGI IMG/M metagenome (GOLD analysis project Ga0302120, IMG submission 203118) | Marine microbial communities from Western Arctic Ocean, Canada - AG5_Bottom | ecosystem: Environmental > Aquatic > Marine > Oceanic | place: Canada: Western Arctic Ocean | collected 2017-10-01 | reverse complement strand
CCCTTCGCTCCGGTCAACTCCCGCAAGCCTCCTGCGGGGTCGTTGTGCCGACGCGGCCAGATGAGTGGGGGAGGGGTATAACCTCTGGAGGCCCGAACGGCCCTATGGTGCGACAGGAGGACACGGATGCACCTCGAGTGCCTCAGGCACTCGAGTTGCCGGCTGTCGCGACCAATGCATCTCCGTCAGGCCCTGGGTCTCTTCCAACTGTACCACATGATGTAGCTAGCCACCCCACCCAAGGTTGACCATCGCGCGCGTGTAACGCTGACCGTGTACATGTCTTGTACCTCGTCTCCTCCTGTTGCTCCAGGTTTGTTCCTTGCTTGAATGAGTTTGTCCCATAGTCTACCTACTCTGCTGCACACAGCTGACACGCACCAGCGGGTGCCTGTTGAGCTTCCCTCTGCAAAGAGACAGCGCCAGAACTTGTCGCATCCTGCTGATCCTCAGGTGCAGGCTTTCGATCCCCCATCTATATGTGTTTGCCTGCTGACTCCGTTCCCCTCGCACCCTTATTTGTTTCGGAACCGTTGCCTCCGTTTTCACACTCGTCATTCCAATGCGACACCTCACGAAGAACTCCACGACCCACACCCCACGTTTCGTTCCGTCTTCGTGCATTTCCTCTGCACCATTCCTTCCCCTCTGTCGTACACCTCTCGATTATTCCAGGTATCTGCTGCATCTGGTTCATCTGCTGCGGGTGCTTCGGATCCGGTTCCTGCACAGGTTCCGCTCCACCCTCCCCACCCGCACTCCTCTATGTGCATGTGCGGCTCACGTCTAATGCAGTCCGCTTTTTCCCCTCGTCATCGAACAGACGCACGCATACCTTCTGTTTTGCTGCTGGTGCAGGGGTCTTTCTCTCTCCCTCCCGCACCACACGCTGATCTTCCCCAGATGGGTGCGCACGCTCTGCGCTCGCTCTGTTCGGAAAGGGGCCTCAGGTTAGCACGTACGACGACTGTTCATGCACTGCGCAGAATGGTGATCGCCATTACCGACTGGGAGCGCAGATACAGCGCGTGCTCCGACGAGCAGCGTGCGTGGCATGCGCGCGTAGACAGAGCAGTTGTGGGCTACGGGCTGCGGGAGGTCTGTCGTGACATGCAGGTGACCACCTGCTTGAGCGGATTCCCGGTTGCAGAGATCCGTTACGCACTGCACTGCCGCCTCCGCTTTGCCCAGACCGCTCCGCCCGTCGCACCCCCTGATGGTGATGGTATGCCACCACTGCCACTGAGTCCCGATGACATCGTCTGCATGGACGTCTTGCGGCTCTGTGAGGCTGCTGCCGAGAGAGGGTTGTCAACTTACCGCAAATCGCGGTTCGCGCTGCTGCAGGACGTCTCTGCGTGGGAGCAGCGGTACGCAGACTGCACTCCGACCGAGCGCCAGGCACATGCATCCATTGACTGCTTGAAATCGGGGAGGGGACTGTCCAACCATAAGAGACGGGGCGCACAGGGTACCAGGGATTACCTCCACCGGTGTGTCAGAAACGGCACCAGTGGCGACAACGGTAGGGCTGGCCACGAGATGCGGACCGAGGCCGATCCGGAGGATCACAAAGCCGAGGTCAGCCCTGTAGATTGAAGGCGTTGGTGGTTTCTGCGTCGGTTAGTGCGGGTGGTTGTTCGCGTGAGACTGGTGGGGTGTGAGCACGATGTTGTGATGTCGTGTGCGATGTTGTGTGGCAGCGAGGTCGTGTGTTGCCGTGGGTTGTCAAATCCCTCGTCCGAAATGCACACCCCAGCCCCGCTCCCCCCCCCCCTGACCGTGTTGTTAGCCCGTCCCTCTTACCGCGTCGCCCTTTTTCTTAAGGGGGCTGTTGATCAAGACACCGGCTATAGTGATCACCACGGATCGCCTCGCAGTCTAGTCTCCACTACAGTGCCGGTAAGTGCGGTCCGTGTGACAGACAACCGGCTTTATATTGTGCCTGTGTTGTGACGGTGATTGCCCTGCTGCCTCTGGTCATGCCACACCTGCAGCCCTGAGTTGCTGCCGTGTCCGGGCCACACGGATGCTGCTAAATTATACTCGTACAGGTTGACGTGCTTCAACGGATGGTTTCGTCGTGTCTGGAGCCCGTGCCATGTCACCTGCTTGGTAACAGCTGTAGCCTTTTCCGGGAGATCTGCACCACGAGCGAACAGGCAAGAATGATACAGCTGCTGGGAGCGCGGGTAGCGAGCATTGCGTCGTCTGTCGTGGTGGAGGAGTGCCCGCATTGTATGGTTTGGGGCACACGGGTCTGTGCACAGTGCGGCTCTGCTCTTAGGACAGCGCGCGCCTCGTGTTCACTGACCTTGGATAAGCTGTTTCCCAACGGAGGACGTTTCAACAGCAAGGGGGAACCACAGGTTGCGCCCGTGCTTTCTTACCGTTCACGCCGACCGACACCGCACTGTGAACTGGTGGGGTAGTGGTAGCTGGGTTTCTTCTGAGTGCATCGGAAGTTGTCTACGTTCCCACGGCGCAGGTTGTCATCGCCGGCTCGCTTCCCCTGCAGGTGTGCACATTGCGTAGTTGGCCTCACCCAGTACGCACGTTACGTATCACTGGCACGTGTGTATCCCGCAGGCTGCTATCGGCGTGGAGTGGAGCGGGAGTGATGTTGACGTGTTCTGCACGGAGACCGCCGCCCCATCGATGCGGCGTATACTGCTAGACAAATGTGGGTTAGTGTGCCACGACATATCGCTCTGGTATGGTGACGTGCGGCCGATTGACCACGTAGAGCACTGGTGTGCAACGATGCCGCCTGAACATCCGACGCATGCGCATCACCTGGCGAAGTCCGATGTTCCGCAGCTGCTGCTTCTGGAGGGTGTGTTCGCACCGGGGTCTGTGCCGATGGGGCCTGACATTGTGCAGCTGATTGTGGCCAAGGAGCCCGCCACTAGCGCCCTGTGCATGATCGAAGGTTTCGACCTGGAGGCGTGCAAGACACATTACGATGGAGTCCAGGTTCACGTCCGGTCGCCCGGGCAGACTTTGGGGCTCGAAACTGTCTGTGCACTGCCCCAACGCAACCTGGCACAGGCTTATGTCTCCGCTGTGGACTCACTGGAAAGCGGCATGCCAGAACGGCAACACGAGTTCGCCAAGAGGTTTAATATCAAGGCCGCCCTGAGGACGATTCCGCCCGACCTGTGGCAGGCAGCAGGTTTTGGCCCTTACGGGTACGGGGAGCGGCAACGCCGGCGCTACGAGTCCATGCTCCTTAGTAGGATACTGAGCACCTACACAGATGGGGTAAGGTTGCCAACTGGCTGCTGCATAGAGCATGTACAGGGTTTGGATGAGCGGCACCGCTATATTGTCAGGTACGTCATCATGTTTGGGTCGCGTGCAGGGGTCAGCAATGCCCATGTTTTGCGCCCTCATTCGTACAATACCCACACCGTTGGTGGCCACCTGTGCACCCATATGCCACTCAAACTTGCACATAAAAGTCACCTTGCAAGGGTGGTGAAGCACAGCGAGCATGGCATCCACCCATGTTTCGCGCCTTTGTTCGTACATACGACTGCAATACCCATACCGTTGTTGGCCACCTGTGCACCCATATGCCACTCAACCTCGCACAAAAAAGTCTCCTTGGAAGAGTGGCGAAGTACACCGAGCGTGGCTTCCGCATCGTCAACCACTCGAAGCAGACGATCGACTTCCGCCCCAAGGCTGTCGCCTCGCTTGAATGACCGGCGGTCGTGCCACACACCACCTGCCGCCTGGTTTACCTGTATATACATACATTCCAAGCATTGTCACACACCCCTGGTGTGATCCTGTGCCACTTGGTTTCAATCATGCCATGTACCATAACACCCCAAACCTTCACCAGACTCTAAAACAGGCTCCAGGTGTTTTTGACTGGGGGTGACGGTGAGGTTTACAGGTGATGGCTCAGAGCCAGCTTCCGACAATCTTTCCGTGCCCCCGGAGGGCAGAAGGCACACCGGCACTTTTCCAGACAGCCAAAAAACGTGTTATGGTAATAATAGAATAAACAAATGTTATAATATAAAAAAAAGGGGAACCCCGCCCTCTGCGCTCAGTTTGGATGCCTCGTTAGCTAGTCCCACCCACCCCTTTAGCGCCACCCCCTTTGTTCTGGTCAACTCCGCTCCACTCCGTTCCGCTTCGCCCCACTCCGCTCCGGATGTTTCAGCCTCCTGCGGGGTCGTTATGCTGACGCGGCCAGGTGAGTGGGTGAGGGGTATAACCACACCGGGGCCGACAGACGGGCGGACAGGTGGTGGTGCGGCTGAGGTCGGCAGCGGAGGTGGCAACAACCCTACGGGTGACGCTCCGCGGCGGGAGGACACGGATGCACTTCCCGCCCGAGACGTCGGCAAGGTGTGTGCGGCCGCCGAGGTTGACGGTGCCGGTTCGCGTGAAACTGGTGGTGTGTTTTGTTGGGTGTTGCGGGCGGTTGTCCGCTGCTCCCTGCCTGCATGGGCCTCTCTGACCTCATATGCCTTTCTGCACATTGCTCCACACACTTCACGACGCCGTGTGCCATTTGTGTGCTGAGCGTACACATGCTTGTCCGCCGCCCCATGTTGGGTGCACAACAGGGCCTCGTCGAGCCGCAGCCAACCCGCCCCGCTAAGCGTCGAAAGCGGGCCAGAGGGGAGACTGGCGGGCTGGCCGTCAAAGTGGGTTTTTTTGTGAGCACGGTGATGTGACGTCATGTGTGATGTTGTGCGGCAGCGCGGTCGTGTGTTGCCACGGGTTGTCAAATCCGTCACCTGAGATGCGCACCATGATCTCGTTTCCACCCCCCCCACCGTGCTGGTAGCCCGTCCCTCTTACCGCGTCACTGCTTTAGGGAGCTGCCGATCAAGCTGTTGATCAAGAAATTGGCTGTGCTGATCCCCGCGGATTGCCTCGGAGTTTAATCTCAACTGGAATGCCGGTAAGTGTGGTCCGTGTGACAGGCAAACGGCTTTGTGTTGCATCTGTATTGTGGCGGTGATTGGACAGCAACCTCTGATCATGCCACGCCTGCAGTCCCGAGTTGCTGCCGTGTCCGTGCCACACGTATGCTGCTAAAATAAACTCTTACAGGTTGACGTGCTTCAGCAGACAGTTTTGTCATATCTGGAGCCCCTGCCATGTCACCTGCTCAGTAACAGCTGTGCTTTTTTCCGTGAGATCTGTCTCGGAGCCAACCAGGAAAGGATGAGGCGGCTGCTGGGAGAGCGAGTGGCGGAGATTGCATCGCTCGTTGCGGTGGAGGAATGCCCCCGGTGTCTCAGGGAGGAGGAAGACCCCGTGCATTATGGTGGCACAGCACGGTGTCGGTACTGCATGTCTGATCTTCTGAGCCCGACGCTTCCCTTGTCGTCACTGACATTGCCTAAGCTGTTTCCCAACGGAGGACGGTTCAACAGCGAGGGGGAACCGCAGGTGACACCTGGGTTTCTGACGTACAGTTGTGTCAGCATGCGATGCACAGTTGTGTCGTTTTATGGTGCTTTGCACCTGGTGTAGGTTGTCATCTCTGGGTCGCTTCCCTTGCAGGTGTGCACGTTGTGATGTTGCCCTGGCCCGGCCCGCCCTAGTAAGCTCCCCATTATGTGTTTGTCCTGTAGTGTGCAATGAGCGAGCGGTGGGAGAAGAGTGACGTCGACGTCTACTGCACCCAAGAGGCCGCACCGGACATGCGGCATACTCTGCTGTATGAGTGCGGGTTGGTGTGCGCCGAGATAGCAAACTGCTACGACAACATACGTGCTGTCCACCAGGTGGAGTACTGGCACGGGACGATGCCACTCGATCACCGCACATACGCGGCTCACCTGCAGGAGTTTGAAACTCCAGAGCAGCTGCGTCAGGAGGGTGCGTTTGTCCCGGGTTCCGTGCCGATGGGGCCCTGTTTCCTGCAACTGATCGTGGGCGTGCCCCCCTCCACCAACGCCTTGGACATGGTTCGTAATTTCGATCTGCAGTGTTGCATGACGCACTACGACGGAGCCAAGTTTCACATCCCCTCGCCTGGTCAGACCCTGGAGTACAAGACCGTCTGTGCACGACCCCAGCGGGATCTGGCAGAGTCGTTCGTCTCCACTCTCACCACTCTGGAAGCCGGCAAGGCGGCCACAAGGCGTGCCAAGGAGTTGAATATCAGGTCCGCACTGGCGGTGGTTCCGCCCAGCCTGTGGCAGGCAGCAGGGTTTACACCGTACGGCCCTGCAGAGCAGGCACGCCGCCGCTGCGAAGCCATGCGCCTTGGTGACATACAGCACGCCTACCTCACTGGGGAGAGGAAGCCGTGGGGCTGCTGCATAGAGTGGATCCAGGGCTGGGATGGGCGTTACTGCTATATCACCAAGTATGTCGCTGCGGTCGACGTCTGTCCGCGCATCGATTGTAGCACATAATGCAATGCATGTACCAGTACTCACCAACTGTTCACCCTGATGATGCTCACACGAAACAGGCTCCTGTTGAGACTGGCGAAGTACTCCGGGCGTGGCTTCACCATCCTCAACCACTCGGATAAGACTGTAAACTTCCGTCCAGAAGACGTGGGACCAATTGAATGACGTGCGGTCGTGACACAAGCCGACCGACTGCTTCGTTCTGAGCATGGTGTGGGGGGCGCTGGCAACGGGTCGTGGTGCAAACTGTCGCTCGGTTCGTCTGTATAATGTCTGGGTAATGCTGCGCTGACTGCCCCCCCCCTGTTGTTCTTGATGTGACCACCTCGTGTACACCTGGGTGACGGGGGCCGCGGAGGAATGGGTCAGGGAAGCTGCTGAGGAGTACCCGGAGCTGGGCAGGCAGATCGCCGAGGAGTACGCCGACCTCGAATACGAGAGTTATGAGCGCGTGGTGCACAGGTGTTACATACGATGTGTTCTGGTGGCCAACGTTGTTGTCGCCTGTCCACACCTTGCGCGCATCTTCCGAGCTGCAGCCTGTACCATTGCTCACCACCTAGTCACACTATTACAACTCGCACAAGACAGTCACATCCGAAGGACAGTGAAGTGCGGTTGGAATGACATCTGTGACGTCAATCACCCCGCCCGCCTGGCGAAGTTCCTTCATGCTGATGTGAGCTTGGTTGAGTGATCCTGTACACTACAACCTGGGAAGATGTGTTCCGAGCATGCTCACATCCTCTGCTGTGATCCTGTACTGTCAAACCCCAACGATGCCATGCATCTGTTGTACCTGACTGTTCCTGACCGTTTGCTCTAGTTTCAATTCAAACGGATCGCCCCGTGGGGTGCAGCGGTTTGATCAACGCATGCTGACGCCAGTCAAACACCCCCAAGCAATGCTCCCAGGCGCTCCCGGGCAAACAGTCCACGTTACAGTAACAAAAGATTTAACAAGTACTACTATATCAAAAAAAAGGGACACCGGCTTTTCCCTCGGTTGGTTGGTGGGTTGGTTGGTTAGTTAAACGTCCTCCCACATCACAATCACGGGTTGGGCGGCGGTGGGGTCCACTTCGACCTACACGCAATGGGGTGGGGTGGCCCCGTCCCACGCCGCACCGCGCCATGCCGCGCCGCCGCTGCTCCCTCACCCCCCCCCCCCCTGGTGCACTACCACTTTCTCGTGTGGATGGCGGTGTTCACCATCGGTGTGTTTGTGATCGCGCAAACAATTGCAGTGTTGTGCGTGATTGATCTCCTGTGCACCGTGTTGCATTTATGTGGCAAGTCTGCCTGCCCACTTTTGTGGCAGTGATTTCTGCAACACACTCTGCCTCACCTTGGAGGGCTACCCGATGACCTTATCCATGAATGACACAGTCTTGTTTGTTGTCACGTAGATGCGAGCCAGCTGTCACGGAGACGTTAGCGGGTCGCACACGCTGCGTTCCGTCATACAAGTGGATGGTGTCCAGACCTTGGTTGCCTACTTTGGTTGATCTACTGCATTCGGGTGGGGAGTCGTACGCCACTTCATGGTTGGTCGGTTGCCTCCAAGGACACGACGTTGCCTCATGATGTGCAGGTGGGACCAAGCTGTTGCAGATGCGGTCGTGGGCGCCCTGTACCAGTAGGATGAGGGCGACGACCGCGCTCCCATCCAAGTCCTCAACCTGATGGCAGACAGCGCGGCGAACGCTGGCACCCAGGCGGAAGACGGTGAGCCGGCTGCTCCCATATGCAGAAAGGTCGTTTCCCTCAACCAGAAGGCCGATTGGTTGCACCGTGTCGGCCATGCCGGCAGCCCGCTCCGCCACTTCAACATCTACAACTACTCGGCGTACGTCAGCAGGGTCGCGAGGGGGGACAATAAGAAGGAGGTCCTCCACCCGCGCTACGCGTTCAGCTCGGTCTAGTCCATGCTGTGTTCAGTGGTGCTACACTGTTCGCCACACCTTGCGTACGCCATGTTTCAGCCTGTACCCAAACTGTAACACGCGCCGTTTGCCTCAGTGTTTCTATCCTGTGTGCTCTTGGTGACGTCTGTGTTTACGCTAGCCTCTTGTTCTACTGGCTTAGCTGTGCTGTTGAGCTTTCCCTCCTCTCATCGGGGGATCCTCAGCCGGTCTGCCACGTCCGTTGATCCGATGGACGAGGATCCTCCGGGAGAACCCCCAGATGCCGTCAGGTGTAGCATCGGTGCGTGCTCGCTGTATTGATCCCACTCACACCACGTCGCGTTCGACATCGGTTCTGGGTCGACCCGCCAGCTGCACCCACCCCCTTTACTTGCAGGGGGGTGGTGCAGCGGTTCGAGCCACCTTTGTTCCACCACTTTGACTTCCGGCCGCTAGAATCACGTGACACGAACAGTCCGGGCATGTGTCCGCCAGCCAGGGCTGTAGAGGTGTGGTGTGCGGTGTTGGCCAGGGTTGGTCTGGCTCTCGCTGCCGACACTGCTCAAACCGTGGTGTCATCCCCTATCCGTCAACCGTGCAGCGATTGCCTTTGTGGTCCACCCCTGATCATCACCTTCTGTTGTTGTGCAAAGTGTGTCCAGCGTGGCCATGTCCGCATGCCGATGGCATATTTGTTGTATGGTCTGTTGGAAGTAACGCACTGGCTTCGTTTTGTTTACCGAGGTGTCGATCGATGGTGGTGCCCACACCCTGGGGTACAAAATCTCGCAAGACCGCCCCGACTGGAAGGTGGGTGTGATGATATGCGGAAACAGTGGTAGACCCGGTGGCGGGGTGGGGACGGCACGCGGAGTTGCACATGGCCAGGTGCACGCCCAACACACAACGCAAGAGGAGGATGTGGTTTCTGCATGGCTGATCACACAGGTCCCTTTGGTTCTTGAGTCCCTGTACAGAGTGTCGGTGCACGGTGTGTCGTGACCAGTGTAAATGGTGCCACCCACACGACACGGCACGCACTGGGTTGGCACGGCACACGGTGAACGCTCCTGCCTCCGGACCTGTTCTCTTTTCGTCTCACGTGCCCTCGTTGATGCCTTCCAACTCCCCAGGGTGGTGCCACGTATGAAGAGCAAACCGCACTGTTCCAAAGGACCATCATGGGGAAGTGGGGCTTGCTGGAGGTCGACTCCCGCTCCCACCGTACTGTGCAGCGTGTGGACTATGTCAACACCAAGGACCCTCTCAGTTACGCGGATGCCTGGGTCGTCACCGGGGCAAAGCTCTGCCGCAAACTGCAGGGGCCTCCTCCCTCGTTCGACCATGTTGACTCGGCATACCCGGCCACCCTTGTGTTCGTTGCGGGTCCCAACGCAGGTGCAAGTCCGCGTGCACATGTCTGTACGGATGGCTCGTTTGTGATAGCGTGTCCATTGCTGCGGCTGTGACAGACTGTGTACTGGCATCCAGTGTTGGCGTGTGCAGGCTGTTCCAGCAGTGACACTGGCTCAACGGCACGCACCCGGAACCTTCGTTGCGAGGATGATTATGAGTTCTTCAAGTTGTGCGTCATGGTTTCCTTGCGGTCCGGCTTGGATGCAATGATCCACTGCGGCGTGGATGTGGCCCTGGTCGCTCGTCTGTCGTGTGGGGTCTACGCTGGCAGGTATGGATTTCATACAAGTGTTGTTAAGTTGTGGATGGGGTTTTGTCTGGTATGTGAGTGCATCCTGCCCCTGGTAGGTGGAGAGAGAGGATTGACAAGGACTTCAAGTCGCTGGTGAACGATGTGTTGAAAGAGGACGTCACCTGCATAGACGATTCCGTGTGCACCCGCGGTGCATACTTCCGGCGGGTGGACATACCAACGCTCCTTAGCTGGTCTGAACTGCCGGGTCGCCATCAGCACCCAGAGCATGCCAGCCCCGTCAGCACACAGGGTTGTGCCGATGACCTGCACCCCAACCACTTGCGCTCCACTTCACGCACCCCCCACAGAGGCTCTAATGCGCTGGCACCTGTTCCAAGTGCTCCAACACACTCGGGCGCTACACAGGCAGCGAATGGGTCCACTGCCGTTGTGTCACAGCGGTCCACAGCACGCCAAGACAGGAGCTGCCGGGTGGGCACCTGCACCACGACCGGCTTCTGCAAGTGCACCAGCGGACTCCCTTTGTGTCGCCAACACTGCCCTTTCGGGACGAGGTGCAGGGGCGCAAGGCAGCACCGCGAAATCGTTGGTAATCCGCTGCCGATTCCCCGCGGACCTTGTCCCGTTGGGGACTGCAACACTTCAGGCGACGATGCGTGTTCGTCTGGGCTGACCCTGTGTGGCCTACACTGCCAAAAGCGGTCCTCACAGGGGCACAGGTGTCTTGTTCCATCCCACCGCCTTCTTCCGTCCCAGGAACTCGAGTTGCCGGCTGTCACGACCAATGCACCCCCATCGGACCCTGAATCTCTTCCACACGATGCAGCTAGCCACTCCGCCCAAGGTTGGCCATCGCGCGTAACACTGACCGTGCACATGTCTTGCACCTCGTCTCTCCCTGCTGTCCCAAGTTTGTTCCTTGCTTGAACGAACTTGTCCCGTACTCTACCTACTCTGCTGCACACAGCTGACACGCACCAGCGTGTGCCAGTTGAGCTTCCCTCTGCAAAGAGACAGCGTCGGAACTCGTCGCATCCTGATCCTCAGGTGCAGGCTTCTGATCCCCCACCTGCAATGTGTTTGCCTGCTGTCTCTGTTCCCCTCGCACCCTTCTATGTTTCTAAACCGTTGCCTCCGTTTTCACACTCGACATTCCAACGCGACACCTCACAAAGAACTCCACGGTCCACACCCCACGTTTCGTTCCGTCCTCGTGCATTTCCTCTGCACCGTTCCGTCGTACACCTCTCGACTGTTGCAGGTA
>Ga0302120_10001416_pt1 | contig 11243 bp, 5 predicted proteins | sample AG5_Bottom_MG_FD_203118 | JGI IMG/M metagenome (GOLD analysis project Ga0302120, IMG submission 203118) | Marine microbial communities from Western Arctic Ocean, Canada - AG5_Bottom | ecosystem: Environmental > Aquatic > Marine > Oceanic | place: Canada: Western Arctic Ocean | collected 2017-10-01 | reverse complement strand
GCTACCGGTCTGTGTCTGGGAACTTATATAGTTAGCGTATTTGATTCTGTAGGGTGTGAAGTACAAGGATTTGATACTGTGGATGCCGTGCCGGCACCGCCCTTTATCTCTGATTTCAATGCTACGCCTTCGATAGCGACAATCTTTAATACCAACGTGCTATTTACTGATATCTCTACCGGAGCACTGCAATATGTATGGAGTTTTGGAGATGGGTCCACTGGATCTACAGATCAAAGCCCTGAACATGAATTCCCAAGTGAGGAACCAGGGGTGTATACTGTATGGCTGATTACAACCAACATTCTCGGCTGTAAGGACTCTATAGCAAAGGAAGTGGTTATTAAAGGGGATTATGCATTGTTTGCGCCTAATGCATTCACACCTAATGAAGATGGAATTAACGAAACGTTCTTCCCTAAAGGAATTGGGATTGATGAGTCAAACTTCAGATTCATGATCTTTGACCGGTGGGGAGACATGATCTTTGAAACAACAGATATTAAAGAACCATGGGACGGACGGGCAAATAATGGCAAGAAAATGGCCCAACTTGACACCTATATATGGAAGATTGAAACTTATGATGATGATGGTGCAGAACATGAATATGTAGGCAAAATTACTCTGATACACTAAGCATTTGTTTCTTTCTATTTTTCACTTCCGTTTGTATTTTCCTTCTATTTTCAGGGAGGGGTTCATGACATTTGACCAGCGTTGTGAGCTGGCACTCGAATTTTAGTCAGGCAATCATGTTTATAAAATTATCATTATACCTATTCATCTCACTTTTCGCATCCTACACATGCGTTGCTCAAGGCCAGGAGTGGGAAGTATTTAACAGTAGCAACTCTGAACTTCCTGAAAACAAGCTAAAGTCCGTTACTATTGACAAAGAAGGTAACCTTTGGCTTGGAACTGCGGGAGATGGTGGGGTGAAATTTGACAGGAAGGATAGATGGCAGATTTATAATGAAACTACCTCAGGAATACCAAATAACCATGTGGATTCTATTGCGATAGATCTGAATGGGAATATCTGGTTTGGTACGGGTGACGGTATCTGCAAATTTGACGGAGATACGACCTGGACTTTATACAACAGTGAAAACTCAGGACTGCCCAATGATGACATATATCCGTTGGCGATAGACCGTGGGCAAGGAGCATCTGCTTTCACAAGCGATCAGGTCAGTGTTTGGATAGGAACATATGGTGATGGTGTAGTGCGGTTTGATGGAAAAGATGAATGGAAAATTTACAAATCTACCAACTCCCCGCTGATTGATGATTTGATCCGTTCTATTGCTATTGACAGGGAGGGCAATAAGTGGATCGGGACACTCTTTGGTGGCGTAGCCAAATTTAATGGGGATGCTACCTGGACCATATACACTGATTTTAATTCACAACTACCAAGTAATTCAGTTTATCCAATAAATTTTGACGAGCAGGGGAATGTATGGCTAGGTACGGAAGGAGGCTTGGCCGTGTTAAGTCCAGATGAACAATGGACAGTATACCGGGCGGAAGACTCTGGCTTGCCAGACAACAAAATATACTCAATGAGAATTGATAAAAATGGAATTGTGTGGATTGGAACAGTGGGAGGGGGGCTGGCAAGATTTGACCCTTTCAACAAGACAGATAGCATTGATGCATGGACTGTTTACAATACATTCAACTCCGGATTGCCACACAATGAAGTAAGGGGCATTACTATTGATTCGGATGGTGCACTATGGTTGGCGACTTATGGTGGTGGACTCGCCAGGTTTAACCCTAATGGGAAGGGTTGGAAAAACACCATTTGCGATGATCTTGATGGCTTTGATCCGTATAAGGAAGGTGGCTGGTATATTGACAACCTGATAGGGATGGTTGAAAAATATGATTATGTTACAGAACAACAGAAGGAGGTCATTGAAGGCTATTTGGAAGACTACGTGAAAGTACATCCTTCAGATGTTGATGCACTGGTTTCGTATGTAGAAATAGGACTAAAGAATGACAAGAGCCAGGAAACGCTACATGAATATCTGGATAAGGCTATTGAAATAGAACCGGACGGTGCTAAAGCGTACTACTGGAAGGCCAGACTTTATGGTATAAAAGAGAATGTGGCAGCAGGAGATGATTTTGGTTACGAGTTCAGAGATTATGAGAATGCTCTTAAAAACCTTAAGACTGCCGTATCGTTTGATATGGAAAATATTGAATACAAAGAGACGCTAGCTCTATACTTATCCTGTGAACGCAGGTTTGAAGAAGCCAGAATTTTCACCAAGCTTGCACAGGATGGGACGCTACCGGTGTATGAACTGCTGAAGGATCTACAGATGTTTCCGTTGCCTCCACAAGCTGTATTCTTGCCAAATGAAACCAAGAGTATGATCAAGGTGTTAAAAGACAACGGCGTAATGGGAGACTTTCCTGTATTAAGGGTTCATGTTTTTGCCTTAAATGAATCTGCAACAAATGTTGAGGTCTATTATGCAGAGCAACTACCAGAGTTTGAGCTCTTTGTATTTACGCAAGATAAGAAAGCCAGAGTAGCAACCTATGGTCAATTTCTAAAAGTTTGGGATGGTGACATGTACACAGCAAACCGTATAGAGGATATACCCCAGGATCCGATCGAAGGTATTAAGCTTGATATAACAAGTATTTACAGAAAAAAGGGGACTACTGACCCACAATGGGTTTCTGAATTGTTTAAGATTTCGCCAACACTTTCTGAGCGAAAAGCTTTCTGCAAGATCGTATACATTAACTATAGGTGATTCCAGGAATATAGCTAAATGAATTAGTTATATAGCAACACCTAATATTCAGTATATGAGCTGACTAATAAACAAGAAGAGTCTGCACTATCTATTCTTTAGCACCTGGCTTTTCCGACTGCTTGCCTGGGTTTTTGTCGTCTTTTGACTTAGGCGTCTTAGTAGCATTTGGAGTTGCTTTAGGCTTTTTGGGGTTACTTGCTTTCGGCTTACTACTCTTGATATCCATCTTCAGGCTATTCTTCTCCTTATTTAATTTAACCGTGATGGTATCACCTTCTTTCACTCCGGAATTGATGATCTCTTCTGCAAGAGGATCCTCTAGGTACTTCTGAATGGCACGCTTAAGTGGCCGCGCCCCAAACTTATCATCATAACCGATGTCAGCAATAAAGTCTTTAGCCTCCTTTGTCAATTCGAAATTGTATCCTAGATCACTGATTCTACCATAAAGGCTCACAAGTTCAATATCTATAATCTTGTAAATATCATCTCTTGATAAGTGATTGAATATGATGACATCATCTACCCGGTTTAGAAATTCTGGAGAAAATGCCTTCTTTAAAGAATTCTCTATAACATTCTTCGCATAATCATCTGCACTATCTTGCTTGGCAGAAGTTTCAAATCCCACACCTTTTCCAAAATCACTAAGCTGCCTAGAACCGATGTTTGATGTCATTATGATGATAGTATTCTTAAAGTCTATCTTTCTACCCAGGCTGTCCGTCATAATACCGTCGTCGAGAGCTTGTAAAAGCAGATTGAACACATCTGGGTGCGCTTTCTCAATCTCATCCAGAAGAATAACAGAGTAGGGTTTTCTACGCACCTTTTCCGTGAGTTGCCCACCTTCTTCATACCCAACATATCCTGGAGGTGCACCGATAAGCCTTGATACTGCAAACTTCTCCATGTACTCACTCATATCTATACGAACAAGCAAATCTTCACTTTCAAATAAATGCCGTGTCAATACTTTGGCAAGTTGTGTTTTTCCAACTCCGGTGGGACCTAAAAATATGAATGATCCAATCGGCCTGTTTGGGTCCTTAAGTCCAGCACGGTTTCGCTGAATCGCCTTAACGATCTTTCTAACAGCATCATCCTGGCCTATAATCGACTCCTTGACCTGCTCATCCATTTTTACCAGCCGGTTCATTTCTGTTTGTGCAATTCTCTGCACGGGTACACCTGACATCATTGCAACAACCTCTGCCACGCTCTCCTCGTTCACAACCTCTCGTCGGCTTTTGGTTTCATCTTCCCATACTTGATTTGCCTTGTCCAAATCCTCCAGCAGTTGCCTTTCTGTATCTCTAAGTTTGGCTGCCTCCTCATATTTCTGACTTCTTACTACCTGGTTCTTCTGCAGCTTCACTTCGTCAATTTTCTTTTCAATGTCAGTGATCTTACTGGGCACATTGATATTTACAATATGTACCCGTGAACCTGATTCGTCCAGGGCATCGATGGCCTTGTCCGGGAAGTACCTGTCTGTTATGTACCGATTGGTGAGACGTACACAGGCTTCTATAGCATCATCAGTATACTTCACTTTGTGGTGGTCCTCGTAACGCTCCTTGATATTATGTAATATCTCTACCGTTTCTGCAATTGAAGTTGGGTCAATTACAACTTTTTGAAATCTTCGTTCCAATGCGCCGTCTTTCTCAATGTACTGGCGATATTCATCTAGGGTGGTTGCGCCAATACACTGAATTTCCCCTCTTGCTAACGCAGGCTTGAACATATTTGAGGCGTCCAGTGAGCCACTGGCACCACCTGCACCAATAATAGTATGGATCTCATCAATGAATAATATTACGTCAGGAGACTTTTGCAACTCATTCATCACAGCCTTCATCCGTTCTTCAAACTGCCCCCTGTATTTTGTGCCAGCAACCAATGCCGCTAGGTCCAATGTAACAACCCTCTTGTCAAATAGCACTCGGGATACTTTTCTCTGAACAATTCTAAGTGCAAGGCCCTCTGCAATAGCAGACTTCCCAACACCCGGCTCCCCAATTAGAATAGGATTATTTTTCTTCCGACGACTTAGAATTTGTGAAACCCGCTGAATTTCCTTCTCTCTACCTACTATTGGGTCTAATTTATCTTCTTCTGCTAGCTTGGTGATGTCCCGTCCAAAATTGTCAAGAACCGGTGTTTTGGTTTTAGTATCAGCCCCCCTCTTGCTTCCTCCTGGCCGGAAGGCATCATCCTCGTCATCCTCATCATCTGGTTCGTCAGTAGGACTGCCAGGAAATTCCGCTTCTGGCATTACATTACCCACCTCCATCTCTTCTTTCACAGCATCATAATCAACGCCAAGTTGACTGAGTACCTGTGTCACCACATTATCATCATCCTTCAAGATTGCCAGCAACAAATGCTCCGTCCCAATTTTATTACTCTTAAAAAGCTTTGCCTCCAGGTAAGTTATCTTTAATGCACGCTCGGCCTGCTTGACCAGGGCAATGGAATCCGACGAGTTAGCAATCGTTGTCTTGTTCCGCTTGATCACGTGTTCCACCATCCTCCTTAGCTTAACAGTATCCACAGCCAGAGACTTAAGCAGTTTGATGGCTACTCCTTCTCCTTCCCGGATAATTCCCAACAAAAGATGCTCAGTCCCCACATACTCGTGCCCCAACCGGAGTGCCTCTTCTTTACTGAAGCCTATGACATCTCTAACCCGTGGCGAAAATTTTGCTTCCATAACTCAAACTATAAGGTTAATCATTATATACTTTATTGCTTAGACGATTCCGCACTTTATTTGGTTGCCCAATCTTTCATTTACCAGTCAATAACCGTTCCAGAAAAATACAGAAAAACCATGTAAGTTCAAAAATAGCATTCACCTTGTTTCCTTGGCAAGTTTAGCCTGATTTTTATTAACAGATTTTTGTTAACAATATAGCCCATTTATCTCTTAAGAATCACCTTAAAAATTAGTAAATTCGATCCTTGTTTATTTAACGAAATAACGAGCCAGTATTATATCAAGAAAACACGTGAATTTATGGCAACGGAAGACAATATAATAACAATCAATATTGAAGAGGAAATGAAAACAGCCTACATCGATTATTCGATGTCTGTTATTGTTTCCAGGGCGTTACCTGAGGTTAGGGATGGGTTGAAACCGGTTCATCGCAGGGTATTGTTCGGCATGCTGGAACTTGGAGTCAGAGCAACAGGCTCATTTAAGAAGTCTGCCAGAATAGTAGGGGAAGTGCTTGGCAAGTTTCACCCGCACGGTGACACCTCTGTTTATGATGCCATGGTGCGTATGGCTCAGCCATGGTCGCTACGCTATCCACTGGTGCATGGACAGGGTAACTTTGGCTCCGTTGACGGCGATCCTCCTGCAGCCATGCGATATACTGAAGCAAAACTTACAAAGATTGCGGAGGAGATGCTTTTTGACATTGACAAAGATACGGTTGATTTTCAGTTAAACTTTGACGACACCCTTCAGGAACCCACCGTTCTTCCGTCCAAATTCCCAAATCTATTGATCAATGGGGGATCTGGGATTGCTGTGGGCATGGCTACCAACATGCCCCCTCACAATATAACAGAAGTTATCACAGCGACTTTGGCATTGATTCACAATCCTGAAATTGAGATTCCAGAACTCATGCAGCTCGTCACAGCGCCAGATTTCCCGACAGGAGGAACTATCTATGGTTATGAAGGTGTTAAAGAAGCATTTGAGACGGGTAGGGGAAGGGTGGTTATTCGAGCCAAATATGAAATAGAAACTTTTGGACAGGACCGGGAACGCATAATTGTTACTGAAATACCTTTTCAGATCAATAAGGCGGACATGATCAAGAAGACTGCAGACCTGATCAATGCGAAGAAGTTGGATGGTATATCTGCAATTCAGGATGAATCTGACAAGTCGGGAATGAGAATTGTGTATGACTTAAAAAGAGGCTCTGTTGCCAATATAGTGTTGAACCACCTCTTTAAGTCTACATCTCTTCAATCTTCATTTAGTGTCAACAACATTGCACTTGTTAAAGGCAAACCCGAGATGCTGAACCTTAAATCACTGATCTCCCACTTCGTGGAGCATCGACACGATGTAGTGGTCAGAAGAACAGAATTCGAACTAAAACAGGCGGAAAAACGTGCCCATATTCTTGAAGGGCTTATAATTGCAGTTGACAACCTTGACGCGGTTATCAAATTGATCCGGGCATCTAAGACTCCTGATGATGCAAGAGAAGGATTGATCAAAACATTTGACCTTACTGATATTCAGGCAAGGGCAATTCTTGATTTGCGTTTACAGAAACTGACAGGCCTTGAGATTGCGAAATTACGGGAAGAACATAAGGAAATGATGGCCTTGATAGCAAGATTACAAGAGATTCTCTCTAACGTAGATATTAGGATGCAAATCATAAGTGATGAGCTTATTGAGATTCGAGAGAAGTATGGCGATGAACGAAGAACTGAAATTGAATATGCTGCGGGAGACTTTAAGGTAGAGGACATGTACGCTGACGAAGATATGGTCATTAGCATCTCTCATCTGGGCTATATTAAACGAACGCCACTTTCTGAGTATAGGGCACAGCACAGGGGAGGTAAGGGCTCAAAAGGTAGTATTACGAGGGATGAAGACTTTATCGAGTACCTCTTTGTAGCTACGATGCACAATTATTTGCTCTTCTTTACAGAACAGGGTAAAGTATTCTGGTTGAGAGTATATGAAGTACCGGAAGGTGGAAAGACATCTAAAGGCAGGGCTATTCAAAATATGATCAATATTCCGCCAGAGGACAAGATCAAGGCATTTGTAAATGTAAAGGATCTTAAGGATGAGGAATACACTAAGAATAACTTCGTAGTGCTTTGTACAAAGAAAGGTATCATAAAGAAGACAGCACTGGCACTTTATTCCAAGCCGAGGGCAAACGGTATTATTGCCATCAATATTAGAGAAGGAGATCAACTGCTGGAAGCTAAACTTACCAGTGGAGAACACGACATAATGCTTGGCGTCCGATCAGGGAAGGCGATTCGCTTCCCCGAAGCTAAGGTAAGGCCAATGGGAAGAGGTGCCGCAGGTGTGAAAGGCATCTCTCTGTCTGATCCTAAAAAGGACGAGGTCATCGGTATGATCTGTGTCCTGAGTGAAGATGAATCTATCCTGGTCGTTGCTGAAAATGGAATGGGAAAGAGATCCAGCATTGAAGACTACAGAGTCACGAATAGAGGAGGAAAAGGTGTAAAGACCATCAACATTACCAAAAAAACCGGTGCCTTAATTGCTCTTAAAAGTGTTACAGATGAAAATGATCTGATGATCATGAATAAGTCTGGGATTATGATTCGCTTAAAAGTTTCTACTTTACGCGTTATGGGCAGGGCAACTCAGGGTGTTAAGCTAATTAACATCAAAGAGGGTGATGCTATTGCCGCGGTTACCAAAGTCGAGATTGGGGAAGATGAAGACGAATTGGTAGAGGGGGAAGCAAACGCAGCTGAAGAGACTACTAATGAAGACGGAACAGTTGTTGCTGATGTTGAAGTTGATGAAGCGGACAAAAGCGATATAGAACCTGATGAGTTGGATGATGAATCTGAAAGTGATGATTCGGATGATCAAAGCGAAACAGATGAGGGGGAAAAGGATAAATAAATTATTTTAGTATTCAATGAAACGTTCAGCAATACCATTGATTTTGGCTTTGGCTGTCTGCCTGGGGTCGAGTGCAATAGCACAACGATCAAAAATTGTCTCAGCATACAATTACCTGGACTATGGTGAATTGGACAAAGCAAAGACATCAATTGACGTAGGAATCACCAATGAAAAGGCCTCAATATTGCCTCGATCATGGTATTACAGGGGCCTTATTTACCAGGCACTGCACGAAAGTAAGAATACTGAATACTCTACTCTTGATCCAAGAGCGTTGAATATTGCTTACGAATCCTATATTCAATGCATCGAATTGGATGTAAATGGGAAGCATAACAACGATATCAAGGACAAGTTGGATATATGTGCAAGACTTTTTGCTTACCAGGGAGCCAGGCAGTTCAATGAGAGTGATTTTGACAATGCGCTGCAATCCTTTGAAAATGCAATAGAAATATATGCCCGACCGGAATTTGCCCAAATTGACACCATGTCTATTTATAATGCCGGAATTACTGCAGATCGCCTAGGCAAGAAGAAGAAAGCTATAGCTAATTACACCAGGCTGATCGAATTGAACTATGGAGGATCCAGCACTTATTCATTGCTGATTAAAATGCACAGAATTGATTCTAATGACGCTGAGTTGTTAGCAGTGATACAGAGAGGAAGAAAAGCTTATCCTGATGACAGCAATATCATTATTGAGGAGTTGAAATACTATAATGACAAGGAGGATAGAAAAAAGTCGATCGAATTGCTGAAGATTGCAATCCAGGCAGATCCTGATAATGTAGTGCTGTATTATTGGCTGGGAACAATGCACGACCAGGCCGGAGACTTTGAGCAAGGGAAGCAAGTATTTGCACATGCCCTGGCGCTTGCGAAACCTGAATATCTACAAAAGAAGGAAGCGTATAAATTAGCCAGAGGTACTGAAACTGAAAGGAGCAGTAAAGCTGAGCTTGAGAATATCCACGAAAACTATTTTAATATACTATATAATTTCGGGGCACTGTACTACAACAAGGGGGTGGCAAAATTGAATAGCATTGAAAACATCAGTGATAACAAAGTTTATAAAGTAGAGCGAGATAAGGCGGAGGGCATCATGGTAAAGGCGCTGCCGCTGCTTGAGAAAGCGCTGGAATTGAAGCCAACTGATAGGAGTACTATTACATCCCTCAAGGACCTGTACGCACGCACAGAGGACAATGTCAATTGGGAGCGTATGCAGGGAATGCTGGAGAACTAGCTGGTTAGCGGCTAATTGACAATACCACTCACAGAAGCGGTCTTACCGGTACCTGTGACTGTAGTTGTCTTGAATAAAGCATCACCTTTCCAAATATTGGCTATAGCGGTAGTAGTGCTATCAGTATTCAAGTTAGTCACCGAAAAAGACACTGTAGCACCCAGTGTAACAACATATGATGCAACCCAGGTATTGTCCATGTTGGAAAGCGTTGATACCGTCCCAGCTTCATTTAACCAGGTAACTTGATACTGATTTCCAGTCCCTTCAGCATCAAATGTCATTAAGTATTCACAACAACAATTGATATCAGCTTCAGCGTTATAGTTGAACGCGTTCGTGTTTGTGCAGCCTGTAACATCTTTTTTACACTGAATAAGTAGTAGGGAAGCGGCGATTAGCAGAAATAGAGAGTATCTGGTTTTCATATAGTGGGTTTTGATGTAAGCAGCGGTATTCGTTAAATACTGGTTTATACGCAAGTTAGTAATTAATAAGAACGGATACTACAAACGGGAAGGCCTATTTCACTATCATATTCCCGTGGAGTGAAAGACTGACAACTCTTCCGTATACCCTTAAAAGGGTTAGTTAATATAAATCTTAGGTATAGGAAAAATGTTGCGACATTGTATCTGGCTAGTCGCTTGCTCAACGACCTTCATCTGCTCGTATGATTTATATTATCCCTAATCTAGCTGGGGACTAGAAATCACTGACGGTTTTTGTAATTTTTGACAAAAGAAAGGCTATACAATCTACTCCGCAAAACTAATGTAGAAGTAAGGGCGGTGGTGAGTCATTAAACCACCCGTGCAGGTGACCAACTTGCGTGGAGATCTCCCCAAAGAACTCCTGATCGTTGATACAGCTATTAAAACGCCTGAACGGCTTTATTCCGCTTATGGCCGGATTCTAAAGTCTTACAACAATAGCTACCACTTATGTGAAAGGTAAATTATTTGAGCAGTTTTCGCGTGTCAATCAGCCTTCCTTTTGACACAAGTCGAACTACATAAACCCCTGTTGCATAGCTTGAAAGATCAACAGTTGAGGAGATGCTTCCATTTCCACCAATATCCTCTGCATAAACCAATCTTCCAGCCATATTGTACACCATAAGGGTAGTAGATTCTACAATATCTGAATGGGTTATATTTAGGTTCAGTATACCGTTGTTTAGGAAGATGGAGCTTTTTGACCCCAATGTTAAACCAATACCTGCAGGAACTGTAAAGGTATAGGTAGCGCAGGCTGAATCATTGGAATTGTCAACATCATTATAATTAACGAAACCCATGCAAATAGAGTGAGTTCCAGCACTGATGTTCAGTGATCCAAAGTCAAAGGATGCCGACACAGTGAGTTCCACCTGTGATTCCCATGTAGCGACCAAAAGGGTAGAGAATGAGCCCGCAGGTTGCATAACCCCGTCCAAGTACATATTGAGATGCAAGGTATCTCCTGCATAAAGGGTGTCCCCAAAATTAAAAATATTAAATGCAAATGTATCAGAATAGGTCGTTAGAAG
>Ga0302120_10001415_pt1 | contig 11251 bp, 10 predicted proteins | sample AG5_Bottom_MG_FD_203118 | JGI IMG/M metagenome (GOLD analysis project Ga0302120, IMG submission 203118) | Marine microbial communities from Western Arctic Ocean, Canada - AG5_Bottom | ecosystem: Environmental > Aquatic > Marine > Oceanic | place: Canada: Western Arctic Ocean | collected 2017-10-01 | reverse complement strand
TTACTACGCCTTGAAGAGCAGCAGGCTTTGCTAACAGCAATGCAAGAGCGCGCTTTCCCAATCAGTGGCCGTAGTGAAAGAAGCAGCGGGGCCTTGACCAAGAGTGAGGCAGTCCCATGCGATTTCATTCTTGTCGCCGCTGGTAATCTCGATGCAATCCAAGGTATGCATCCTGCTTTACGCAGTAGAATCCGCGGCTATGGATACGAAGTATTCGTCAATAGTGATATGCCAGATAGTGCAAAGAATCGCCGCCGTTTAATCCGCTTTATTGCTCAAGAAGTACGCAGAGATATCGGTAGTAATAGAGAGATACCTCACTTCGACAAGAGCGCAGTTGGAATGATCTTACGAGAAGCCCAGCGAAGAAGTGGGAGGAGAGGAAAGTTATCACTACGACTTCGTGAACTAGGTGGTTTGGTCAGGATTTCAGGAGATTTAGCAGTGGAAGAAGGAAGTGAATTAACATCTCTTCGCCACGTTATGGCAGCTCGTAGAATTGCCAAACCACTTGAGCAACAAGTTGCAGACAGAATGATCGAGCGCCGTCAACAATACAGCCTCTTGGTCAACAAGGGAGAAAGAGTTGGTAGAGTAAACGGCCTTGCGGTTTTAGGTGCGGATTCAGGGCTCTCCGATTATAGTGGAATCATGCTACCCGTCGAGGCACTTGTTACACCCTCTCAAACTTCTGGAGGCAAAGTATTCGCAACCGGTGGCCTATCTGATATCGCCAAAGAAAGCGTTACAAATGTTTCTGCAGTTATCAAGAAATTAACAGGCAAAAATGTATCGGACTTTGATATCCATATCCAATTCGTTGACACTCATGGCGTAGATGGAGATTCGGCAAGTATCACCATTGCTACGGCAATTATCTCAGCCTTAGAAGAAATCCCAATCCGCCAAGACTTAGCCATGACAGGTTCTCTATCTGTACGAGGAGAAGTGCTCCCCGTTGGCGGAGTGACAGCAAAGATTGAGGCTGCTGCAAAGAGTGGTGTGAAGACAGTTTTGATTCCCAAAGCAAATGCCCAAGATGTACTTCTTGATGATGAATACATAGGTGAAATAGAAGTCATCCCTGTAGACACTTTGGATGAAGTAATGCAATGGGCTCTTGTCATGACAGACAAGAAACCAGGGCTTGTAGAGCGACTCACAAAAGTCATCGGCGTCTTAACTCCAGAAATTGATATAACTGGAACTCCGGCTTGATTTCTCAAACTGCTTTTTCCTGCATCATACTGATGCAGATATTGATAGGTAAAATGCCTAGCAGTGAAGGATGAGTGAGGCCAAGGTAGCAGGTCAAGGTTCTCTTTTCATCATAACCATTGTCGTATTAGTAGACATGATTGGTTTTGGAATCATAATTCCATTCCTTACTTTCATGGTTGCCCATCTCTCAGGTCCAGATGCTGAGATTGGTTTTTGGGTTGCAACCTTAATGTCTGGTTATGCAGCAGCCGTTTTCTTGTTTTCCTCCTTTTGGGGTTCTTTGTCTGACAAATATGGTAGGCGCCCAATTCTGATGATTGGGCTACTTGGTAATACGGGTACTTTCATCCTATTTGGTTTGTCAACTACCCTTTGGATGGCCTTTATTGCCAGAGTGCTCAGCGGAATTTTCAATGCCAACATCCCTGTTGCTCGGGCCTACATATCAGATGTTTCCAAGCCTCATGAAGTGGCAAAGAGGCAGGGCTTGTTGGGGGTCGCTTTCGGAGTCGGATTCACCATTGGGCCAGCCCTTGGAGGCTGGTTATCTCGGCCGGCTGAATGGAATTGGACTTCGCTTTTTCAAGATACTATCTTTGATTCAAATCCTTATCTCCTTCCTTGTATCGCTTCATCACTTCTTTCGGGTATCGCCTTTTTATTATCGATTTGGTGGCTACCAGAAAGCCTGCCATTAGAATCTCGAAGCAAAACCCAAAACACAGCACCTCTAAGAGAGTTAAAACGTAAATTCAAGGATATCTTCGCATTGCTTTCACGGCCAATTTTGAGCCCACTTATGTGGAGTGGAATGGCATTTTGGGTTGGTTTTACAATCATGCATGTGTCTTTCATCTTATTCACTATGATGAGCCCTCAACAGGGAGGATTAGGTTTTTCTGAATCAGATAACGGTTTGGTATTCGGTTTCATTGGTCTTTCAGGTCTTCTTGTGCAAGGAGTATTAATTGGTCCGCTCACAAACCGCTTCGGTTCAAGCCGCTTGATGGCATTTGGATTGGTCTCAGCAGCAATCGGCCTGACGCTCACTCCGTACGTAGACATCTCCTTTGCCTGGTTTGGAATACTATTCGTTAGTTTCATCATTGCTCTTGGTAATGGTCTATTCACTCCAAGTAACATGGCTATGCTTAGTAACCATTCGGGGGTTTCAGAAAAGGGCATGGTGATGGGTGTTGCAGAAAGTCTCCGTTCCCTTTCCACTTTGGTTGGAGTATTAATTGGAGGAATTATATGGGATTTGACAAATGGAGGACAAGGATTTTTCACTTATCATACTGTGTTTTGGTTATGTGGTATATTCTCAATCACAGGTTTATTCATTCATATCCTAGGGGGAGCATGGAATGTAGATGACCCCGCTTTGGAAGGAGTTGGTATAGATGAATAAACCCTCAATAGTTTGCCACGGTGGTGCTGGACATACTGCAAGTGATCAACCAGGAGTAGATGTGGCTACTCAGCGTGGATGGGAAATTCTCAATGCAGGAGGCTCAGCACTCGAAGCGGTTGTGGAGGCGGTAGTGATTATGGAGGATGACCCAGTATTGAATGCTGGAACTGGTGGAAGATACCGTGCTGATGGCACTCTTCAATTGGATGCTGCAGTGGCAACGAGTGATGGAAGACTTGGGTTGATTATGGCAATAGAAAATACTCCTAATCCAGTCAGGGTTGCAGCAGATTTGTTAAATGAGGATTTCCACATTCTTGTAGGTCGTGGAGCGAGACAATTTGCAGACCTTAAAGGACACAGAAAAGCATCAGTTGTTGGACGTAATAGTCCCGGTGCAACTGATACTGTAGGCGCTGTTGCAAGAGATAAAGATGGTAATTTAGCCGTTGCATCTTCAACGGGTGGATGTAGTGGGCGCCCCCTCGGGAGAGTTGGAGATACCCCTATGTGGGGTTCGGGGCTTTGGTGTGATCAGAACATTGCAATTGCTGCAACTGGAATCGGCGAGGATATTCTCAAGCAATTACTTTGTTCAAAAGTTGCAGTTCACCACCATTCTGGAACCGATATTGATAATTCTTTAAGTTGGGGTATTGACCTTTTTGATAAAAGCATAGAGATTGGATTAATTGCAATGACAAAGGATTCTCAAGCAACTGACACCAATACTGTAATGCCAGTCTGCCATTTACCTGAATGATTCTTTAGGTCAAGAATTAAGTTGTTGTTTGGGCATTGGTTATGTATGGGTCATGTGATGGCATAGTATGGACGAAGCGGTTGTTGACAGCACCCAGTTCGCAAGAAGGCTCGGTGTCATAACCAACTTCATCATTCTCTTGACCTTGGTAATATTTGCTGCCATTGTCTTGGAGGATGTTTTGAAACCATTTATCATCGCTCTTGGAGTTTATTTTATTCTCAAACCTGGTGCTGATGCACTGAATAAAACAGGTTTTAATTTGTATCTTTCATATTTCACAGTGTTGATGCTTTTCCTTTTACTATTGGTTAGTAGCGGTTATTATTCATATTCCCAAATTAATGATTTGTCAAAAGATGAAGAGAAAATGGCAGATTATAATGAAAAACTCGAGATACGATATCAAGAGATGAAGGAATCAGCAATATTTGGGCCGGCATTGGAAGAGGATGGCGAAGATTCTAATAAAACAGTAAACGATCATCTTGCAACAGTTGGGTTGATAGAAGAGGGGGGGGAGGTCTCTGATTTATTCGGGAAAGTTCTTTCTTTTGTTGGCGCTTTAGGAACAACAGCGGTTACGGTTCTATTCTTTTTAATGTTCATTATTTTTGAAGCAGGTCTTCTTCCGGGTCGAATTTCAGCCGCTTACCCCGGTGAGGCAAACAAGAAAATCAAAGATGTTAGAGCAGCCATTGAAGAAAGCATCAATGTCTATATTATCGTAAAAACAGGAGTAGGAGTTGGAACAGCAGTCATCGCTGGAATCATTCTTGCATCTTTTGGTATTGATTTGTGGTTCCTTTGGGCTTTGTTAACTTTCATTCTTAACTATGTGCCATATATTGGTTCACTAATAGCCAGCGTCCCTCCTATAATTCTTGGATTTATTATGCTAGACCCAAGTTCAGTTTTAGTCATGGGTGTGCTACTCATCGTAAATCAACAAGTTTGGGGAAATGTTATCGAAACAAGATGGTGTGGCAGTAAACTGGATATTAGCCCAGTTCTCTTGCTAATAGTTGCAGCATTTGGTTTCTGGCTTTGGGGTATTGTTGGAATGGTACTCTCCGTTCCATTCGTTGTAATATTCAAGATTATTCTTGAAAACATTGAGCCTACTCGGCCAATTGCCATTCTGATGTCTGAACGGGCCCCTGATTTGATGGAAGCTTACGAGCAGGCATTAGCCGATGGCGTACTAACTTCAAAGGAATTAGATGCTCTGAATAGAATCCAACATAAAATGGGATTCACTGAGGAAACAATGGACAAGATGGCTGGCTTAGTTGCGATAAACCGAGCAGTTGAATCTAAATCTGTGACCGAAGATGAAAAGGTGCTTGTTTTGAAAGCAGCGGAATTAGTGCTTGGCAGTAGGCATTTGAAGATGATTAAGACTTCACTCAAAGCCGGTATTATTGATGAGCACGCAATGGAGGCGATTCAATTATTAGTGGCTCGATTGGAACCTGGTGAAGAAGAAGAATAAGCCGTTTAGGCAAATCTACACTTCAATTCAAAGTGATTCTACAATTCAAAGTGATTCAGTCAACATTTGCTCAAGTGCAGTGTTAATCTGAAGGATCAATGTTCCGAATTCAGGTGGGATATTGGGGTCTTCGTATAGTTCCTCAAGTTTGTTTTGAGTAATTGCAATTCGTACATCGAGTTGCTTGGCCTTGTTTAACAACCATTGTTCGACAGCGTCTTTTGCACCTTTACGAATATTACGAGGTACTTTAGGGTCATCCAATTGGCTAATTACCGTCGCTACTTGCTGGAGTTTGACTTCGATATCGGCAGACATGATTCATCACCTACTATCTCCTATAAGGGCGGCTGTGACCATTTGTGATTTAAGGCAATTGCCGACACGGACTGCTGATGGCAGAGGCTACATTGCAAATTCTAGGCTACGCAAGGTGGATTTCACTGGCCACCTGCTTCGCTATTGGGGCTTGGCTAGACAATAGGGATAGGCGCATTCCGAATGAGCATTGGATTGCTTGGTCTAAGCCGTTGATCTTTATTTGGGGATTAGAATTAATGATTAGAGGGGCAGATTGGACAATCTGGGCCAGTGCTCTTGCGGCTCTTTCCTTTGCTTCAGTTTCAGTAATTGGCAGACCTACAATTAACTCAATTCTAAAAGGAGAAAAGATGGATGTCGCAGTCGCTTTCTGTTATCTTATCGGTGCTGCTGGAGTGATATTTGGGGCTATGGAGTATGCACCTGGAGATGTCCTCTCTTTGCTAAACGGTTCGGCTTCTGAACAGAGAACTCTTTGGTTTGAAGTGATGCTTGCATTTGCTATGATTATTGTGTTTGAATTCGCATGGCGCCTTCGCTTATTGCATGGAGGGGCAGATGCAAAGGCCTTGATGTGGGTGGCATTAATAATGCCAAGTTGGGTTACCTTGTCGCCGATTTTTCAACCTAGCGGGATGGTATTTAGCACGCCCCCTGTATTTTCATTATTTATTTGGGGAGGGATTGCATTCCTATTTCTCCCCTTAATTTTATTATCACTTAATATTAAGAATGGTAATTTGAAAAATCTTAAAGATTTACGAATGGCTTGGCATTCAATCCGAATGCCATTAGACATGGTTCAAGAGAAACATGTGTGGTTGATGGACCAAGTTATCGAAAAACCCGATGGCAGTGTTGGAATTAAGAGTCGAACAAGAGCGCCACGCCGAACCCCAAGTGAGGAGGAATTAGCCGAACAAGTTGATGCATTGATTGAGCAGGGCGCTGTATCTGCTTGGGTCAGTCTCAAGGTTCCATTAATTACAATGTTCTTCCCTGCGATAATCCCATTGTTTTTGTTCGGTGACCCAATTGCTTTGGCATTCGCTCTATTAGGGATAAACGTATGAAACACTCTTTAGTAAGTGAATAATGAAACAAAGGGAAAGGGAATCAGATTCCTTTTCGCTCAATGTTCTTAGGGCGAAGTCCCTTGTAGCTGCAGCGTCGGCAAGCAACAGCCCTTACAGCGTTGCGAGCATTACAGCGCATGCATATCTTTCTGTGCAGGAGGCGGGCCTCAGCTTCTGGAAAGCGTGCCATGAGCCCGCCGACCTGCTCTCCCTCTTTAATCACACCGGCTCCTTCGTTTTCATTCAATAAACAGAATAACTCCCTCACCTAGCCCCCTGTTGATGCGAGTCGTCCGCTTGCCCGGAATCCACCATGACGCCAACTGTACTCTGATTATTGGCAAAGCCTCAACTTTGATGATTGATGTTGGCACATCTTGGTACCAATTACTCATTTATGAACGCGTTATCGGACAATTAGGAGATGGAAATGCCCCAAGTGCAATTCTATTGACAAGCCGCAGATTCAATCATTGCGGAGGGGCAGCATTTGTTTCAGAACAATTCACAGGTATCCCAATTCATATCGAATCCTCCGCAGCATCGGCCTTGTCGATGGGAGAGTTTGCATCTACTGGCGCCCGCCGATTTGATTCTGAAATGCCAAAAATGTCTACTGAAGCGGTGGTTGATTCACAAATATGGGACTTGGGTGATTGCCAAGTTGAAGCCATTGCTTTGCCTGGTCATTGCCAAGATGGTATGGGGTATTGGTTGCCAAAGAAGAGAATCGCAGCAGTTGGCTCAGTTATCCCAATGTTAGACAAACCATCTCGCTGGGACATGATGGGAGGTTGTCTTCCCGATTTGGCTGATAGTGTTGAGTTGCTTCTTGAACTTGAACTCGAAATGCTGATTCCAGGATTTGGTGAAGCAATCAGTGGAAAAGCCGAAGTTCGCAAAGTTTTGAAACAGCATCTTGCATTTTTTGAACAGTGTATCGAAGCAGGGGGGGATGCTCCAGCCCATTGGCAAAGGCCAGCCCAAACTGCAAACTACCTCACTCCACGAATATCATGGAAGCAGATTAGGGAAGAGGAATGATATCCTGGATTTGAATTTCTGTAGTATTCATTCCTTGGATTACAACCAATGTATTACCATCTAAGTAAAGTAAATCTACTTTATTTTCAAATTCTATTATGGAGACTATTTTATTTAGGTCATCTAAGCATCTTGTTTCTATGGATTTATCATGGCTTAAGATGACATGTGGGATGCCATGAATGTGGACGATTTGGGCTGATTCTGGGCACCAGCCATCGAGTTTGGTAGAACTGATTGGTACCAATGAGGGAATGGAGAGGTGGATGATCAAGCCTTGTCTAGAGAACATTACAACGCCTTGGATAGAGGCTTGGGGGCTTGGTATTAGGCAAGCCGTTACTATTGTTTCACCCAGTTCCACTCGTTGTGGAGGACCTCTTTCAGGTCTCCAGTTCATCATTCCGCGTTCAAACTCTATTATCCCATGTGGGGTTGCATAACTCAACATAAAACTGCTTTTTCGCCAAGGGTACTGTATGTTTTCCCACAGAGGGTAAACTGAAAGTGAATCAGTATTCCTTGTCGTCCTTGGTCTCTTTCTTAAACAGGCGATAGCAGGTTTTGCATATTTTCACTCGCTTTTTTACTTCGGAAAAGTTTCCACCTCCAAAGATATCTTGTGCATCTATTCTCGAGATTGAACGTCCCCCCATCGACTTGTCTGCCCAGCCATCGCAGGACTTTATTCCACAGGATAACTCACCCTCTTTCTTTGAGCCACGACCCGTTTTACTGGTGCCATCTTCGTTTTCTTCTTGGTGCTTGCGTGCCTTTGACTTGAATCCCATGTGCATCCCTACCCTTGTTTCTGTCATCAATTAATCGGTTGCCTCGATAGTCGCATCCCTATCTGGTCCAATTCCTACTGACGAGACCGGTACTCCAAGCAATTGCTCAATATTGCTGATATAATGTTGTGCTGCTTCAGGTAATGCTGCAAAACCTTGACCGTCTATTGCTGCCTGTTTTGCGATTTTAAGCCATTCTTCTAAACTTAGTGCAGCAAATCCCGGAAGGTCGATTAGGATGGGCTTACAACGGGCCAAGGCCTTGGCGCTTGCTGGCATATCTCTAATTTCAACACCGTCTAATTCATAGCCAATACAAATTGAAATTCTCTCAAGTCCACCAAGTACGTCTAACTTAGTTAATGCAAGGCTAGAGAATCCATTGACACGTTGGGAGTGGCGCAGGACCACGAGGTCAAGCCAGCCGCAACGGCGAGGCCTACCGGTTGTTGTACCAAATTCATGACCAACTTCGCCAAGGTGTGTTCCAACTTCATCGAATAATTCGGTTGGCATCGGCCCGTGTCCTACACGTGTTGTGTAAGCCTTCACTACTCCAATCGTTTCTTCTACATGACCAGGATGAACACCGGCTCCATGGGTTGAGTTTCCTCGGCTTGTAATTGATGAAGTCACGAATGGGAACGTACCTTGGTCGATATCGAGTAGACAGCCTTGAGCGCCTTCTAGCAATACTTGTTGGCCGGTAGAAAGGGCAGTATCAACCATCACTCCCGTATTTTTGATGGCCTGCGAATAATTATCGTGAATCCATTGGACATCATCCCGTAAAGAAATGGCGTACTCATCTGATGGAAGACCTAAGTATTGCAGTCTATCTGCTTGGTGTGAAGCCATTTCCTTCAATGCAGATTCATCTGCAAGCAATTCAGTAATATCACCAAAGCGCAGGCCAATGCGATTTATTTTATCAGCATAAGTTGGACCAATTCCTCTTCCTGTTGTGCCAATTTTCTTGTCCAGACCATCTACCATTCTGTGAAAAGGTAAGATCACATGTGCTCTATCACTTATATGGAGTCGTGTTCCAAGTGGCATCTCGCCAGTCTCGGATTCCCATCGCTGCAATTCCTCCATCAGCACCCACGGGTCGATAACCATGCCATCTCCAAGAACCAGTTCACAACTTTCTCGAGTTATCCCACTCGGCAGTAAATGTAACTTGATTGTTCTTTCACCTATGACTACAGTATGGCCAGCATTATTGCCGCCTTGGAAGCGAACAACCCAATCTGCTTGGGCTGCTAATCTATCAACTAACTTGCCTTTTCCCTCGTCACCCCATTGGGCCCCGAGCACTACGGTTGCAGGCATGACATCAATTCCAATATCTCTGCCATCGCTTGAGGATGATGAACATTGGCCTTTGCATTTATCGGATTTCATGAAGGTAATGAACGAATCAATAAACCGTATCCTTTAAATAGTGTGAGCGCATACTGTATAACTAGTGGTTGATATGATAGAGACAGATAAGAAAGCAAGACTGGGGAAAAGAAGTAATGAAAAGAGAGAAAGCGGTTTCGCATCTCAAAGACCTTCCCAAGCAAGGAGGACAACTGGGCAAACTAAGCCCTGCGAGTCCTGTGCTTCGATTGAATGGATAGAAGATTCATCACGTGGCGAAATCCACTGCGGGTCTTGTGGACTAGTCGTTGAAGATGCAATCCCTGACCCAGGGGCAGAATGGACTAACCATGGCGACGGAAACGACCGAAGCCGAGTTGGAGCACCAACTAACATGGCCTTAGCAGACAAAGGACTCAACACTGTAATTGACCGCAAGGACCTATGGGGCGGGCAAGCAGGAAGACATGGCATGAATAGCAGTGCTCAACGCGATTGGAGGAGGAGAGTCAAATTGGATGAGCGCTCAAAAAACCGCAATAGCCGAGAGCGAAACTTAGTCGAAGCAATGAAATTCATCCGTGATAGAGGCGAATTACCATCCGCTCTTGAACAGGTAGCAGCTGAATACTATCGCAAAGCAATAGCCAAAAATCTGGTCATGGGCAGATCTATCAGGGGAGTAGCAGCAGCCTGCATCTACTTGACTGCTCGAGAAAATAACCTACCCAGGAAAATCGAGGATGTAGCCAATAGTTTTGATATGTCAGATGAACTATCACTCAAAGAATTACGCAGAACAATCCGCTTAGTTTCACGAAACTTAGGCCTCCACAAAATAACTGGTCCTGAACAATTCTTGGACAAGTTTGCCAGCGACCTCGAACTAAGCCCACAAGTACTCGGTGAAGCACGCTATATCTGGAAAAGCATTGGCGAAATGGAAGAGTGGCAAGGTAAGAGGCCATCTGGAGTCGCAGGTGCCTTACTCTACAAAGCAGCAGGCCTACGGGGCCAGCCAAGGACACAAGCAGATGTTTGTGAGGTTGCAGGAGTCAGTGAAGTAACACTACGGGGTTTAATGCGAATCCTCGAAGCAATGCTGAAAGCAGTTGGCGAAGCAAGTGAAAACTGAATCAATTTCTCTTGAAGAAGGAAAAGAACCCCTTAGATGGGGGGCTTGATTCAGATTTCAATAATTCCACAAGGTCATCATTCCCGCCTACAAATACAGCCTCTTCAGTGCGCGTATCATATATCGCGGGAACCGTTTTATGGCCTGTCCTTGCAACTACCATGGAATATAATGAACGTGTCTTTGCTATGTTAAATTCCTTCCACGAAAAGGAATTTTGATGTAAAAGTGCTTTTGCCTTTGAACAGAAGGGGCATGTTCGGGTGGTGAAGAGAACGAACTCCATATTTTCGTGGAGTAATTTTTTACTCAGTTGTTCCTCCATGCTACTTTCAAATGACTATGTTTATTGAACTCTATGTTGAATAATTGAGAGATTTGATATTTTGCTACCCCGTATTCCAAGGTCTAATCACCTTTAGATAACCCCTCACCAACATTTCCCGCATAAATTTTTGTGAAAAAGTGTTTAATCAAAACTATGTTGTCGGCGGTTGAACTCCAGTTCAATTTTGGAAATATCTTCAAGCCTCTTCAAACCGATCATCTCTTGTGGTTCTGAACATGGGATTCCATCGATGCCGAAACTTCCTTCCAAACAGGCCCTGACCATTTCATTTGGG
>Ga0302120_10001412_pt1 | contig 11262 bp, 7 predicted proteins | sample AG5_Bottom_MG_FD_203118 | JGI IMG/M metagenome (GOLD analysis project Ga0302120, IMG submission 203118) | Marine microbial communities from Western Arctic Ocean, Canada - AG5_Bottom | ecosystem: Environmental > Aquatic > Marine > Oceanic | place: Canada: Western Arctic Ocean | collected 2017-10-01 | reverse complement strand
CCGCAACCTTTCCTCTAAAGTAAGTCCAATCCGGTGCTTTTTCAGGATGAGCAACCGAGAAATGAATGATTCTTTTGACACCTGCTTCTGCGGCTGCTTCAAACAGTTTTCTGCTATTGACTACAGCGATATCATGCTCAAAGTTCTTCTGAGGGTGATTGTATCTTACCCAATAGGTATTGTACAATACCTCAGCACCACGTAGCGATTCAATCAATGCTTGTTTGTTATCAAAATCTAATGAATGAACTTCGACTTTACCATCAAACGGGTCATCACGGCCAACTGCATTGGTTAGAGTTCTAACCTTGACACCTTTCTCCAACAAATGATGGGCAATCCATCTCCCTGAGTAACCAAACGCACCGGTTACTACATGCAACTTCTCTTCCATGATTTACGCTAAAATGTTCTTCTCATTAAACACTCTTGCAAGACCTTTTTCTCCAATATGGTTTTGCTTATTATCATCGGTTAGAGTCCCATTGACATCGCCGGCGACAACCTTCGGTCTCCAATCATTTGGAAGCCACTGCATGTGTATTGGCAACAGTACTATTTCCATCAAGTTTGGCAAAGACCGATTATAATTATTATTAATTTTTTATTGGCTTGAGATGAAATTGAATACTAGTCTTCAAAACAGTTTTGTTAGAGCAGTGTATATGGTCGGAGACGATGATGCTGAGGTTTTCCTTTCCATTGAAGACGATGACCAATCATTAGAGGATAAAAAACCAAGGTTTTCCAAAGCTAAAAAAGTCATAAAGGAGAAGCCAAAAATCGTTGAAACCGTAGAACAACCTTCAGAAGAGGAAGTTTTTGATGGTGAGGTATTAGATGCTGAAGTCATAACACAATCTGGTGGTGTGTATGAAGTCGCTTGGCCACTACTAGGAATGGATTGCCCTGACTGTGCAACAAAGGCAATGAGGGCAATATCCTATCTACCACAAGTCCAAAAATCAATCGTTTCGGCAACATCTGGTGAAATAAGGGCAACTGTTGATTTGGCCGATGGTTCAATTTCACAAATATCCTCAATTCTACATTCACTTGGTCACGCTCCAAATGTTGAGCATCACCAATTAGTTGGAATCAGTGCTGGCGGTGTTGCGAGAAGAAATGGTGTTGAAGTAAGGAAATTGGAGAAGGTTATTCGTTTACAACCAGGGATAATCGATTGTGAGATCGATTCCGATAATCGTATTTTGGTACAACTGGTTAGTGATGCATCATCGCAATTACTTGAAGCAAGAGATTCTGCATTGGACGTAATATTAGGTGCAGCCCCAAAATATGTTGAAGCAAAAAGTGCAAAAATACGTCCAGATCAATGGAGATTGATTGGTGGAGGTTTGGCACTTCCAATCTTATTGTTAGTTTTAATCGCAGAATTTTATTCGCTATCGGGAACTGCAATTGCAATAATCGCTCTACCCGGATTAGTATTAGGTGGATTGCAGATGTTTAAAGAAGCGATTGCAAGTATTAAAAATCGCCAACTCGGATTTCAGGTTCTCACTAGTCTAGCAGTTATCGGTGCAGCAAAGTTGGGAATGTGGGAGGAAGCACTTATCGTAGCGATACTAGTTGCCTTTACAGCCCATTTAGAAGGCGATGCACTTATCAAGGCAAGGGAGGCAATGCAAGGAGGCTTGGATAGATTACCGCGCACAGCCAGAAGGTTATCTGGAAGTAAGTTGCTCAATCAACAAGGACTTAATCAAGCAATAAAGACAAGTGGATTTTCGTTACAAATGGTTCCAGGAACTATTGACATCACTCCTGGGACTGGACCGTTAGCAACCTGCCAAGATGAAGGTGAAGGCGTTGAGGTAGTGCCAATCGATTTGATACGAATAGGTGATCAAATAGAGATTAGGAGCGGTGAATTAATTCCTTGCGACGGAATCATTCTAGATGGAATCGGCGCTTTAGATAAAGCACCTTTAACCGGTGAATCAGTTCCAGTAGAGGTTTCAAAAGGAGAAGAAATTCAAGCAGGTTTGGTTCTTGCAAAGGGACCACTGGTCATCGAGGTAACCGCAGTCGGTGACGATACTAGATTATCGGGATTAATTGAAGCAGTTCATACTTTCAAAGAAGAATCACCGCGTATTCAAAGTGGTATTGAGACATTTACTGCGATTTGGGTACCAACAGTTCTGATTGGTGCCTTTGTGGTTTGGTATGTAATGTTCCCAGATAATTGGAAAATAATTCTTCTATTATGGGTTGTGTCTTGTCCGTGTGCTCTCTTATTGGCAACACCGGTGCCACATGCTGCAGCATTAGCAAATGCCGCTCACATGGGAGTAATCGCTCGTGGTGGAAGTGTATTGGAACGTCTGAGTAAAGTAAACCATGTATTACTGGATAAAACTGGAACATTAACATCAGGCAAACCGAAAATTGGTCAAGTAATTACAGCAAAGGGCAAGCGCAGTGATTCTGCAATAAAAATTGCTGCCGGACTAGAGGCTCGCTCAAACCACCCCTATGCTCTTGCAATCATGGATTTGGCAATGGAAAAAGGATACAAACCAAGCCCTATTCATGGTCATAGCGATGTTGAGGCTGGAGTTGTTGGTATGAGTTCAGGCAAGCAAGTATCGTTAATACGGCCAGATAGGTTAGCCAAATTAGGGATTAAAATCCCAAAGGAAATTCAAACAGCGCTTGACCAAGCCAACCAACAAGGGCATGGCGCTAGTATTCTATGCAAAGAAGAAGTTCCTATTGCATTGTTTACATTTATTCACGATGACACTCGAAAAGGTTCAGATACAATAATTCCTAAATTATATCAGCGAGGAGTAAATGTTGAAATCCTCAGCGGAGATTCCCAAGCAGCAGTATCAAAGTTTGCTAAACGCGTAGGTTTACCAGAAGCCGCTGCACATGGTAACTTGAGCCCTGAAGACAAAGTCAAGTGGGTGAGGGGTAGAAGTAAAACTCACATTACAATGATGGTTGGAGATGGATTCAATGATGCTGCAGCCTTAGCTGTTGCTGATGTTGGAGTTGCGGTTGGTTGTGGGGAAACGGTAAATTTAGAGGCTGCAGATGTATTGATACCTGCAGAAGATCCAAGCATGTTGTGCGACTTGATCGATTTAGCGAGAAAGGCACAACGAATATTAATTGGAAACCTTGTGTTCTCAGTGGCGATAACAATAATATTAGTTTTCGCGGTAATCAACGGTTGGTATGACCAATTATGGGTTGGAGTCCTGATTCATGAAGCATCTGTAATAGTCGTCATTTTGAATGGTGCAAGGCTTGCAGGGAATTCTGGTGCAGTACAATTACTATCTAAAATCTTCAAATCATTATATTTTGATACTAGGAACTCCTTTGATGCCTTATTTTTGAAGTATCGTTCTAATTAATATCCCGCGATATGTTCATACCTAAAGCGTGTCTCTTCTAACTTGGTGAGACAATGGCACGACTACACGCAGACCCAGTGACTACTGCATTAGTACACCCTACACGGAGAAACCTGTACTCTGCATTAATGGCAGTTGAAGAGATGAGTACTGTTCAACTTCAAGCAGCCGTCAATGTTGATAGATACAATTTATATCACCATCTGAAGAAACTCGCTTCTCTAAATTTGGTTGAAAATCATAGAGATGTGGGAAGGGCTCGTTGGTGGAAAATCACTCAACGTGTCACTATGCCAGGAATCGTTGGTAGCAACGAACCGATTGCAGCACAACCGCTAGCAACCGTCTCCGCTAGTGAGATTGATACCACTGGACTTCCAAGTGAATTAGCAACTGCAATCTCCGAAGGAAGAGACATACACATTGTCAATTTAGATGGTTCCCGTGAGCAAATTGGAGCAAAGAAAATGCTTGAGGCATTAGCCAATGATTACGGCATCGAACTCAATCTACCATTTACTTTCGTTCCAGGTGGAATCGCATTAATCGGTAAGAGCCGATGATTAGTTCAACAATAATCAACAACAATATGGAGATGGCCTAGGCATGGAAGAAGAGGCAGTTGTAGAATCAAGGATTGCACCACCTGCATTATCCTGTCCAAAATGTTCTTCACTACTACCTTCAGATCTAGGTGTGTTAACCTGCTTAATTTGTTCATCAAAAGTCAAAGTTGAACATCCTGTAACCCGGCGTAATTGGAATGATGAAAAGGTAGGGTGTCCTGAATGTTCTAAAGTCCTCATAGTTGGAGTTGACAAGAGACCAGCCCACTTGCAATGCGCTTCCTGCTCAACACATTTCACCGTCGCGAAAAATGTACCTCGTACTGAAGTGGCCTGCCCAGGATGCGATCGCCACCTAAGAATGAAAATAAAACCGGGTGAACGAGAGATCGATTGCCCCGCTTGTTCAACATCATTCAAAGTCAAATTTTGAGGTGAGGAGTTGAAAACAACATATCGAATGATGGGAATCGCCGATTACATCACATTGTGTAATGGATTACTCGGAACTGCTGCAATCTTGTTCATTATTTTAGCAGTTGAAGATTTACATCAGCCATACTACCAAGGTGGCTTAAAAACACATTATATTTGGTTGGCAATGCTCTGCATTCTAGCCTCGGTCATCGGTGATATCATCGATGGGCCAGTCGCTAGACATTATTCAAAAAGAAAACTACTTGGAGGTTCCTTGGACATTATGTCCGATTGCATTTCATTCTGTGTCGCTCCAGCATTATTGATTTTCGTAATGTTTGGCCGGTGGGGGGAAGCATCACCATTTTGGACGGTATCTTTAGGAATTGCAAGTTGTTGGATAATTGCAACTGGAATGTTAAGGTTAGCACGTTTTCAATATGATGACGGTTCAGAAATCAATTATTTTGTAGGCCTATCCAGCCCAGGAAACGCATTATTGTTGCTAAGTGTTGCAGGGCTCATTTGGATTCAACCATCAACAGGCTTTGGCCCAGATTTAACAACTTGGGATTGTTCAATATGTTTTGGAAAAGGCACTTCGAAACCATATTTTGATTTTATGATGCTACCATTGATGTTCATCAGCGGTGGATTGATGATATCGGACAGGCCGATGTCAAAATTGAAAGGAGGCCTTCCTATGAAATTGAGTCTCGTACAATTAGTTGCGATGTTAGTTGCGATAATATCTGCATTAGTTCATACCACTAAATCAGAACATGGTCTTGAGATGTCAGGTTTGAATTTATCTTTCTATCTATTTATTATTTCAGCACTATTAGTTCTAGCCTACATCATCTTGGGTGAAAGGGTTGTCCAAAACAGCAAACAAATTAACGATTCGATTTCATCAGAAGAATAATTGAATTGACAAACCATGGTTTCAAGAGAGTTTGGCTAGCCGTATAACACTGCGAAAAACGGCATTCTAAGGGCATAGTTAGTCGCGCTCTTTAACTATGATGAGACGAGGATGAGAGATTGGATGGGATACAATGGGAGTCAGCGAAAGCAAGACGATTGATGCATCTGGCGCAAGCCCTTCTGCTCGCAATGGGTCTGACTCAGTATCCTTATCGTCATTGAGATCTCAATTCACTTCTAGTAAATCAATGTCACTTGACCAAGCGACATTAGGTAGCGCACGTTTCCGCCAAGAAGAGAGGCTGCGAGGCGATATTCGTAGAGAAAAGCGAATTCGTCAGCAGGCAATGGATGAAAGAATAGCAGCAATGAAAGATTCAGTTGCTATAGATTTGGCAGTTAGTCACGAACTTACAATGGATGCATTAGAGAAAGAAATGCGAGAAGGTATGGAACAAGAACTTGCTGAAATGGAGCGGGAATCATTATCCAGAGAAGAAGGCAGGATGCGAATGGAATTAGATTTGCGCCTCAATCGCCAACTAGATTCATTACGTGAAGGAATTGAAGTTGAGCAAGACAGAAGGCTCAGTGAACATAAAGATCAGATAAAATCCAATATTGAAGCACAATTGCAACAAGAACATCGACAGCGTCTCGATATTCAAAAAGAAAGATTATCTCTTGAATATAATCAAGAATTACAAAGAAGGGTTAGAGAGATTGAAGGCAACATAGAAGTTGAAATGGAAACACGATTCAAACAAATGGAAAGTGCTGAAATCAACCGCCTTGAAGAAGGCCACATCGCTCGTTTAGCAGAAAGAGAAGAACAATTACGCAGGGGTATTAGAACTCGCCTGGAACAACAACTTAGAGGCCGACTAAAGCAAAGAGAAGCTAGGCTAAAAGCAGAATACGAACGCCGTAGTCTACGTTTAGAAGAAGACATTGCTCAACAATTACAAGAGGAATTAGAGGGTCGTTTGCGCCAAGAAACAGATGATCTTGAAGAAAACATGCGAGAAGATGTCGAACTTGCAATAGCGAGGCGCCGTGATGAATTACGTGTTGAAATTGCTCGTCAATTAGAGGAGCGTCACTCCGAAAGACTTAGCGAAAGGAAATCACGACTCCGCGAAAAGTATGATATCACCTTTTCAAAGGCAGTCGATGATATCTCCCATTCACTGAAGACAGAGGTTGAGTCTGAACTTGACCTCAGAATGGAAGAGGAATTCACTAATTACCGTAGTGCTAGAGAATCAGAAATTCAAAATCGTCTTGCCCGCTTTAGATATGATAGAGAATCTGAATTGCGCGACCAATTAGGTGCTCAATACGAAGCCAAGAAGGTCGATTGGTCAGAACGGCTTGAACTCGAATTCCAATCGCGTGAATCTGCAGCAAGAAAGGCGATTATGTCTGAAGTTGATGCAGGATTACGCAATGAACGTTTGACCTTTGAAACCGATCTTGACCTATTGAAGGAAGAGACTTCTCTTGAACTTGAAATTGATATGGAAGAAAGGCTCAACGATTTCAAGGTCCGCAAAGAAAACGAAGTCGCTACTCAACTTGAAAGGCAACTTGACAAGCGTGAAGAGATTATGCGAAACAAGGCTCTCATCGATGTCAGAAAGAGAGAAGCTTCAATCAGAGCAGAAATCGAAGCACAACTTGGACTCAAGCGTGCAGAAATTCGTGACCGCTTAAGTGGCCTAAGTGAGAAGATGGATTCATTCAAGGAAATGGCTGAAGAGAAGATGCGCGATGCAGTCACCAATCAAATCCAAGGTGAAATTGATAGTGAACAAGCCGTCCTACAAAGCCGTGAACAAGAATTCAAAGAATTACAAACCCAAGACAATAAGGTTGACAAGCGCCAAACTTGGATGGAAGCAATTTCTGGACAAGGAACTCAAGGAATGCAAGCAACTGGCACGGATCCATTTGCATTGGGGGCACGGCAAGGAGCACAATCAGGTGGAAGGTCATTAGGCGGTACCTTGGGTGCTGCTGCACAGCAACATCAACCAAGAATTGGTTTGGCTGGAATGAGATCGCCAACGACAAGTGCAAAACCACTTTCGTCAGCAATTCCAATGGCTAGACCTGTTAAATCGCCCCTAATTAATCAACCAACTAGTGCTGCTACAACTGCTACATTGCCTGAACCTGTTCATCAGAAAGTTGTACGCTCTCCAATAATGCCAATTCAACCACAAATCCAACCGATTACTCAGATTGAGCAAAAACCCACTATTGTTCAACCTGTTTCAACTCCGATAGTTCCAATTGAACAAGTGGAAGAGGTTGTTGTTGAAGAAGAAACAATCGCAGATATCGATATTGGGGATGAGATGGCAGAAGCAATCTCAGAAGAATTAGTTGCGGAACTTGAAGATGAACCAAAAACAACATTACTTACTCCGATTAGAACTAAACTTTCGGTTGCAGAACCAGAACAGCAAAAAGTCGCATCATTAACTCCGAGAAAACAATTACAACCGGTCAAGAAAATGAGAGGAAGTCCTCCAAGTTCCGGAAAGGGAGAAGCACCTTCACTGAAAACACTGACTCCAATCAAAAAGCTAACACCTCTTAAGATCGAGAGAAAAAAGATGCAACCTTCTAAAGAAAACGAAGAAGATAATTGATTTTGATTGGCTCACAGGGCCGATTAATTACACTTTTATCCGTCTGTTTCATATCTAAATGCGTTTTCGAGTGGGATATGAAGCGCGGCGTTTGTTTAATCCTAGCATTTTTGCTATTACCTCTCACAGGTTTCCTGCCAAGTATTTCTGCCGATACAAGTAATTTGATTGAAGCAGGGGTTACTGATGAATTCGATGAGCAATTGGTTTTTTGGCAGAGAATGGACGATGGCACAATTTTGATGGTAGATAATACTGGAAACCTCAGTGTTAGCAGTTTTTCTAATGGCCAACATGCGCTACAGTGGAACATTGATTTGAATGTTTCAGCAAACTCGGCGAGGCTCGATGACGCACAACAATTAGTAGCAGTTGCACATGATGATGGAATCTCTATAATTCATCTGGATTTCAAAATAGTCAATAGAAATATCTCACTGCAATGGCCCGTAGATTCGGTGGATTGGGATGATCAGGGCGATTTATGGCTAGCCCATTTTGCAGGAAGGCGCCGTGCCGAAGAGTATAGTCCAGAAGGTGCTACCGGAGTATACACCACCGTTATAACTGCCGGTATGAGTGCATTTCAAGTTTTGACTGATGGAAGAATTATCACTGGAAGCTATGATACAAAGATCTACGTTAGTGATGATGGCGGAGGGGCATTGGGGACATTGACAGATTCAAATGCAATAATAAAAGTATTATTTGAAGATTCAGACGGTGATTTAATAGTTGGGACAGCAAATGGAAAATTGCTCAGATATAACACATCTTCTTGGGCTGTTGAATCATTAACTCTTTCACATGGAAAAGCAATATCTTCTATTCAGCAATATGATAACTCAACATATGCAATCGGTTCAAAAAGTGGGCATCTAAGTATTGTAGATGTGACAACATTTAGCGAGCAAAACACACATACTGCAACTGGATATGTAATTGGTTCACTTCAATATTATACAACTGCGATTTATGTAGCAAGCACAACTCCTACGAGTTCAAAAATTTACCTTTTCGACATCGACTCGGATTCTGATGGAGTAACTGACCGTTTGGATAAGTTCCCTACTGAATCAACTCAGTGGGATGATGAAGATGGCGATGGTTATGGTGATAACCCTCTGGGATTTGCTCCAGATGCATTCCCACAAGATAGTACACAGTATCTTGATACTGATGGTGATGGCCATGGTGATTCACCTATAGGATTTGAAGGCGATTTATTCCCTAATAATGCCGACCAATGGCAAGATCGTGATGGAGATGGTTACGGTGATAATGAAGAAGGCCAAGCGGGTGACAAATATCCAGATGAACCAACTCAATGGGCGGATACTGATATGGATGGATTTGGAGATAACCCAGTCGGACTAAATCCCGATGGATGTCCTCAAATAAACGGGTTTTCAACTATTGATAGATTTGGCTGCTTAGATTCAGATCAAGATGGATATTCTAACCCATCCTCGGATTGGGGTATTTCTAATGGTGCAGATGCTTTACCAAATCAAGGTAGTCAATGGCTTGACGGAGATGGAGATGGATATGGCGATAATGCAGACGGATTACAACCTGATGCTTGTCCATGGCAAGCAGGTACTTCAGTTAAATCTTGGTTGTTAAATGAAAGTTCTGCTGTTGGTTTCACAGAAGTTACTGCTTATGGCTGTGAAGACCTCGATGATGATGGATGGGTTGATTTCTCAGAATCACTAGGTATGGATACAGATCCGAATGAGCACTATGATGCAGACGGTGATGGTGCTGGTGCAAATTCAGATTACGACGATAGTAATCCGCAGATAAAATCGCAACAAGACCATTGTAATATGAATAGAGATGATGTTAGTAGCCAATGCGAAGGATGGCGTTCAGCCGATTATCAAGAATACTTATCGCGTGATAGAGAAGTCAATGAAACTGATATGCCATTCTATGCATGGAATGCAAGTAATAATGCAGGACTATTATCCGAGCCAGGTGAAATTGATGAAGGGATTTTGGCTCAAGTAGCAACCGTCGGCGGAATAGCCTTTATCTCACTCACAATAGTAATACTAGTGATTGCAATGATAGTTAGGAAGCGAAAGGTTGCAGCCTTAGTAAAGTTGTATGGAGTTCCATATGTGCCAAAGGAATCATCTGCTAGTTTAGAAGCATTACAAGGTTCAGCCGGTTCTTCAGCAATTGGTGGTGTAGAAGTTGATTCTGGATGGGAAGACAGTATTGATAGCCTCGATTTCTCGGCAGAAAACAAGACAGAGTTAGAGACCGATGGTTTGGAAGCAGATGTGTCAGAAGTAGATGCTGATTCAATATATGGTGATTCTAGTTCCATTGAGGACATTGCAGGAATGCCACAAACACAAGCGCCTGTTGAGGAAGTAGCCGCAGCAGCACCACAACCTAACCAACCTCCAGCACAAACCGCACCACTGCCAGAAGGTGGACTACCGGCCGGATGGACGATGGAACAATGGCAATGGTACGGGCATGAATGGCTTGCGAAGAATGCTAAGTGATGTTTGACCTATCAGAATCATTCATCTTTTGATTCGACAATAGATGCGAGCAATCCACTGATCAATTCAGATATTGCTGTAACTATCTGTTCGACCATACTTGCTTCAACTTCATTATCTTCATCAACTTCAGGGGTTACAACAGTTTGGCAATCCATAACTTCAGTCTCTACTAATTCACCATCTTCAAACAATGTACCAACCAAGCAGTATTCTCCACTTTCTAATTCAATCTCATCAGTTACTAACCATGTATCAGTAATTTGTAATCCAGCTGATTGCTCAATGCCTTCTGAGCCAGAAACGATGTCAAAGGTATCAGTAGAAACGATCATCCACTCGATTGTGTAATCTTTAGAGGAATCAAGATTGGAAGCTGTTAGAGAGAGAAGAGAAGGAGATGTTGTGGTATCTAATTCAACGTCAAGTGTAGGTGGGATGTATGGTTGTTCATCTTCATCACCAGTGTCATTGTCGCCCCAATCACCAGTATCGTTGTCTCCACCAGTGTTGTTTCCACCAGTATTGTTATCTCCGCCAGTATTGTTGTCTCCACCAGTATTGTTATCTCCGCCAGTATTGTTATCTCCACTAGTATCGTCATTCCAGTCACCAGTATCTTCACCAGTGTCACAGAAACCGACTGTGATGCTGGCATATTGATTTCCAAGGCGAGTGCTTACATCATTCCATTCATGAAGAATTCTATCCGCATAACCATCAGAACTCAAATATGCGCCGGATAAGTCGTTACCAAGTTCAATGTTGGTAA
>Ga0302120_10001406_pt1 | contig 11281 bp, 7 predicted proteins | sample AG5_Bottom_MG_FD_203118 | JGI IMG/M metagenome (GOLD analysis project Ga0302120, IMG submission 203118) | Marine microbial communities from Western Arctic Ocean, Canada - AG5_Bottom | ecosystem: Environmental > Aquatic > Marine > Oceanic | place: Canada: Western Arctic Ocean | collected 2017-10-01 | reverse complement strand
ATAGGCGATATCAAAGCGATGTTGGCTGCCCTTGAGGTTGGACAGCGTCGGGTGATAGAGATGATCGAGCAGTATGGTCTTGACTGTTTTCTTGGGATGCAGTCCGCGCTTATTGATTATGGTCGTCTAAAGGCAAGGGAGGCTTTTCGACAAATTCCAGATGGTAAGTACGATTTCTGGGATTATCTGGACGATGATTCATTCACCCAGGTTCCCGTTCGAATAAGACTTGAAATGACGGTAGACGACGGTCGTATTCATCTTGATTATCGTGGAAGTGATGCGCAGACCCAGGGGCCATTCAATATTGTTACTTTGGGTCGATCCCACCCATGGGTAACGTTACGGTTATTACATTATGCAATTAGCACGGATCCGAGTTGCCCTGTTAACTCCGGAGTCTTTAAGAACGTGACTGTCACCCTGCCACCCGGTAGTGTTCTGAATCCGGAATTTCCTGCAGCCTCTGGAATTAGGACGGCCGCTGGAGCTCGCTGCTACGACGTCCTAAATGGGGCATTGGGGAAGGCGCTTCCAGAGTTCATGCCAGCCGCTTCCGGTGGGAACATAGTGCCGCTCGTTCTGGTCGAGCCTGCTGATGAAGGACAGGGCGCGGTGACGGTTGTGCAATTTCTTGTAGGGGCCCTTGGCGCCCGAAAAGGAGTCGATGGAGTCGACGGGCGCGATCCGAGTTTCAGTAATATGGCTAATAATCCGATTGAAACAGTCGAGGCGGAGGCGAGTGTCGAAGTGCTGTTTTATGGGTTACGGGCTGATTCTGGTGGTCCAGGGGAATGGCGAGGTGGTGCCGGGCAAATGATTAGTTTTCGGGTATTGAAAGACGGTTGTCACCTACTAGCCCGGGGCCTTGAGCGACTGCGATTTCCGCCATGGGGTGTGGCTGGTGGTGGTTGTAGTACGGTTACCCGGATGATCTTAAATGAGGGGGAAGATGGGGAGGTGGAGTTAGGAAAGATCGATATGATTGAGTTATCTGAGGGAGACACCGTGACAGCATATATGTCAGGAGCCGGTGGATATGGCGATTCCCTTAATCGCGATCCTTCAAAGGTCTTGCGTGATATAGAAACCGGACTGGTGACGACAGCGGGTGCTGCACGGGATTATGGCGTTATCATTCTGGACGGCCAGGTCGATGCTCTTGCCACTGTAAATTTACGCTCGAATAAATGCACGGAAGAGACAAGCCAGAGCCAATTTGGAGAGGAACGCGTCGCTTGGGAGAGCGTATTTACCGATGGGAGGATGCTTTCTTTAACAGAAACATTAGACAAACACCCCCCTGCTCGACGTCAACGGGTGCGCAACAAGGTGTTCGGCTCGATAGACAACCGCCTACTGGTGCCAGCCACAATCCAGCGCTATGATTTCCGTGAACTAATCAGTGATCGTGAGCGGGTTGGGAGGGAGTTCGATCAGGCAATATTAGAACTGAAGACGGCATAGTTCGGCGTTATCAGAGAAAAGTTCAAGCGCTGGTTAGCGGTTTTTTTGACGATTAATTACACTAACGCGCTATTTCGTAAAGCATATTTTCTGCGCCGAAGATGCGTGTCAAAAGTGCTGCACGCATCCACATGCCATTCCGTTCTTGCCTCCAGTATTTGGCACGAGGATCATCATCAACATCCCGAGATAACTCCGGACCCCGCGGCAGAGGGTGCATGATCACTGCATCATCCTTCATTAGGCCAATGTTCGAACGGGATAATGTGTAATCCTCCAGATTGATTTCTCGTGAGCCGTCTGCGGCATCGTGTTCGTTTTGTATCCGCGTGATGTAAATCGCATCCAGGTCAGCGATAACACTCGCGAGGTTTTTGGTTTGTGTATGCCGTATTTCATGCCGGTCGAGATAGTCGAGAATATCTTGTTCCATGGTGAATTCTGGTGGAGCAATGAAGATTAATTCGACATCTTGATAGTTTTTCATTAGATATGCGAGAGAACGTGCTGTCCTGCCACGCGATAAATCCCCCATCATGCCAATGACTTTATGATCAATCCCTCCTCGATGCGCTAGGCTGCGTTCTAGGGTGTAGATATCGAGCAGCGCCTGTGTCGGGTGTTGGTCTTTACCGCTACCAGCGTTAATGATTGGAATCGGACGGGAAATCGAATCCATTAAGTTGGCTGCGTGCTCTGCGAGTCCTTTGACCAAGGTGCGCATAATGATGACATCGACATAGGAGCTGAAGGTTCGGATGCTGTCTTCCAGGCTTTCTCCTTTGACTTCTGATGAAGTTGAGGAGTCACGAATTTCATTTGTTTTAATTCCCAATATATAGCAGGCGTTATTAAACGAAAGAAAGGTCCGTGTGGAGGGTTGTGTGAAGTACAGCATTGCGCGTTTATGGCTGAGTAAACCTTGGAGACGACACAGGCCATTTTGTGTTTTTGCCAAAGTTCGAATGTCGGTCGTTAGGTCGCACATCTCATCAAGAAACTGTCGATTAAACTGTTTCGGATGCAAAAGATGAAAAAGTAGCTGCGGGTCCTGGGGAGCTCGTTTGTTCCGAAGCTGATCTCGTCGAGTAGCCCATTCGTCAGGTGGATCTAATTGAGTCATTGGGTTATGCGTCATAAATGTAGCGTGTTACCTTTATTCTTGAGTTTAGCTTAACGGGCAGCTGATGAACGATCCGAATTGTCCCGTGGTTGAACCAAAAACAATGCAAGTATCATTATGGCCAGTGCCGACCATATCCATACCGAATGTTTTTCGTCGTAAATAATAATTCCCCACACAACCCCGGCCAAGGTCACCAGATATGCCGTTTGAGCAGCGAAAACAGGCCCTGTTGTGACGATCAGGCGGTAAAAAAGTCCCACAGCTGTTGCGGTGATGACGGCCATACCGATGATCGCAGTCGTGGAGTGGGTGGGTGGCCAAGGCAATGTCTCGAATGTGCCTGTCAACCAAACAAGAGGGGTCATGATTAAACTTGCCGCCACAAGCATGCCAGTAACCACCACAAACGAATTAATGTTTGGCGGAGTTTGGGAATCGATGATTAAAGTTTCGGCCGCGTAACACGCTGAAGCAACGATCATTAATAAAACCCAGTAGGCATCTGTCGAATTAGGCAAGCTTTCGTTGGGTAGTATTAGCATTCCAATCGAGACGATGCCAAGGATTACGCCAGCTAGGCGCATGTAGGAGAAAAGTTCAAGTCGCAAGGTGGTCGCTGCAATGAAAGTGAGTAATGGAACAGTCGCGACAGTGATGGAGAGGATGCCAGCGGAAATCTGGGAGGCTGCGTAAAAGTATAGAGTGCCTGGTACCACCATGCCGAGAATGCCGCAGGAAATGTAAAGAAAAGGGAAAGGATGTTGGAGGGGTACTCGTTGTTTTGTGAATAGACAAAATAAACACAAAAATATTGCGGCAAGTAAACAGCTCCAATAGTTGATCGTTAATGGATGAAGACCGCTTTCAGTCGACATACGCGCCAGAGAGAAGGAGAGGCCCCAAACGATCCCTAGAAAAAGCAACAACATCATTGATACCACTTTCGAGCGCGTAAATTTCAAGGAAGGTGTAAGGAGACGCATAGATTGAGAAAAGAGATGGTTTGATATTGAAGTTGACTGAATTACTGGAGACAGGGGAGGCCTTGTCAGAGTTAAATGAAGTGCCGCGCAGTGTATACGAGTAGGGGCGCCCCGGTTACGAATCGCTGCGAGCAGATTGTGTACTGACTCTGGGTATTTACGTGGGCCTGTCCTTTCTATGGGGATTGGGCCAGACCATATGGTTATTGTCTGGACGATCCCACATCGTTGCAGGCGGTTTCTGTACTAATCTATGATGCGAGTCATTTTGCGCAAAGTAGGAAGATCCATGGGCGCTGTTTTGTTAGGGTAGGCCTGAGGCCAGGCCGTCGCCGAGACCTCGCCCACATAGACGTCGCCGCGCGAATCCACGGCGAGACCGTGTGGAGCAATAAAACGGCTGGGAGTGTAATTGGTGTCAGTCGGTTGGTTAACTCGCGCGAGCACTCGACCACGGTTGTCCAGGATGCTGATTCGAGGACCGAGGTTAGGGAATTGCCGATTTACATCGAGAACGGGACCAAGTTCGCCCACATAACAGATTGGGCAGGCGTCATTTGGCATGTACAGGCCACAGGGTCGATGAATATTTGACCACTGTGTTTCGAATAGGCCGTTCGCATCAAATACCTGAATTCTGTGGCTTTCACGGTCAGCGACGTAGACCCACCCATCAGGATCACAACATATGTTGTGGGGTAAATTAAATTCCCCTGGGCCGGTTCCTGATTCACCCCAAGATAGGAGATGTTTGCCGTCGGGGGCATATTTATGAATGCAGGCGTTGCCGTAGCCGTCAGAGACGTAAATATCCCCGGAAGGGGATAAAGCGGTATGGGTGCATCGGTTAAAAGGTTGCAGGCTCATGAATGGCGCGGGTGAGTTCGGGATCCCAAGTGTTAGCAAGACCTTTCCATCAATGGTGCATTTGCTGACGGTGTGGTTTCCGTCGTCGGTTAAATACAGCATGCCGTCTTTTGCAAAGTGAGCACCGTGCGCTCGAACGAAAAACTCCGCACCCCACGATCGGAGAAAATTGCCCTGATCATCAAAAACGACCATCGGATCAGGTCCTCGATTGAAGACGTAGACATTGTCATCATGATCGAGGGCGACAGCCGCTACTTCACCGAGGGTTATTTCAGCAGGCACTTCCCCCCATTGATTAGAAATCGTGTAACGATATTGTCCTTCCCCGTAAATCTGACTCATGAGATTATTCCTATCGTAAAGGGAAATAGTTAGGAGGGCCTCATTTTATTCGTTTCCGAGTGCCGGTTTGCTCTCTAATCATTCTAGGAGTAACTGGGGTATTAGAGGATTGAATTCTCTAATTGTTCTGTCAACCCTAAAAGGTTCTTTAGAGGGATAATTTCCCGGTCTGCTTAATTTCCAAACACGAATTGTGGGAATCGCGAAGGTTACTTAGAAAAGATGTACATTGCGAACATTCTTTAGTTGATATTCCTATTAGGTGTCCATGTGCAGGTAAAACCTTCAGTTCGTCTCGCCTTTTCATGGATGCTCGGTACCAGTGTATTTGCGATTCTTATCGGTGTCTCAGGAAGGGAGCTGTCCTCAGAGCTGTCACTTTTCCAGCTCATGTTTTGCCGCAATCTGGTTTGTCTGTTGGTGACTATATGCGCGTTCTATTTCATAGGTTTGGAAAGTATCCGCACACAATTTATTGGTCGTCACGTAGTACGTAACGTTATTCATTTCGTAGCTACCTATTTATGGTTTTTTGGAATCGTTTCGATTCCTATGGCTGAGGTGTTTGCGTTGGAATTCACAACACCACTGTGGACTGCGATCTTGGCGGCATTATTCTTACGAGAGCGTTTCGGGTTCCGGAGGATCGTCGGCACACTGCTAGGTTTTGTGGGTGTGCTGGTGATCTTGCGTCCTGGCATCGCCATGGTTCACCCAGCTGCGTTCGCTGTTATCGGATCAGCAGTGATGTTGGCAACCATGTACGTCTTGACCAAAAGTATAATTGCATATGATTCGGCCTGGACAATTCTTTTCTGGATGAATCTTATACAACTTCCAATATCTTTAACCCTTGCTTTGCCTGATTGGACTTGGCCGTCGCCGTCGCTGATGCCTTGGGTCCTTTTGATAGGTGTTGCAGGTTTTGGAATTCATTACTCGATTGCAAAAGCGTTGATCTATGCGGATGCTTCGTTAGTTGTGCCCTTTGATTTTTTTCGTTTGCCGCTCATCGCAGTAGTTGCTTGGATGTTTTACAACGAGGCACTCGACCCTTTCGTTTTTATCGGCGCGTTGATTATTGTTGGTGGCAACATATTGAATGTCCAAGGGAGACGTACCAGAGTGAAAAGTAATTTGGAATAGGTTGTGGCGTAGATTGCCTCATTTCGACAAACCTAGTCTGTGGGTTAGCGGACGTCTTTAACGTAGCGTGCAATCTCGGCATGAGTCGCAAACCATACGTCGTTTGATTCCTTTATATAGGTGACAAGATCTTCAAGAATCCAGATTCGTGATCGATAACCGATAACGTGAGGGTGCATCGTAAGAAGAAAAAGCCCCCTTTCTTCCTTGGCTCTATCGAATTCCCTTTTAAAGATATCAAAAACAGCAGTGGGGGGTGTATAGGGTCTTAGTCCGCCAAAGCGTGCCATGAGGAAATAAGCTGCGTCATCTCGAATCCATTCGACGGGAAGTTCGACGATGCCCGTAGCTTCTCCATTCTCAAGGAGTTCGTAGGGGTCATCGTCAGCAAACAGAGATGAGTCATACAAGAGATCAAGTTCACGTTCTATACGTAGGGTGTTCGGACTGAAGTCCCACGATGGTGTGCGAAGGCCAACGGGTCGAACGCCCGTAATTTGTTCAAGCGTTTCGGCCGAGCGAAACATAAGATCTTTCTCTACTTCATAAGGTAGCACTGAATTCAATTCATGAATCCATCCGTGGATGCCAATTTCATGTCCCAGACCAATGATTTGGCGTTGCTCCTCAGGATGAAGAAGCGCTGCCACTGCCGGGACGAAGAAGGTTGCTGGAATATTGTGTTTGGAAAGAACATCAAGAATTCTAGGTACACCTTTACGTGTGCCATATTGTCCCCAGGATAGGCGGCCTATAGATTTCCCGCCGTCGCGAAGCTCATTGGTTTCATGGTCTGAATCAAACGAAAGGGCTACCGCTACGGATGCATCATTCGGCCATTTCCCCGGTAGCAAGTTTCGACCTGCCCGTACTTGGTTAACGAGACCTCGCCAGTGCGGTTCGTTCCACGACCATGGTTGTAATTCTTCATGCATGATATTTAGGTCCCTTTTATTTATGCGAGTAGGGGTCAATCTTCATATACCGGCAATCGGTATGATGGGTGTACCGTCCGAGAATCTTTGCACTCTAAATGGTGTTGGATCTACCAGGGGTTTGTGGCCAATCGCAAGCTGAGCTGCCAGTTGGCCTGCCGCCGGGCCGATTCCGAAACCGTGCCCAGAGAATCCAGTAGCTATAACGCATCCTGGCAGCTGCGGAGTTTCAGATATTACCGGTACTGCGTCCGGTGTGACGTCAATCATCCCAGCCCACTGTTCGGCAACGGACAGTTTTCTAAAAAAGGGAAATGACCTACTAATGTTGGTTCGTGCCTGGTCAAGCAAGTTAATCACCGGCGTTGGATTAAGGGTCCGCTCCTCCTCAAAGATGGTGGCTGCCTCTCCATCCCACTGAGAAGGATAGTTTTTCTCTGCCGTAAACCGATCAGATAGGCGTAAGCGGAGGCTGTCACGGCTCATCCATGCTAGTGGGAGAAAATCTTTCATGTAGCGAAATGAATCCGGTGTTAAGTCGTAGGGGATCCGAGTTCTTCCGCCAAGCGCTATCGTATAGCCGCCATCAGATCGTTTACGCACAGCAAAACCTGAGGCATAAATAGATATATCCGGTCCGCCCGGCATAGGGTGAGTTCGAAATGCTGATGAACGGACTTTAAGCTGCGGCACACGAATGCCTAAATTTCGTAAAAACAAGCTTGTCCATGCGCCAGCTGCGACGATGACCGTTTTGCATGTGATCCGCCCATGTTCAGTGATCACGCCATTGACGCGGCCCCCATGCGTATCGATAGTGCGCACTGCAGTATTGGTAAATAGCTGGGCGCCGAGGCTTCTGGCGGCGAGCGCGATCGCTGGTGCGGCGAGCGTTGGTTCGGCACGGCCATCAGAGGGGGTGAATAATCCACCGTTCCAGTTCGTGGTGCATTCTGGGATGTGGTTAGATACATCTTCGCGATTCAAGAGTTTAGTGTGAACACCAAACTCTTGCCCGATCATAGACCAGGCATGGTGTTTTTCAAGCGCTCGGTCATCTTGGGCAAGCGTTAGGATGCCACACTCGCTAAACCCAACATTCCGTTGTATGCGTGTATTCATTTCTCGCCACAAGCGCAAGGATTCCGTGATCAAAGGCATTTCCCTTGGATCACGTCCTTGTTGTCGGCACCATCCCCAATTTCTCGAAGATTGTTCAGCCGCTATTTCACCTTTCTCCAACAAGACGACGGGAACTCCTTGCTCAGAAAGGGTTAGTGCAGCAGAAACACCGATAATACCGCCGCCAATTATGATGACCTCGGTTTCGAGTGGCGTTTTAAGATCTGTAAGAACTTTGTCCGGTATTGGAGGCATGGGTTATAGGTGCACGATTGGTATAGTGAGCTGGAGTTGTGTGTTTCCGATTTGCCGCTTTCGAAAACTCTGGATACATATCCCGTTTCTATAGGTGGGGCTCTCATGTTTGGCTAGACGCGGACAATACACAATGAATAAATTGCGCACAACAGGATGGCTAATCAAAGCTTGTTGAAAAAACCATGGCCGCTGTCTTGGAATTTTGACGGGTGGAGTGAGCGTTTCTATCTGGCTCGCACGGGGGGCTCGTGGTGAAGGGTTTCGTTATGGTTTTAGCGATATTTTCGAGACAATTCAAGCGCAGCAATCGGGACAGATGACGCCAACGCTTTGCCTGTTTGGTCTTTTATAGATGACATACATTCTTTTGACACGGCGCAAGATCTTGTCGAGTCTATCCCGGCGGGTCACAAGGAAGTCAATGAGTTTTCAGTGACCAACAAATGTTTATGTCGAAATAGGGTTCAGATGTTGGTGATGCGCACTGGGGAGCGCAGTCAATCTTAATCTGATAGCTTACTTCAGATGATTGCAGTAGTGGCTCTCCTTGTTAAGCAGTTATTCGGGTCGCATAATAAATAATTCATCTATGAGCGCTTACACGGGATGTGGGGTGGTCAATTAGGCGGTTGTGTACGTATGGCCAAGCCATTACTGTCGATGGATGCCCAGTGGATTACATGAGGGAGGCGAGCGTGGATCGATTTAGAAAGTCGAGGTTTTTTGGGGAGGCTTTATCAATATGGATGATTTAACTAATCGCGACTGGATTATTGTTACTGGTGCGGGGTCTGGGATTGGGTTTGATGTGGCGCAATCACTCTGTGAGAAGGGCAATGGCGTGGTCGCGTTTGATTTCGACAACGAGAAGCTCAAAAAGGCGTTCAGTGGGCGTGCGGGATCGGTGGTCTATCGTTGTTTGGATGTCCGAGATGCAGGCGGGGTTTCGGCATCGATTGACTCACTCCGAAACGAAGTCGGTCCGATAAAAGGCCTGGTTAATTGTGCCGGTGTTTATCCGGTCACCCCTTTCTTAGATATTACGGTTGAGGAATGGGATGAGGTATTAAACACTAACCTTCGGGGTGCTTTTATTGTTTCGCAAGTGGTTGCACGCTCAATGGTCGCCGAACGGGTCCAAGGCAGCATTGTTAACGTGACGTCTACAGCCGCAACTTTCTGTCGTCCGGGTGTATCACATTATGGATCTTCTAAGGCGGGATTGACCCAACTGACTCGTGACATGGCACTCGAACTAGCGGAGTTTGGTATTCGCGTAAACGCTGTTGCACCTGGGGTTATCGGTACAGAAAAGGTTTTAACCTCAGCCAAGATGCAGGGAGCTAAAGAGCATGCGGCGAAACTCGCTTCGATACCCATCGGACGAATAGGCGAGGTTTCGGAAATAACGGCTTTAATCGAATTTCTATTAAGTGATCAGGCGAGCTACTGTACTGGCAGTGTTCTGTTGGCTGACGGCGGCCTGACGCTCGGAATTCCTCGGTACTAATCAAATTGTTTGACCTCGAGGTGACGGCCCGGGTAAGTTATTATGAATACCCATTGGCGGTTGGGATGAGAGTAAATTGGTGGTGACAGTAAAATAAAACAGACGATAGACGGCCATGACGAAAGATTTGTTGCCAAAACATGGTGATTTGTGGACACTCGATGCAGCAAAGGTCTCTCGAAGCGATGAAGTTCGATTAACCATTCTGTGATGCCAATGTCGCCGCTGTCACGCTGGTAATTGGCGATCGAATTTTAGTGGGGCAGGGCATTGTTACTAATTGGGACTTCGATTAGATGATTGCTTAATTTCCATATGTTTAGGTGGTTTTTATGCCTGTATTAGAGCGCTATCCTTAATCTTTGTAATGATAGGAATTTAGTCTGATGGATATTGGTGTAGATACCGGCGGTACTTTTACTGATCTTATATGTCGGCGTGATGGTTATGCTGACGTGGTTCTGAAGGTTCCGAGCACTCCTAGTGAGCCATCCAAAGCGGTGATGACTGGAGTGAAACAGATACTCGATACGGTGGGTGGTGAGGTGGGCGCGGTCCGGCGCTTTGTGCACGGCACAACGGTGGCGACTAATGTTGTGCTTGAAAGGAAAGGGGCCGAGAGCGGGCTTATTACGACAAGTGGTTTCGCTGATGTTCTCGAAATTGGTCGTCAGATGCGCACTCATATTTATGAGCTTGAGTTGGAGCCTGAGACACCAGTCTTTCTGGCACCGGGGGCCAGACGGACTGAAGTCATTGAAAGGATATCGAGCGAGGGAGAAATTCTTAAACCGCTGAATGAGGCTTCACTGGGTAAGGCGATCGAGACTTTACGCGCGGAGGGGGTGACCTCTATTGCGGTCTGTTTATTGTTTTCGTTTCTGAATCCAACGCACGAACGGCGAGTGCGCGATATTATCGAAACTGATTATCCTGACATGTCAGTTTCCTTATCTTCAGACGTTGATCCGGCTTTTAGAGAATATGAACGCACAGTTGTGACTGCATTCGATGCGTATACTAAACCCGTACTCCGTGATTACCTCGCTGAACTGAAGTCAGCTTTATTTGAAAGTGGCGTTGTGGCTCCCTTACAAGTTATGCAATCGCGCGGCGGCATCAGTGCGGCAGAGACCGCTACCAAACGACCTGTTCGACTTTTTCTCTCTGGGCCCGCGGCGGGGGTGATTGGAGGGAGCGGGGCCGGTCAGGCTGCGGGTAGTAATGATCTAATTACTGTCGATATCGGGGGAACCAGTTGCGATATTGCGCTGGTCGCCAGCGGGAGACCGCTGATACGACCGGAAGGCCGGATCGCTGGATACCCTGTACGTGTACCGATGGTGGATGTTAATGCGATGGGTTCGGGAGGCGGCAGTATTGCATGGCTCGACGCGGCTGGCGGATTACGGGTGGGGCCGCAATCGGCGGGTGCCGATCCGGGACCTGCATGTTATGGGCGCCATGGAAAATTGGCTACCGTTACTGATGCATCGATCGTGCTTGGATTCTTGAACCCGGA
>Ga0302120_10001405_pt1 | contig 11281 bp, 8 predicted proteins | sample AG5_Bottom_MG_FD_203118 | JGI IMG/M metagenome (GOLD analysis project Ga0302120, IMG submission 203118) | Marine microbial communities from Western Arctic Ocean, Canada - AG5_Bottom | ecosystem: Environmental > Aquatic > Marine > Oceanic | place: Canada: Western Arctic Ocean | collected 2017-10-01 | reverse complement strand
GCGCCGTGTCGGCGCTGCCCGGCGCGGTGGTAGCCCACCTTCCGTTCGTGCTGGCGTCCCGGCCCGGCCACCTGCGGGCGGGCGACCCGGCACCGGTGCGGCGACGCTGGCCGGTGGGCGACCCGCCACCGCGGGTGTCGGTGCTGATCCCGACGAGGGACCAGGGGCGCCTGCTGGAGACCTGCCTGACCAGCCTGCGAGCCGTGACCACCTACCCGGACGTGGAGGTCGTGGTGGTCGACCACGGGTCGACCGAGCAGCGGGCCCGCGACGTGATCGATGGCCTGGCCGACGACCCGGACGCCTTGGTGGTGCCGTTCCCGGGGCCGTTCAACTTCGCTGCGATGTGCAACCGGGCAGCCGAGGCGGCATCCGGTGACGTGCTGGTGCTGCTCAACAACGACACCGAGGTAATTGCTCCGGACTGGCTGGACGAGTTCGTGGGCCAACTGGCCCGCCCGGAGGTCGGCGTGGTCGGCGCGCTGCTGTTGTTCAGCGACGGGACGATCCAGCACGCCGGCGTGCACCCCGGGGTGGGTGGCCTGATGGGCCACGGCCACAAACACAGGGCGGGCGACGACGGTGGCTACCACGGGCGCCTCACGGTGGCCCACGAGGTCGCTGCGGTGACCGGCGCCTGCCTAGGTACGACACGAGAGTTGTGGGACCGCCTGGGTGGGCTGGACGAGGAGAACCTGGCCGTGGCCTACAACGACATCGACCTGTGCCTGAAGGCCCGGACGGCGGGCCTGCGGGTCGTGCTGGCACCTCATGCGGTGCTGCACCACCACGAGTCGGTGTCGAGGGGCTACGACGACGACCCGGTGCGGCGGGCCCGCCTGGGGCGCGAGGTGGCGGTCATGGAGGAACGCTGGGGTGGCGCCCTGACGGTCGACCCGGCCCACAGCCCGAACCTGGCACTGGACGGCGACGGCTTCACGACGGCCGCAGTCCCCCGGGTAGTTCCCCCGTGGCGGGCCTGATAGGTCCAGCCAGGCGTTAGTAGGTCAAAAGCAGACGCCAGTTATTCAAGACACTTAGCCTTGACCTCCCCGGCAAGAAAATCCAAGACGAAACTGGAAACCCCATGCTCGTTTCATACTCCGCGAATAGAGAAGCAGGCATGCTTCATGGAAGGCCACAGTTCAGGGCCAATCGTCGGATTCAGGGCGACTCGATTTGGTCAGAAACCGCCAATCTTTCCGGATCATGGAGTGAGAAGAGAAGGAAAAGGAGTATCAAGGTCCCGATCATCGGGATGGAATTCTCGAGGGTCCATTGGAAGAGCCATATGTGTCTACCGACAACTGAATCGACTACAGCTTCAACGATTGACATGGGCACTGGCCACGCGACTACCGAATAGGCAACCAAGAACAGCACCCATTTCCAGGTTCTGCCCATGCCACACAAGCGGGAGAACGCTATGGCAAACGGAGGAATGAGAAGACAGAGGTAGTACGACTCGCCATGCGGTAACAGTAGCAATACTGAGGTGAGCAGAATGGACCATTGGATCGCCCAATCACTTGAACCTCTCCGACTCCAAAGCCAGAAGCAGAGCGCCACACCTGCAGAAATGATCACCACGATTGAAATGGCAATCCCGGTCGACTCATTCCCCTGCCCCCCAACTGACCGCATTATGAAGCCCGAGATAGCCTGATTTTGCGGGTGGCCAAAGAAGTTGATCTCACTATCAACATCCACAACTGTCCTCAGCAGGAAGTTGTTCTGCCACCCCAGCGTCAACTGAGTGACTATCGCTATTACGGCAAGTGTCGTCAGCGACACAGTCCCTGCTCGCCGCCGGCGTGCGAGAAATAGGGCGGGAATGAGTACTGCCGGCAGAAACTTGACCCCGGCGGCCAATCCCACAAGCAATCCTGTCGCAGTGTCTCTACGACGGCCAAAGGTGACGAAAGCAGCGGAAATCAGCAACAGCTCGAGCAACTCAACATTCCGCTGCCCAAGCGCCTCAAGCGCAGGTGCGAAGTTGAATACAACGAAAATCAGTCCCGCAAGCGCATAGCGATTGGGGAGTTCTCTTCTCAGATGCCAGACCAGCAACAAGCCTGTGGCGACAAACCCACCGGCTGCTACGAAGAGGAGGAACCGATACGCGGTGTCTCGATCGGGAAAAATAAACAACGGAATGGTGACCAGGTGGAGGATGGGCCCATAACTCCATGAGGTTCCCTCATGCCATTGGGTTACCAGCCCCGAGGAGAAACCATCTGTCTTACCGAACCATCCAGCCAGCCTGGGCGCAGGCCATGAACCAAGGAAATCACTAGCGGTATTCGGGATCCCGTACCGGACCAAAAAGACAACAAGGCGCGACGCCGAGAGTGCCACCGCACCGAACAAGACGAATCGGCCGTTCCGGGTTAGCCGATCGACCGCGCCAGCCCGATCTTCGTACCCCATCACCCAGCCAACCAGATTGGCAACTCCGAGAGCAGGCATCCGATCATGGAGATGCGAAACGACGGGTCTGGGTCGTCCCAAATCCTCCGAGTTCCGCCGAAAAGGGCCCCACCGAGGTGAGGCGTCGACCTGGCCGCCATGAGAACACACTCTAGGTCTTACACACACGGACGACGCGGCGTCCAAAGGAAAGGAAGGCCCGCATTAGGAAGTGGGACTAGACCTCCAACTTTCCACTTTTCCCAGTCATCCGGGCCGAGTTCGCGGGCTTCTCAGCAGCAAGTTTCTGCGACCCCTGATCTCACCCTCACAGTTGAAACCTAGACGAGGCCTCGGATCAGTTCTCCGACTTGGCCATCCCTGTCTCTGCCAATACAGGAAGACCTGGCTTAACAAGGCTTTTCGCAAGCTGTCGATAAAGGTTGCCAGCAAACGGCCAGGAGAAGAAGGTATTGGTCGACATTGCACACTCCCAGGTGCATCGACATTCGGTGTCACGGATCCAGGTCCTTAGAGCAGCCGCCTTGTCTGACTGGACGAGTTCACGAAAGGTGCTCAAGGAGGCATCCGAACTAGCCGACTCACCGCCAACGGGTCCAAGAACCACAGGAATTCCTTTATCTGCAAGCGGCATGAGAGGTTTGCCGGACCGCTGAGTCCCTTCGATGGCACCAAGGTTGCGTTCAGGATCGAGAATCTCACATGCGGCGACAGTTCCGTCTTCGTTGATTACATAACTCAATGTTCCTGCCATACATGGCGTAACAAACTCATCGTCGCGCGCTACACGTGTTATCAACTCTTTTTGGAGAAACTCCTTAATCGATAGCGCTCTACGCCCAAGGAATCCATAGAAGTCAAGGTTTCCCATTTCCATATGAGACCTATAGACTTCAGTAGCTTTTTCATATGATTCAATAACTTCAAGAGGAATTGGCGGATGACTTTCGCTATGGTATCTAAATAAATTAATCGAGATCGCATTCGGACGGAACTGCTTTACAATTTGATCAATGAAGTCTGGAGCTACTTCAGCATTCTGCGGCATCACTGTCGTCACGACGTTCAGGTGGAGATTCGGATAGAGGGCTTTAAGAGGTCTAAGGCGCTCCATGGTCTGGATGACCCTCGCATAAGACCCCGGACCTCTGATCTCGTCGTGAAGGTCTTCTGGACCATCAAGAGAGAAGGCAATTATCAGGTTGCCGCGCTCCATCCTCTGAAGAGTCCGAAGCGTGATCTCGAAGGTACGGTCTACATACCAACCGTTTGTTGGAAACGACAATACCTTTGGTCGACAATTCTTCTGTACCAGAGCAATGACCTCGTCCAGATCACTTCTTAGGAACGGCTCACCACCAGCAAGTGCATGCCAAAGAGTCGGGCCTATTTCTCCCATAGTCTTATTCATTGTCTCGAGAGACATCTCTCCAGGATTCGGAGCGTCAAGGGTTTCCTTGTAAAAACAATGTTCACATCTCAGATTGCAGCGCGCTGTCACATAGTGGACGATTTGAACAGGCATTCCCGATCTGGATATAACTCGATATCCGATGCAAATCCAATCCGCTAACTCACGTATCGATTTAGTTAGTGCCCTCCACAACCAGACCAACACTGCTACAGAGGTGGCCGACGCGACGCTCCACCCGATGGCAGGCCACAGGACAAAACTTAAGAGCTTTGATTGAGCAGATGAACCACGTAACACGGTGGTCCACAGCAACGCCGGGGCCATGAACAGCAGAGCAACAACCAGGAGGCCATAGGTTGACGCTCCCGGCCACGCTATGGCAGCAACACATGCGACTGGGAGGAGGTATCCGGCGATCCAAGTCAGTCCAATCGTCGATCCCAGATTCATGTCGAGCCCCTTGAACACAGACGCATACCGCCTGCGAGCCAAGAACCCGGAGAACGCCTTGACCCAATAATCTTTGATCAACGACCGAACTGAGAATCGCTTGAGGTGTACGGCCTCAAATCCCCCGTCAACGGTGATGGGAAACCCGAGACGGGTACTACGGGCAGAGAACTCGTCATCTTCGTACAGCATCAACGCGGGGCTGAAGCCTCCTACCTGCTCGAAGGTTTCACGGCGAATTAGCATGTGGGACGCCGATCCGAACGCATCTCTGTTATGTGCGTTCCTCAGGAGTCGGTACCTGAGCACCGAATTCTGTAGAGCAGCTATTCGGCCATTGACTTGCGGGTCGGTCCGATACACCCCACAAACGACGTCATGCTCAGGGTTGGCGAGCTGATTGCGTATGAAGGTCCGGCTGGTTTCTGTCAACTTCACATCCGAATCCAAGAAGAGAATGAAATCGGTGCGCGTCCTCTTCGCGCCGATATTTCGTGCCTCCCCTGGTGGAGTCCGCTGAGGCAACCGACACACATCGGCCTTCTCGCTCAACTCCGGCAGTTCAGATGGTGACGAGTCAACTACAACGACTTCAGCCTGAAGCTCCCTGACAGACTCCAAGACCACGTCTAAAGTTTGGCTCCGGTAAGCGGGAATCACGATGCTGAGCGTCGCTTGGGCCGCAAACTCCTCTACCACAGCAGTTCCCCTCACAGTGGACCGACGCTACCTGAGCGTAAACACAGATATTAGGTAACCCACCTCCGATATCGGACGGTCCGCATGCTCGCAGCGGTTCCTTATCGCATTTAGCCCAGACTGTTATGAAAATCGGCCTATCGGACACCTTCACCCATTAGAACCTCCCTTACGATGCCTGACGTGAAGGAAGTGGTATTCCACGCTGACGACTTTGGCTGGTCCCCCGGGATCAATGAGGGCATTGTCGACTCTCATCGGCACGGGATTCTGACGAGCACTTCGGTGATCGCAACAATGCCCGGTCTGAAAGACGCTGTCCGAAGAATGGCCGAGACGCCTAGTTTGGGATGTGGAGCCCATCTAAGCATCAATCTCGGCCGTCCGGTGTCAGCCCCAGAGTCCGTCAACCTGCTACTCGACCGAAACGGTTGTTTTCAGTACTCGTACTTTTACCACCTCAGGAAATCCAGGGACAAAAGATATCTGGACCAAGTTCGTCGCGAAATCTCAGCGCAGTTAGTAAAGCTCGGAGATCTTGGTTTCAGACTCGACCATGCGAACTCCCAGTCTCACACTCACATGATTCCCCCGATTCGCGACTTGTTCGAAGAGGTCCTCCAGGAGTTCTCTATTCGACACCTACGTTGCTCAGTGGAGCCGTGGTACGGACGTCCACGTATCCGTAACCCCCTGAACTTCGTCAAGTGTCTGACTCTAGAGACCCTCGATACCTTCGGATCAACGCCACCTGGCATGGTTCAGTTCATCGGGATCAGACACAGCGGCCTCATGGATACGCAGACCTTGGTGGATTATCTGCGCCATCTAAAATCCGGGACATGGGAGATTGCCTCGCATCCGGGCACCGGCGAGTTGGACGACGATTCTCTTTATCCGCAATCTGCGGCTCGGCACATGCGGTCCACGAACCGACGCCTCGAGTGGGAAGCCTTGGTCTCCAACGAAGTGCGAACCGCTCTTGATGAGGCCGAGATCAACCCAATCAGGTTCTCCGACATCAATTAAACGCTGAGACACTCGAGCCAGGTGCTTTCGCAGAGTTCTGACTCATCAGAGAACCCTGCCGAGGCTTGGTCAATGCCGGTCTTCGGCCGACAACAAGCGCTGGATCACATACGACGGCCGGTCCACAACCTCGTTGTGTAATGAACCTATATATGCACCGAGTAGACCGACCATAACGAAGAGGAGGCCCTGCATCGTCGAGATGATCGCGACCATGGACGCCCAGCCCGGAACGTCTCGGCCAGAGGACAATTCCAACACAATAGAAACAGCCGCATAACTCCCGACCACAATCGACCAGGCCGTGCCAAGCATCGCCACGATTAAGAGCGGCCGATTTGAGAATCCGACGATCCCATCTCGTGCTAACCGAAGGAGTCGACGAAAGGTGTACGTAGTGGTTCCGTGACTCCTCTCGTTCGCCGTATAGGACACGCATGACTGATCTAACCCAATCCAGGAAGTAGTACCTCGGAGAAAGGGACGCTTTCCCACTGCTCCCAGAGTGGCCTCATGCGCCTTACGACTCAATAGACGGAAATCCGAAGTGCCCTCCTGGACCGGGAGACCACTGAGAATCCTGAATATCCAGTAGAACAGGCGACCCGAAATCCGGCGACCTGAACCCTTACCCGGCATGGTCTCAGGAATGGTGTTCACCACATCGAACCCATCTCGCCACGACTCGATCATTGCTGGAAGTGCGGTAGCCGGATGTTGGCCATCCGCATCCATCATGATGACTGCGTCCGCAGAAACGCTTGCTAGCCCAGCTAAAAGAGCAGCCTGATGGCCGAAGTTCCGACTTAGTTGAACAACCACCAGCCGAGGTTCGGTCTGCCGAAGTGCAACCAACTGGTCGATCGTGCCATCAGAAGAACCATCGTCGACGACACAGACACAAGGCTTCACCTCACAAGACTCGAGCACAGTCAACACTTCGGACACGAGACCGATGACTGAGGACCCTTCGTTGTACGCCGGAAGGACAACGCATACTGATTCTGTAGTCATTCCCGATCACCTCATGACCGCTGGTCTCAGCGCCGATCAGGACAAGACGCCCGGATCTCGACTGGGAGGCCCAACAAGAACGGGGACAAGGGCACTGAAAAACCAGCCACTCCGCTGGACGCTAGTGCGCATGATCGAACTCCACGCGCCGCCAAGCCAGGCTTGCCGCCTGGACCTCTTCGGCGCCTCGAACCCCAGTTCCCACTGGTCAACGAGACAGGCTCCTTTGGATTCTGATCGCTTTTCGATTACTTGTCGTGCATCGGATAAAAGGAGTGTTGACAGATGGGATCGAGCACAACCCGATTGTGTCCATGGTCCTCTGGGATAGCGGAGTCACACGCGACCATGAATATGGGCAACAGAAAGGAATCCAACGCGGTGGACGGCAAAACGAGAGCGAGAAACTCAGCGAGAACTCCGGGATCGCCAATCTTTCAGAACATCTGCCAGAGTGGATTCAAGGTCAATCAGTGGAGTCCAGCCTGTGTGATTCCGGATGAGTGTTGGGTCGCCCCGAAGTTCTGGGAGATCCACAGGCCGGAATAGTTCCTTTCTGGGCTCCATCCTCATCGAATCACCAGACAGAGCAATTAGCCGATCGGCGACATGCCTGACAGAAACACTTTGCCCAGAACACACGTTATATGCGAGGCCCGGACGTCCACGCTCGGCAAGTAACCGATAAGCACGAACGACATCTCGCACGTCCGTGAAATCGCGACGAACCGACATATCTCCCACGGGAATCGTGGTGGCTCCGACCACTTCACTGGCAACGATTCGCGAAGCGAGGGCAGCGCAAACAGCGCGATCACTCTGACCGGGCCCAAAGTGATTGAACGATCTCGCCCGTATAACCTCTTGACCAAACCCCAGATGTGCTTGTAGCGCAACTAAGTCGGCAAAGGCCTTGCTCGCCCCGTAGGGCGAGACCGGTCGGAGAGGAGCGGACTCGCCAAGCGGAAGATCGTCTGGCAGGACTAGCCCATAGATATCCGCACTGGTCACCGTGACAACTCGTTGGACATCGGCCATCCGAGCCGCCGCCAGCAGATTGTAGGTGCCCTCGCCATTTGTCCGAAACGACTCAAGTGGGTCACGCCAGGACGCTTCGACATCGGCCTGACCTGCCAGGTGGAAGATGGTGTCAGGTTGATGATCGCCGACGAACGCTGTTAGCGCACTGAGATCACAAACGTCGGGGCCACCACTTGACCGACTAGTGACGATCACCTCGTCGCCCTCTGCGACGAGGTGATCAACGAGATGTACACCCACGAATCCCGTTGAACCGGTGACCAAAGCCTTCATTCGGAGTCCTTCTCTCCACCACCTGACAACTAGGGAACCTAGACCAGATTCACAAAATCTTGGATCTAGAAATCAGCGTCGGTTCGCGACAGCCGCTACATTGCGACAACCATCCGGATGGGCTCGGCCCTTGGTATCAAAATTGACCAGGTTGATTGACAATAGGTGCCCACTCCCAGACGAATGTCGAATGAGAAGGAGCGGTGCTTGACCTACCTCGGTAAAAGGGTCTTGTTGGTCGGCTTTGGGGTTCTAGCCCGAGAAATACTCAGATCGCTCGAACAATCAGAGGTTGCCGTCGTTGGTGTCCTGGACGATGGCACTCCCATTGTTCCTGACCATCTTGATTTCCTCGGGCCGATCTCCGCGCTACCTGACGTGCTCGAACAGGGTTCGTGTGACGCTGTCATAGTCGCTGCCTCACTCATTCCGTCGAAGACGATCGCTTGGCTCACTGAACAGGCTCATCACTTTCATATACCAATCACGATTGCACCAGAACGTATGGAGGCGTCGTCACTGGATTCTGTCCACGCCGAGATCACCCGGGAACCAAGAATCGACGACATGTTCGCCCGATCGTCACTGAAGGTCGACTACGAACAAATCGACCGAGAAGTGGCTGGCAGGAGGGTTCTCGTTACAGGAGCAGGAGGCTCGATCGGCTCAGAGGTGGTGCGCCAACTCCACGAGTCCAGTGCCAAGCAAATCGGTTTACTCGATCGCGACGACTGCCTAATACACGATCTGGCAGTCCGACTATCGGGAAGGATGCATGACACACGATTACCGCTCTTACACGCAGACATTCAACATGCCGGACAGCTTCATCGTGCATTCCTTCAGTTCAAGCCTGACACAGTCATCCACGCCGCCGCCCTCAAGCATGTAACCACCTTGGAGGCGAATCCGATTAACGCATTGACTATCAATGTCGGCGGCACCGCCAACGTTCTGAAAGCATGCGAGGATTTTGCAGTCGACCGCCTTGTCAACGTCTCGACCGACAAGGCTGCGACTCGGCTCAGTTGTCTTGGGATGTCAAAATACATCGGCGAACGGATGGTGGAAGGCGCTGGCCTCCCGGACTATCGAAGCGTCCGATTCGGCAACGTGTTCGGATCGCGAGCAAGTGTCCTGCATGCATTTCGGCTTCAGGCCCGCCATCACGGTCGAGTCATCGTCCGAGGAAGCGGGACAAGCCGCTTTTTCATGACCGTTGGAGAAGCAGCGTCTCTTATCCTTTCGACACTTGGTCAAATCGGAGGCTGTGGAACATACGTCCTGGATATGGGTAATCCTGTCGCTATACGCCACCTAGCAGAGGCAGTCATTGAAGAACTCGGGGGCTTGGCTTCGATCCACCACGCACCACTGGGAGATGGCGAGTTCGAGTCCGAACGACTTTTCGCTACTACAGAGGTTCCCGAGACCACCAGCATCGAAGGCGTCTTCAGGGTAAATACCGAGCCGCTTGACCGACGAGTTGTCGAATCGATGATGCAATCTCTCGAAGACGTTTACGCTCTCGACGACGAGACTGTCCGCCATCACCTTCGAGAAATTGCAAGTATCTAGTAGTCCGAAGGCCAACCAGAGAATCCGGCAATGTCAGATTGTGAGCGTGTTGAGTGACTAGTTCCCTGACGATCATCGGACTCGGTTATGTAGGCCTACCTCTCGCCCGAGAGGCCTGCCGGTCGGGGCTCGCAGTAACCGGTCTAGATACCGATTCGTCCGTCGTGGCCGGGCTTATGAATGGCCAATCACACATTGATGATATCGACTCCACCGATCTTGCCGAAATGCTGCAAGCCGGCTTCCACGCCACCAGCGACTCAACCTGCGTTGGGGGCTCCGACACTGTCGTCATCTGCGTTCCCACCCCCCTCAACGATGACGGCACGCCCAACCTGGATGCAGTCAGGGCTGCGACACGAGCGGTCTCAGAGAAACTGCAACCAGGCACTCTTGTCGTCCTCGAGTCGACCACCTACCCCGGGACGACCGAGGACATAGTCCGACCGATCCTTGAGGCAGGCAGTGGTCTTGCCGCCGGTACTGATTTCTGGCTGGCGTACTCGCCAGAGCGGATAGACCCCGGAAATCCTGATTGGGGCCTACGTAATACCCCGAAGGTCGTTGGTGGACTGACACCGGCCTGCACCGAACAGGCCGTGCAGTTCTACGACCAGATCGTCGACACCGTGGTGCCCACGGTCGGAACTCGGGAAGCCGAGTTGGCGAAGCTCCTTGAGAACACCTATCGACACGTAAACATCGCACTCATGAACGAACTGTCAGTCTTCTGCCACGAACTAAATGTCGACTTGTGGGCAGCTATCGAAGCCGCCAAGACCAAGCCGTTCGGGTACGAGGCCTTCTACCCGGGGCCCGGGGTAGGTGGCCACTGCATCCCGATCGACCCCAACTACCTGTCATGGGTCGTGCGATCGGTCGGCTACCGGTTTCGGTTCGTGGAGTTGGCAGAAGAGATCTCAGATCGCATGCCGGCCTATGTCGCTCAACGGGTCCAGGACTCGCTCAATGCCGACAAGAAGTCTGTGAATGGTTCAGTTGTGCTTCTGTTGGGTGTTACCTACAAGGCAAATATCAGAGATCAACGTGAGACACCAGCGCGACCTCTAGCAGCACATCTATCCAGAATGGGAGCAGACGTCCGTTATTTCGATCCCTATGCAGAGACATTCTCCTTCAATGGCCTCGAACTGGTGAGCGAGGACGACCTTGAAACAGCACTTGCCAACGTCGACCTGGCTGTCCTCGTTCAGGCTCATGACGAAATAGTCGAGTCAGACGCTCTTAGTCGAGCCGCACGCATCCTGGATACACGTGGCGTGCTGTCGGGAGACAACGTCGAAAAACTGTGATCCAAGGCAACATTTCTGCTGGCGGGCTAGTTGGCAGAGC
>Ga0302120_10001403_pt1 | contig 11289 bp, 9 predicted proteins | sample AG5_Bottom_MG_FD_203118 | JGI IMG/M metagenome (GOLD analysis project Ga0302120, IMG submission 203118) | Marine microbial communities from Western Arctic Ocean, Canada - AG5_Bottom | ecosystem: Environmental > Aquatic > Marine > Oceanic | place: Canada: Western Arctic Ocean | collected 2017-10-01 | reverse complement strand
GAATAAATCAATTGTTTTCAACATTAAAATTGTAAAATTCACCATTGAGTAATTTGGGTCTATACTGAGTTTTAATCAATATTGTTCGAACTGCCCAGAGGTCTTTGAAGATTCGATATTTCGCGGTATCATCAAGATAATCTACTCCACTAGAACCACCAGTCCCCATTCGCTTCCCCATTATTCTCTCAACCATTCGAGCATGTGAATGCCGCCATTTAACAATTAATTCCTCAAGTTCAACCATTGTATCTATCATTTTTCTCGGCCATGTTAAAAGTGGTAATTCACGATATGATTCGATAAATAACAAGCCGGCGCGAGCACGATTTACTTCTCCATCTGGTCGTAGGAAATTTTCTGCAGCAATTTGTGCCGCGTCGAATCTAGCAACTGCTGCCTCAGCGTGATCAGCACCTTGATCACCTAACCGAGCAATCGCTGAATCACACACCGATCGATGTCCAGTGAGGTGAGAATCAACATAATCTGAAACTACCAATTCATCGCCCTCATCACCATATGATGAACCCATTATCGGCGTTCGTTCAATCCACTTTAGAAGCGAATCGAAGAGTGATGGTTTAGCTTGAATCGCTTCAAGACGTGCAAGAATTGCAGCATCATACTCGGAATTCTTTGCTAATTTTCTAAATTGTTCGATTACATCCATTTTGTGCAGCCTATCTTCTTGCTTCAAACCAAGAAGTAGTTCAAATTCACGCATCTGGTGAGATTCGAAACCTGACGCGGTTCCTAATCCATCTCTGAATGCTAGAAACCCTTGTGGTGTGAGGGTTTCGAGAACACCCCACTGATTTGCCATCAAACGGAATATCTCAGAGGTACGTCCGAGGTGGTCACAAGCTTTTGGTATATCGGATTCAAGGACATTTTCTTGAGTCAAGATGTCACGAACTAGAGATAATTCGCAAATTATTTGTTTGAACCATAATTCGAATGTTTGGTGAACTATGATGAAATGCAACTCATCATTAGAAATTCCTCTTTCTTCTGCTTGTAAATTTAACAATTCTGGTAATTGTAAGTATTCTCCATACGTCCAACTACCATTCCGCGAACTAGAACTCATGGTTCCGGGATGCCGCTCTACTCTTGAATCATTACCTCGCGAATCGTTCAGATATTTGATGAATCGAAGAGCATCTAACCATCATTACGATTAAAATATCTTAGTATTCTCGGCAATATAATGTCCGGTTCGTGTGGTACGCAATTCGGCCCCTCCGACTTGGGCATGATTGCTGACTTTCTCGATGTGGGAGATGATTTGACACTTCGCGCACCGACCATCTATGATTCGACAGCTCTCTTTTTACAGGTTAATCACAATCGAGAGAATCTTAGGAAATGGCTTCCTTGGTTAGATAAAACCCAAACTCTAGAAGACGAAATTGGTTTTCTTCAGATGTCTATCGAAGATAGAGGAAACGGTTTAACCGCACTTTGGCTCATTTATTTGGATGAAGAATTGGTTGGTACTGTGGGTCTGAATTGGATAGATAGTCAGAACCGTGGTTGCGGAATTGGATATTGGTTAGCGAAAGATTTCACCGGTCGTGGTATCGTAACGAGATGTTGTCAAAGGATAATGAGGCATATTTTTGAGGATGTTGGAATGCGTCGCTTAGTCCTCGAGGCTGCAGTCGAAAATTCTGCGAGCCGTGCTGTTGCCGAGAGATTGGGTATGCGCCTTGAGGGGATTACCAAAGATAGAGAGTGGCTGTATGATCACTATGTTGATGCAGCATTGTATGCGATTACTGCACCAGAGTGGCTCTCTCGCCAAGGGCACGATAAATCCACAACCGTTGAATGAATCTCCAGGTATCTGCTTGTGGTGTGTAGTATTCAGGAACCTATGAGTTTGTAATCCTCGACTGAGCAATTCCCCGGTGGAAGTGCTGACAACACATCGTCTTGAGCTAAGCCAGTTGATTTAGCGATACGATTCGCCACCGATTCTTTCTTTTCTTGACCAGCAGAAATTTTTGCCCATCTTGGAAAGTGCTCAGAAATTGTTTTCGGAGTTCCGCATATTGGAAGAGGGATTCCATTAATCACACCGATTCCAATTCCGATTTCCAATGGTAAGTCCCTGTGCCAATTTCTCGTTCCACGAACGACGAACGAACCCCTGCCCAGAGATTCTCCACTCTCGGTCTTTTTTGAAACTTGACTTGGTCGTACATGGAAAGCGGTAGCCGCTGCTCTTCCACTTCCCCAAGCGCGAGACCAACAAGTGGCGATTTGAGCGGCTTCGGCGTGGATGATTTCATCCAAGTCTCGAGCATCCTCGCATCCTTCACCTAAATTTTGTACAATCTGTAATGATACAACTCCTTCTGGTAGATTTGACATGCCACTTATGGCACTAAACCCGTCCCTTAATTTCAGTGAACAAGATGGTGCACCATGAAGGTCAGCGTGAACGTACATGTCGTTTGAAGTTAGGTGTTTTTTGACAATGGCATCATTGCCTTTTGCGTCTCTACCACCGATTAAGAGGTGACCTCCAGGAAGCATCGCCCATCGGTGTTTTTCAAACCAAAACCGTTTGCTTCTTTTCGCGAATCGCACCTTTCCTGCAGCAACATCTTTGGCAATTCTCTTCTCTTCTTTCGCATGGGATTGGCGTGTGTTTAAGAGAGCATTTTCCGCACCTTTTGCCTTGTCCTTTTGAGTCCGAGCATCTTCAAAGTAGCGCTGCGCATTTTGGTGAACTGATTTGTTTACCTCGAGTGTGACACTTGCTCCCGGTTCTCCCTCTTCGTCGGGTAAAAATGCGACAAAGGTTTGCTTCTTCGGATCTAATCTATCAATCCAAACAACGCTTCTAACCTTCTTGGCAACGTCCTGCCAAGTATCCTGTTCAATCGCTTGTTTGAATTGCATCATTATCTCTTCGACATGACCCCAATTTTCTTGAATCGCCTTGCCAAGTTCTTGGCTTATTGCAGAGCGTGCTATGAATTTATCAATAGCAGTTTTTTGCTGTATTGCCCGCCTGTCAAGCTTTTCCTGCTGGACTTGATCATCTTCTCCACTATCGATCAACTTCTCTTCTTCGCGGCGGATAAAAGCAGCGGCGTCATATGCACCGAAAGAGTAGTCATAACCATCGCTGAGGGACGGGATTTCAACCATCAATTTTCCATCTAAATAATCGAGTTGAATTGGTGAGATTTCTGTTATGCCCGATGCGGCTTCGTCTCGACTTTGAATATCAGTTGCTTCGTCCCAAATTTTGATTGCTTTTTCCTCATCAAACCACATTTTACTGCCCTTTCCCTCGATTAATTCATCAAGAAGTGAAGAAATTGCTGATTCGAGATTGTCACGTTGCACATCATCGAGTGAATTAGCTGGAATTTTTTCTGGAATCCCTGCACTCGCACAGACTGCACTTCCGTAAATTCTTCCAAGATTTCCGCGTGCAGCAAGTGTTCGAATTAGGTCTTCTTGACTATCATCAAGCAACTCATTGAGCACCTCTCGATTCATATCTCTCGGGTCGACAGCACTCGGTGGTGCAACATATTCAACCCCTCTTTTCAATGTCCTGCTAGCATATTTAGCATGAGTTAGTGGTTGAATAATGACTTTATTTTCATCGAGCAACAATACATTTCCATCTCTGAATAATTCAATAATTAGGTAAAGTCGGCCACTTCCATGTTCGAAAGTCATTTCGATTATTCTATCAAAACCGAGTTGTTCAACAGCAATCAATCTTGAGTTGTTCATGTGTTTTCTAAGAACCATTGCAAATTGTGAGGGTTGACTCGGCATCGGCCGATCACGTTGAGATAAATAGAGCCGTTTTCCTCGTACAATAACCAAATCTGACGATGGTGTTCCTGTCGGTCTTAATCTGATTACAATCTGTTCATAATGTGGTTGGTAGGCTTTTCGTGCGCGGGCACCAATCATTCCAGAAAGCTCGCGCACGATGCGAGCGACATCGAATGAGGAAGCCTGGTCACGCATGAGACTCGGCCTTGTGTCGACGGTGCCCTTCATCAGGCAATCGCTTTGGAGAAGAAGTCTTCAATTTCAGGAAGTGATGCAGCTTCGTGTAGATGTTGATTACTCAAAATCTCAATAAGTCTCCCATTTGGTAATGCAATTCCTAGTTTTTCAACATCTTCCGAGCCATGCAAATGGTCGCTTTTTGCTGTCATCAAACCGATTGGAAACTTAACGTGACCCATTTCTAAGTTCATCTCATAATCTATATTGATTCTTGCAGAATAAACTAGACGTCGAATGTCTTGGGCCATCAATGTTCTCTGATAACGAATTTTTTGTCCTTCTTCTGTGACCTTTCCTGTAACTACCTTCACAGCGATAAATCGAAGCGCCTCAAATAATTTGATAGGAAGTGGTAATTTGATGAGAATTTTTGACCACCAAGGGAAATTGAATTGTGTATTGGGCGCGAGCATCAGAGATGAGCGTGCGCCTAGGATTTGCGACTGATAAGCATCGAGGATTATCGTCGAACCCATCGATGCAGAAAACCAATCAAGTTTCAATGAATTTAATTTGAAGTATTCGATAACAGCTAGTAAATCTTGGCCATATTTATGCATTTGAAAATCCGATTTTCGAACCCTTCTATTGTAATGTGTTCCACCTTTTTCTCTGGTTTCGATGTAAATTATTGGGCGGCGTTTTACCCAAGCTGCCAGGAGAGGCTCCCAGCCGATGAAAACTGAACCCCAACCTGGTATGACAACGACCGGCTCTTCCTTAGATGCAACGGTTTCGATTGGTGTCCATCTTAATACTCTAAGTGAAATTCCATCATCGACATCGACGTGGAATTCTTCGCAAGTTGCTCCTTCTAATTGACGCGCACCAATCCACATTGCCGAGTAATCCACAGACCCTCGGAGGGGCTATTTCAATTAGAACCGCGCTTCAACTCTCCAAGGCGTTTTTTCGCTTCCATCATTTCGATTTCATGTTCTATAGCATCTAATTCGTCATTTTGCTTTTCTTCTCGTGCTGAAGGTGCGAACAATTCAGGATTTTCAGTATTGGTGGCCTCGAAATAGTCTTTCGATTCTGCTCCAATAACCATTGCAACGAAGTTAGAGGGAATTTGACGAATGATGATATTCCAATTACGAACTTTCGCATTGTATAATTCTCTACGATCTGCGATTCTCTCATTCTGTTCATCAATTTCTTCCTGAATATTAGCATATAGTGGGCTTGAAGTCAAATCGGGATGGTCTTCTGCGACCACGGAAATTTTTGGAAGAATATTTGCCATCATACCTTCAGCAGCATTTACATCTGCGACATTTCCACTTTGTGATGCCGCTGCTGCTGCCATTCGTGCCTTGGCAAATTGTTCAAACAGATCTTTTTCAACACCTTTGGCAAAGTCTTCAGCTGCACGAGCCATGTTTCCTAAAGAATCATACCTTTCTTGTAGAACTACGTCAATATTTGACCATGCATTCTCAACTTCTTGCTCCATTACAATTAGGCGATTGTAGGTGGCAAAAAACCAAAAAGCAATCAGAACAAAGGCAACTATGATACCTATCAGTATTGGTTCCATAATATTGCGTATAACTGGGGGGTATTGAACCTTGAGCCGGATGAATATCTAATTTATCCAATATTTACCATTACTAAGGGTAATTTTACCGGAATTAGTTAGTGAATTTAGGTGGGAGAGAGTTTGATCGACCATCAATAATGGATGGGCACCTGGAGTATCTCGATAAGCCATCTTTGCAATTTTTGAAATTTCATTATTACCCACTTTTACAGCATTAAGAACCTCATTATGGCGAAATTTTCTGTGTTTGATATAGCGGGAAAGCAATTTCTCAGGGTTCGCGACCAACGAACCATGAGCGGGAAATAATAACTGAGCATCAATTTCTTTGAGTCGTTCCAGTCCGTTGATGTATGCATCCATGTCGCCATCTGTTGAAGGTACTAGAATCGTTCCGTCGATTACCACATTGTCTCCGCTGATTATCCCTGCATCTCCGACGAGACAGATATGTCCGGGGCAATGTCCTGGAGTTTCAATCACTTTCCAAGTAATTGTACCATCAGGACCTTCTAGATGGATAGAATCTCCCTCAGAAAGAATTCTGTCAGTATCACAAGGTGGAATATGTTCATGGGTTTCCTGACTAGTCCAAATTGGTGCTTGATATATTTTTGAAATTGCGGCTAAATCACCGATATGATCTGTGTGCCGATGGGTAAAAATCGTTGCAATGATTTCACTTCCACTGGCTTTGATTTCTCTGACCTTAGCCTCTAAAATCGCGAGTGATTCAGCAGTTTTTGCCGCAGCATCAACGATAATTCGCTGACCTCCTGCAATACCTAAAATATAGCAATTTGTATGGGTAGCAGGCGGTAATGTTGCAGTAGGTAGTGGCTTGCATTCGACCCCTGGTCCGAATTCAAAAATATGATCTCCCGTTGGAGGATTGGATGCAAGATTATTGAATGTTGAAATCAAATCTCCGCTTTCATTTATTCCTTTGACAATATCCCGAATTAATGTGATATGAGGAGGAGGTAATTTTACTTCATGAGCTTTCCATGATTTCAGCAAATCTTTAGGTTTCCACCAACGAAATTCGTCGAATTCAGATCGTCCAGGTGGAAATGTCGGTTCAATATCTGCGAATCCTAGTGCGATATGATAGAATTTATTTTTGAATCTGAGGGGAGCCAAGGGTGGCGTAGTTCTCTCAGTGATAATCTCACATTCAAAATTTGAAACTAAAATCTCACCATTTTTAACAAATTTTGCCCAAGCGAATTTATCCTGACAAACAGCAGTCCGAACTTCATCGGAAACTTGTTGAAAAGAACCGTTTCCATCTGGAGAAATCCCAACTTCTTCAATAACTTCTCGAAGCAAGGTAATAATTGAAATCCTATCATCACGATCGGAAAACCACTCTGGATTATCTTCTGCTACAACTCGGTCGACCTTACTGACACCGCCACCTGGTATTGACCAGAAATCTGGAAATGCAGGAACTTGTGAAACTCTGTGGCAGAGTAGTATTTCATTCCCATTTTGAGTTTCTCTACTAAGGATGACTGAAGCTGATGGATGAGGTATTGCAACCTTTCCAAGAGGTATTTTCACGCCTTCGGGTAACTCGCTCACATCATGTCGAGTAGGCTCACCATTTCAAAGCAGGCGGTTGCGAATACCTCAAGTTCTATCGGGTTTAGGATAACCTATGGCCGAGTATGTCACGATTGGTCATATCAATGTTTGTCAGGATGGAATCCAACGATAGAACTGTGAATGTGATGAAATGAGTGGTCCTGAAACAATTGAAGAAGAATTGGCGATAATTGCCGAGGCGCTTGAAGCGGGGATAGATCCATTCTTACCAAAAAAAGAATCAAATCCATGGGTGAAATATGCTATCGGTTGGTTTATCGTAATTATGGTCGTATCATGGGTTTCAAAAGCTCTCATGCGTACCCTGTGAGTCGTATGTGACTCAGAGGGTCCCTCTCTGAAACCTCATTCGATGGTATTTGTTGGAACGTCACCGTAAGCGTTGACGTGCGCGTTCCCCTCCTCAACATTCCAAACAATGAGCACAATGAGGCCGATGCAGGGGATCATCGCAATCAGAAGCCACCAGCCGCTCCGGCCCGTGTCGTGCAGCCTCCTGACTCCGAGTGAAAAACCTGGGAAAAACAGTGCGAGGGTGCCAATCCAGTAAAGCGGCCCCCATTCATAGGCAGGTGTGCCAAAGATGATCGTGTCTGCGAAAGTTGTAATCATATCCAAAATTATTACGAACAGAAGGAACCACCAGTACTCGGAACGAGAGGCCCTGCCCGTGAAGTTCCCGTAGTTGTTCATAATGGCATTCTTCACTGCATCAGCGAAACCCAGCTGATTTTCTGGGCGTGGCACGTACTCTGGTACTGGTATCTGGGGTTGCCCATCCATACCGGTAGGTCGGGAATACTTCTGATAAGTCTTGTCACGGCACTGAATCCTCGTGAGGCCGAACCCATTGAGATGGGACCCCTGTCGGAGGGTGCTACTACAGAACCCATTGTGGTGCATACGACACATAGTGACCGAGTGACTCCGGGGCGAGTCAATGGGTACCCTTCCCTCGGATTGGTATTTCTTAACGCGTTACTGCATGACCCAACTATCGTCTTGTTGCCTAACCCAAATTCTGCCTTCTTCATCCACATATTCCATCGGCTCGTTCTGGATGTAGTCGCCGCCCGGAGGCAGTTCTTCCCAACTACTCACTTTATGACTTCCTGATGGGATAATGATCCCGGGAGGTGGCGAGGGTTTTTTCGAAAATACAGTTTCACTCGTTTGTTCAGAAGTATCATCATATTCACTAATATTATCATCTTGATAGAGGAGTGAGGTTTCGCCTTTCTTTTTTGAGGACATGAAAATAGCTCCTCCGATTCCTCCGAAGATTATCAATAGGGTTCCAATTAACATAATCGGATGCAAACTTATTTTTTCTCCAATCGATAAAGGATAGGCATTATCTCCCAAACCATCATTATTTCGATCTTGCCACTCGTTAGGGTCTAGAGGGAATGCATCAGAATCGTCAAGGATTCCGTCTCCATCGTCATCATGGTCGGCATTGTCCCCGATTCCATCCATATCGTTGTCGTACCACTCATTGGGGTCGTATGGGAATATATCGACTGTATCGAGGTAGCCATCGTTGTCGACGTCCTCATCCAACATATCGCAAATTAAGTCCAAATCAAAATCCACAGGAATGCTTGATTCGTCAAGGGGGTCACTGGAAATGCCACAATTCGTGGTCTCATCTAGATCGGAGTATCCGTCGTTGTCATCGTCAAGGTCAGCATTGTCTCCTGTACCATCTAGGTCTGTGTCTATGGTCTCGTCCCCGTCAAGTGGAAACGCATCATTGATGTCGTCCACGCCATCATTGTCATCGTCGTCATCGACCAAATCGCACGTTAAATCGCCATCTGTGTCAACTGGAGCCGAATCATAGTTCAACGAATTTGTATTGCATGATTGCTCATCATAATCGGACCACAGGTCGCCATCATCATCTTCATCGGTGTTATCGCCAATATCGTCTCCATCGGTGTCTAACCACTCGCTCCAGTCCAGAGGAGCCCAGTCGATATCATCCGCATATCCGTCGCCATCGTCATCATCATCAGTGTTGTCACCGGTGCCGTCGTCATCGGTATCAACCCACTCACTTGGGTTGAGAGGTGCCCAGTCTTCGGTGTCCAAGTAGCCATCGTTGTCATCGTCGTAATCGAGTTCGTCACACTCATTATCAGAGTCGAAGTCCGGGGGTACGGAACTGGCGGATAGGGGGTCGTAGCCGCATTCTGTCTCTCTGATGTCTGCCCATGCATCACCGTCGTCATCGAAGTCGGCGTTGTCACCGGTGCCATCCCCATCCGTATCTATCCATTCATTCGGGTCGGTAGGAGCCCAATCATTAGAGTCCAGATAACCGTCATTGTCATCGTCGTCATCTATGGCATCACAAATTTGGTCACTGTCGGTATCAGTTGGTGAGTCCAACGGATTCAGAGGATCGTTATTCTCTCCACAATTGACTGACTCATCGGTATCTGACCATCCATCATTGTCATCATCCACGTCCATATGATTGCACATACCATCAGAGTCAGAATCGTAGGGGACGGAGTTGGAATCATTTGGGTCGGTCGAGCAATCTAGCTCGTCTGCGTCTGTCCAGCCATCTCCGTCGGAATCCGAGGATCCGGGTGTCCAGACCTCGGTGCAGGACAGGCTTTGTGATACCCACTCGCAGATATCATACCCGTTACCTACTGCGTCGCCGTTGGGTAGGAATGTCACATAGCCGCTTGCGCCCTCCCAATTCGTGCCAGTGCCCAATATTGCATGTTCGAGGGACGAGTAGGATGAACTGTTGATGTATGCGTCGGCAATAATTCGAATCGAGTCGTAGGCCTCACGGACGAAAATTCCCGAGTCACAGTCCGAGTCTTGGCTACATTCGTAATCGAAGGCGGTTTGCAGATTGGTTTGAGGGCCTGGATATACTTGCTTTACTGCATATACCCCGTTAGCCTCACTTGGATAGTCGAACTCATTTAGCCAATCATCGTAAGTAATTTCAAACCCACCAACTATGCTTCCACTGAAACCCCAATCTCTCAATTCCTCTACTAAAGCAGCCCCATCGAGTGAATTGGATACCATAACCACACTATCGCAACCGTCACTCATCAGAGAGTAAACTTCGTCGCTGAAGTCATCATCATTTGTGTGATCCCAATCGTCGTAACCCAATGTCGAACAGATATTGGAGGATCCATATGCATCCGTGAAGGTATCAGCCACACCCCTGGAGTCGGGGTCGATGTGCACTATTGCTGGGTAGGTGTCCCCCGTTTGGTTAAGCGCATAGGAAAGGGCATGACCTTGCACGGCATCGCTTGGAACGACACGCATGAATCCCGGATATGAGGAATCATCACTTAGGGCGTAATTACTGCTTGCATACGACACCTGCGGAATTCCATCACCCGACAAAACCGAGTTGGCCCCCATGCTGGCTCCAGAGCAAGCAGCCCCAGCAACTGCCACCACGCCGGCGTTTACCAAGGACTGAGCGGCACTTGCTGCTTGCGAGACATCGCAACCGGAATCAGCATATACTATCTCAAAGTTGTACTGGCTTTGCATCGAATTGATGTGATCCTCTGCTATGTCAGCAGCAGCAGAAAAGCCTGGCCCATAAACCGCGATTGGTCCTGTCATGTCATATAGAAAACCAATCTTCACAGTTGGAGGGTCCCGTGAATCATTCCCTTCTGCCAAAACGGATGTCGAAACAATTGACGAAGACAGGAGAATCAGAGTAGTTAGTAGTATGGCAGCGCGGGACATAGGATTCCCTAGAATATCGGAAGACATTATTTTGTCATAGAGGGTGAATATGATAAACTAATCTACGGCATTATATCTCCTAGCGTTTCTTTCGTCTAATCTCATGGGCCCCCATTTGAAACGACGGGGGTCGCATGGGTAGCCTCTGAAAGGGCGGACTGCAAACCCATTAATTCAGTAATTGCTAACTCATGGGTCTAAGCAGAAACCCATTGATACGCCTGTTAATCGATTGTGCTAAGCTCTGATTCTCTGATTGATTCGGATGCGGATGGGATATCTGATGCCGACGACCAGTGTGCGGGATACAATGATTTACTCGA